>Ga0214473_10002405_pt1 | contig 23007 bp, 22 predicted proteins | sample RVTome_7_FD_203509 | JGI IMG/M metagenome (GOLD analysis project Ga0214473, IMG submission 203509) | Soil microbial communities from uranium-contaminated site in the Upper Colorado River Basin, Wyoming, United States - RVT98D197 | ecosystem: Environmental > Terrestrial > Soil > Contaminated >... | reverse complement strand
GTGAGTGCGTTTGACAGCAAGATGGAGGAGTTCCAGCGTGAGCTGGACAACATGACGGATGTTGCGGTGAGCGATTCCAACGACGTTGTGTGGGATGACGATGATGAGGACTGGGAAGAAGATGTACTCTCCTCGTGGGAGGTCCCTGAGCATCGCAAGCAGAATGTGGATGGCAACCCGCCGCGCAATCTGATCCGCTGCATCCAGGTGGAAAATGGGCGCCCGCTGCGGGGGTATCACAAAGATGCTGAGCCTTTTATCCGGGTCCATGTGCTGTACCCACATCTGATCAACGCACTGCGCAATGTGCTGACTGCGTTTAACGGAGAAAGTGATTATCGCCCGTGGGGAGATGGAGCTCCTGCTGCACCTCCGCCTCCTGTGCGTGGATGGTGCCCACAGCCGCCGGAGCACTTCGACCTCTACGAGTGCAACTTCGACTACGTGCAGCGTTGGCTTCTGGATCGGGGGATCAACGGGGCGACGCCGTGGCTGCGTGCCGAAAATATGGCTCCCGTGCAGAACGAGTACGACCGCATCAGCACGTGTGAACTGGAATTTCGCGTGAATGAAAGCGATGTGCGTGCGCTGACGCAACGTGCAGATGAGTGCAACAACGCCGAGCTGGAGCTGGAGTCGGGGATGAGCGAGCTTATTGCGTGGGACATTGAGGTGGTCAGTCCACGCGGCGTGGGCTTTCCTGATCCGGACACGCACACGGACAGGTGCCCCATTGTGCAGATTGGAGTTTCGCATTCTTTGTTTCGGGGGGCCGAGCGCGTGCGCCGTGCATTTCACATTTTTGTTTTGGGAAGCTGCCCACCAATACAGACTCTGCAGGGAGAAGACATCCATGTGTGGGCGTTTGCAACAGAGGCGCACATGCTGGAGAGCTTTCGGAACTTTGTGGTGGGTGTGGATCCAGAATACATCATCGATTTCAACGGCGCCAACTTTGACCGGCGGTACTTTTTGAACCGCGCGGAGCATCTGGGTGTGGGAAAAGTATGCTCGTACCTTGGGCGGCGTAAATTTCAGCGCATGAAGATGGTGAAACGTGTCATCACGACGCGCGCAAACGGTGCGCAGACCATCTACAAGGGTGTTGCCGCGGGGCGTGCGCTGGCTGATCTGTGCATTTCCGCACGCAAGGGCGATTTGGGTGGCGCAAAACTCAAATCCAACACGCTGAACGCGGTGGCTGCACACTTTCTGGAGGGGTTCAACCAGAAGGCGGAGATCGCAATTGACAAGCTCGAAGAGATCAACAAAACGGAAGAGGGGCGGGGGCGGATCGCAGTGTACTGTGTGCAGGACTGCGACCTTCTTGTCCGCATTGTTGACCGTCTCGGATGGATTCCCGATCAGGTGGAGCACGCAGGGCTGGTGGGCGTGACAGTTTCGAACATTATCACCAAAGGGGTGCAGATTCGCGTGACGAGTTCGTTGTTTCACGCGGCCAAGGCGCTGCCGGTACCACTGTTTATCCCATACGAGCCCATGATCAACCTTCCGCCGCTGAAGGGCGCGATTGTGCTGAAGCCAAAGACAGGATTCTACTCTCTTCCTGTGGGCTGCTTGGACTTTGAGTCCCTCTATCCATCGATTGGGGACAGTTTCAACGGGAGCTGGGAGACCATCCCAACTGAGGATGATATTGTGCGGTACGGTTTTGTGGAGGGGAAGGACTACCACCGCCCCTTTGAGGGTATTCCGTTCCTCGATAAAAGCATTCTCGTGGGGATCTGGGTGCTGTGCACGCGCACGATGCTGGAAAAGCGTCGTGCTGTGAAAAAAGAGATGAAGAAATTCCCGGAAAACTCCCATTGGTGGAAAGTGCTGAACGCGAAGCAGATGGCGCTCAAGAGGACGGCAAATTCATATTACGGATACACCGCCGATCCCAAAAGCCCAAATCCCGAGATGCGCATTGCGCGGACAATCACTGGCGTTGGGCGCGTGTGTATTATGGAGAGCAAGCGGCTTATATCTCGATTCCAGCGGAAACTCGGGATCCCCTTTGACGCGGAAGTTGTGTACGGCGACAGCGTGGTGGGGGACACTGCAGTAGTTGTGCGCATCGACGGTGCGCACTTGCACATTTCGCGCATTGACGAGCTCGTTCCGGACCAGGCGTTTCGTGTGGATTTGGATGGCAAAGAATCCTGGAACCCGCAGGGGCGCCTCGAGGTGTGGTCGGATGGAGGTTTTGTGCGCGTGGAGAGGATGATGCGACACATGTGCAAGAAAAACATCATGCGTGTGGTCACACACACTGGGATTGTGGACGTGACTGAGGACCACAGCCTTCTGCTTGAGGATCGCGCGCAGCCTATTTCGCCGAAAAAAGTGCACGCAGGCGATGCGCTTCTGCACGCCCTTCCCGCATTTTTGGACAATCTCCCCGTGCTAGCTTCTGATCTGGATTTGGGCGCGTTTTCGCTGTGGGAGCTTGGATACAGGGTGGGGCGCGGGCTGTTTGGAGAGGCACTTCCAGTGCACCTGTTTTTCAATGGTGCTGGCGAACTGCGCGTTCCGGATGAAATCGTGTTTGGGCCTGCTCCAAGTGCGAGAGAGTTTTTCCGCGGGCTGGTCTCTGCGCAGAACTGTGGCTACGAGAACGAGCACAGCGCAGGGCTCACGCTGAAGTGCCGTGGGAAGGAGTTGGCAACGGCGGTGTGGCTCCTTGCTGTGCGGGAGCGGTACAACGTGTCGATCAACCCGCAGCACGACCCCAACATGTTTATGCTGACTCTGAACACACACACACTGCGCAAGTCGCCCACACACGTGAAAAAGGTTGTTAATGTGGGTGGAGTTCTGGGGTATGTGTACGATTTCGAGACTGTCAGTGGGCACTTCGCGGTGGCCCCTGGAAATATGGTGGTACACAACACGGATTCGATCATGATTCTCTTTTCGCGCCCCGAGCGTGGGCTGGAGCAGACTGATCGCCCCGACCGCATGGACATTGGCGAGACGTTCTTCTGGCTCGACGTGATGGGCGATTACATTTCTCGGCATTTTACCCCTCCGATTCGCCTGCGATTTGAGAAGACGATGATGCCGTTTCTGCTGATGGCGAAAAAGGCTTATGCATTCCGCAAGTACGAGGGGTTCGAAAAAAACCAGGACAATGTCAGGCGCTGTGTGGATTGGCTTATGGAGAATCCCACCGGCGAAATCCCCGGCGGATGGCCCCCTGCGGATTCATTCGTCAAATCTCCCAGGCTCACGGTGCGCGGGCTGGACAATGTGCGGCGGAGTGCGGCGGAGCTGAAAAAAACCATGATTGAGGAAGTGCTCCGGTTGATCCTGATGGAAGACATGGTTGGAGAGGCGGTGAAGTATGTGCGCGACACGCTCGAGGAGCTCCTGAGCGGCAACATGTCGTTCGACCGGCTCATCATGAGTGCGCAGTTTGCGAAAAAGGTCGAAGATTACAAAGTTCTTCCTGCGCACGTTGCGCTTGCGGTCCGCATGCAGCAGAGGCAAACCGCTGGAGTTGCTGACGATGCGCCGCTGCTGGGAGACCGCGTGCAGCACATTGCCGTCCCCGCGTCGAAGCGCGCCAAAAAGGTGGAATTTGTGGAGGACCCCAAGTGGGCCGCGTCACATGGGATCCCCTACAACGCGTCGTGGTACCTCAATCACCACCTGCGCAAACCACTAGAGCGTATTTTGGTGCCCGTTATTGGGATCAAGCGCACTGCAGATGTTTTTGATGGAAAACGCGTTGTGCGCGGAACGGGGACTCTGCGCGAGTTCAAGCGGCGGCGCACGGGTCGCCTGTGGAATGGGTTCGTGGTGCTGCCTAAATGTGCACGATGTCACCTCTCGATCCAGCAGACGCTCGACGAGGGCGAAGCTGGGTGCTCCGATGGACCGCCGGCGCCCGTGGGTGATATGCTGTGTGGAGAGTGTGCGTGTGCGCTCGGCCCCGAAGGCATCCAGCAACTGCTGAATGCGGATGTGGACAAGCTGATTGCTGTGGAAAAAACTACAAATGCCATACACGCCCAGTGCACCACGTGTGCTGCGCAGAGCGGGCTGAAAAACATTGACGACTGTGCCACAAAGGATTGCACCATCTTTTGGCAACGAACCAAGGCGCGAGAACAGCTGGCGAAGCTGCGCAAAACCGCGGACAAGTGGTGCGCGGCGATCGGTGTGGATCCGGTCGAGCACTTGCAGCAAGCTGCTGCGCGCGAGCTCGGCGACATTGAGGACTCTGTGTGCGACATGCTGGCGACGTGCACGCCGTGTGCAGCCAAGCAGCAGTTGGACGACGTGGATGCGTGCCCCTCGGCGGACTGTGAGATTGTGGATCGGCGATCCAGGGCACGAGCGCGTGCTGGTGAGCTGGCGCAGACGAGTGAGGCGCTGCTGAAAATCTTAGCGAGGCGGAAAACATAGTGGGAAACGCATGCATTTTCCTCGACGAATTCACACATTCTGAGGATGTTGTATGAGTCCATATCCACCTCCATCACAACGCCGTTCACCAGCTCTCCAGCAGCATGCAGCTCGGAAGCAAGGTACGCGTCGATGCGCTTGGCGTCAGTCTCTGTTTCCATGCGCCCCTCCCTCTCGTACGCGAACGACTTGCCACGCCTCAAATGAAACACGACGACCACGTGGTCGTGGAAGCGCTTCAGAATCATCGCGCGTGTCTTTTCGCGGTTTGAGACATTTGCGGGGTTCTTTGCGTTGTGCCACAGGCCAAACAGCGGCGACGAGTCAAGCACAACAATCTCCATGTTGGGGACGCACATGGCGTCGATTGAGTCTGCGTATTTCTTTGAAATGCGGTACTGGTCGTCCAGCTCCTCGAATTTCATTTGCCACACAAGGTGCTTTGCGTACTCCATCAGCAGCTCTGTCTTGTGCCCCCTTTTCTTGAGCAACACAAAGAGCTCCGCTGCGAGAGTGGACTTGCCCACACCGGGGCCCGCGATAAAATGCACAACAATGGGTTCCATCGCACGAAACTGCTATTATTTCACGTGGAAATTGCATATATATATTCGCTCCTGTGATGCATCACCCTCTGCTGTAAAATCTGCTGCACTGACATGCGGACACTGCACAACGTGGATGGCGGGCGCACGCTGCTGTTTTATTTTCTCTCCAGAAAATGGTTTGGCTGCGGACTGCGTGTGTACTGGTGCTCGGTGACTGAGACTGACGATCGTGCAAAACAACAGGCGGCAAATTTACTCGCAACGACTTTGATCGGCGATAAACTCATGCGCGCCGACGAGCGGGTGGTTGTTCTGTACACCCTTGGTGACAACGTCGTTGATATGATTTTATCTGGGGATGTGGATTACATTATTTTGGCGTGTGTGTACAACACCTGGGTTTCGGACTGGAGGAAAAAACACAGAGCGGAAATTCTGTGCAAAGGCGACAACTCTGTGGGGATGCGCCACGTATCTCTCACAGCACAGGGGATCTTGGCTGCTGCTTTTGTACCACCGGATTTTAAGCGCCTGGTGGACATCTGTGACGATGTTGTGATTTCCTATTGGACAGATGTGTATCTTACGCTACCGCTTATGAGTGCATGACGTGGCAAGTGGAATGCATCGCGTGCGATTTTTGCACTTTTTTGCTCAACACAAAAACCTCGAAAAATCTAATCGGCAAAACAAAAATCCGAGATGGCGCAACGCAGCTGTTTCAGTTTTTTGTGGGTGGTGCCGCGAATGAATGACGTGCCTCGCCCCAACACGCGCGCTGCGTTGGAGGAGGAGGCGTATGCTGGCGTGGACGCAATTGTGCGCAGTGAGCAGCTGAAGTACTGCCCTGTCTCCTCCACCACGCGCACGCGCTGGGAATGAACGAGAGTGGGTTGGATTTTGGCGTCGCACTCTCCTCTGCAAACTCCCGATATTGTTGTGCCACAGTGCCCCCGCTCCACTCTTTGTTCTTTTGGGGACCTTTGGCGACACGCGCAAGGTCGGGCGCGAGCGGATCACGATCACGATCGGCGGGGCGCGGGCGGTTGTTAGGATGCGCACCACCTCCTTCATTCCAGCGGCGCACGCAGACGAGACATGCGCACAGGCACTACTGTCACTCGCTTGGCTCTCCTCCAGATGTGCCGCGCGCGGCGTGCACGATGCACTGCGTTCGGTCGGCGCCACACCTGCCTCTTCACTCTCCTCCTGTGCAGGTCCCGCGCCAGCGCAGTCAGCCGCTCCAGGTCTGTCTCCGGCACCACCTCCAGCGTGCGGCGGGTGCTGGTGTCGCTCTCTGTGTCCAAAACCACACACTCCTCCACCAGCGTGCGCACGGGAGTCAGTTTCCGCGCAAGCTGCAGCTTCAGCAGCATTTCCGCACGCGCCACATCCTCCACGGAAATAGCTGCAGAGCCCGGCTCCGGATCGGCAAACGCCAGCTTGCCTTTCGCGCGCGGCGCGAGGGTGTGCATGTGCTGCCCCCGCCACGAGTCCCAAATATAGCTGTGATTGGGTGCCATCGTAACACAAGTTTGCGATTTTTGCACTTTTTTGCCCGATTGTGTTTGGGCAAAAAAGTGCAAAAATCGCACTTTCCCCCTCGCCTCGAGATGAATCCCATTGTTGGCATGTACACGTGGACGGTGAAGACTGCGGACGGCATGGAACACATTGTGCGGAGCCTCTTCATGCCTCCCCCGAGCATTTTGGAGTCGAACGACTATGAGTGGGAGGAAATTGAACATGTCCTGCCGCCGCGCGAGCAAGGGCGTAGTGTTGCGCGGGAGTGACAATACAGCGTTGGTGGACTTTTTATTTTTTGCGACAGCGCAACAGTGCACTTCCGATTTTGCGCCAAAGTGCCACTCTAAGTTCCGAGTGCGGTGCGATTTTATCCAACCAAAAATCCACTCGGCCCCCACGATAGACAGTGTTTCGGATTACGAGGAACTGCCCGGCTTGGCTTTCTGGCTGCGTGTGCTGGTACAAAACCCCCACCTCAGGGAGCTGTTGTTGCTGCGAACGCGGGGGTACGTGCCACTCCAGATGCAGACACCTGCCGTGGAAACTCCTCGAACGTGCAAAACATGCGTGCGGCGGATGGCGTGGCGGCGACCCAACCGACAACGGTGGATCCGCGCACCGCGGCGGCACCCCACGGAGTTGCAAGTTGTTCCAGTGAGCATGCCGCTGTTGCGTGAGGCTTTGGAATGAAACTGTGTGTGTGGACAAAAATCGACGGAATATGTGTTTCAATACAGATCGCTACGCGATAAACCGCTCACACACTACGTTGAGAGTTTGCGGCCGCGCATCGAGTCCCTGATCTTCTCACGCACGAAGGGAGTGATCGCCTTGTTCACGGACACGGAAAACAGGTAGGCCGTGAGCAAGCAGTACGGGAGCATGAAGGCGCCGGAGTACCACGTGATCATCCAGAACAGGATGCACGCCGCAACAGCGTGGGCGAGAAGGAGGAACGCCACAAAAGCGGCGACGGTGTAGGCACGGAGGGAAAAGAAGATGAACCCCCAGGAGTGGTCCACAATGGACATCACGAGATACACGATGAGTCCCGCAATGTAATATCCATCAACAACGGTGTAGAGGGCAGACTCCGTGACGACGCCAGCTGCTGTGACATCCAGCCCATTGGCCAAGAAGAACATCGCCGCCGTGAACGTGCACGACGCGACCACACCACGCAAAACGGCGTGGAACACGTGTCCAACGAGGTAGCTGGTGTTGTTTGTGTTGTCCTTGCGGAAGTAAGCGGCGATGTGACCGAGTGTGCTGGCGCCAATGGTCACGCCGACAGTCACACACCACAGGAAAAAGAGCGTGAGCGAGTAAACGACACCCGTGGGTGCGTTCAGATAGCGTGCGACGGCGGGGTCCATGACGACGCAGCTGACGTTCAAAGAAGGCTTTCTGTCCGCTTGCTCGGAGAGGCTTGACTGGTGTGTGGGCCGATACTTTTACAGGTCAACACTTCTCATTTCATCCACGCAACCCAAACCGCATGGCCTGCGCCATCGCATCGGACAGCGACTTGCTCACAAACCCCTTCACGCGGTCCTCCACAGCCGCAAGGTTGCTTGCAACAGTCACCTCCGCCGCCGCGATGCGCGTCGTCACAACAATCAGCGTCGTCACAACAACCGCGAGGAGAATGACCCACGAAAAAATGATCATGGCCTGCTTGGCACGGATCCAGTTGTGATCAATCCGCTTCTCGCGATCCTCGTTGTAATCACTGTCTTCCTCCTCCCCCTCACTTGGAGCAGCATAACGACGACGCGGTTCTCCAGACATCACGCAATGCAAGCACTGAGGGCAAACGGCGCATATTTATGTTCAACAGCGCTAACTGCGTGTATACATTCGCTCACGCAACAACACTAGCTCATGGAGCCCCACTTCCGAATCGCGCATCCACCTCTCCAGCGCGCTATCCAGCACAGACAACGTATCTGCACACGCCCCATCCCCCACGCCACCTCGCGCGCGCCAATATCTTTCAATGCTCTCCAACATCGCAGACATCCGATCATATTTTTCCACATACTCTTCCGCGCGCTCCAGCAGACTCATCTCTTTCGAGCGCGAGCGCCGATCCAAGCTCAAAACACGTGGCGCTGCGCGCTCGCGGACTGGCGAGCCCAACTGCAGCGGGATCGCGTCCTGCCACAAAATGTACTGCGCCATAAAAAATTGCACCGCCTGCGCCCACGGCCCAAGATAGGAGCGCAGATGCACTCCCCACCACCCCGAAGTCAGCGTTCCGCCCATGGAAACGTCACTCGCACGTCGCACAGCCCCAATCGCGTCCCGTGTCCGAGCAACAGACACGTGCTGCAAGAAAAAGTCACACAGTGGCTTCTTAAAGTCGGTGTCAAATTGCGCCGGCCACGCAGGGTCGGAAAGGACAACCGCCGCGAACAGGCAATGTGCACCCGTGAATTGGGTGTAACCGCCCTGCCCCACGAGCACGCGCGCCCCATCCACTGCTGCGGGAGCATTGAACAGAAAGTTTTCGGCTGCTTTCTGCATTGACGCATCCACAAGCGCTGTGTTGTGCAACGCCACACTCGCCACGCGCGACACCGTATCCAGAAACACCTCCTCAAAAATGACGCGCCCCTGTGCAGACTCCGCCTCAGATGCCTGTGCAGCAAACAGCATTATCTCAAGCCAGCGAGACGCCCAGTCGAACAGCCGCGCAACAAAGAGGGGCGCGTGTGCGACATTTTCCAGGCCCATGGGTGCATCGCGAACACTGTCTGCCCAATCACTGAAAATCTTCAATATCTGTGGCGCATCTCCAATGTTGTCTGTGCGAAAATCTCCCGTTGACTCCAAGCCAGGCAGCGCCTCGAGTCCCGCCCACAGCTGCCGTGCGCGCGGCGCAACAATCTCTTGGAAGGGGAACTGCATTTCACCTCTCAACTCGTGTGCTGTATTTATATGTGTTCCACACAGCCAACAACGCAAACATGGCGCAATTTTTGGAGATTGTGCCATCATTACTGCTGAGTTCTGATGATATTTTGCGCGCAGAGAAGCTGACTGAGCACAGGCACTGCCGCCGCTGCGGGAATGATTTCCAGGAGATGTACAATTTCCAGCTTGCGCCGCACGATGGGGGCTGCCCTGTGCGCATGCACGCCACATCGTACAATCGCGTCAAAGGGCGCTGGGATTGTTGCGGGGAAACGCGGCGCAGACTGCAGAGCGTGCAGACTCCCTATGGCGCGCCGGGGTGTGTGGATGCCGCTCATCGGATCACCCCGTACGAGTGGTGGGCTGCGCCGCCGCTGGAGCGCTCGCCCGCAGTGCCTCTGACAATGTTCCCAAGCATCCTGAGTGGGATCGACGACCGTTGCTTTCGCCCATCTCGCGCCGCCGCCCTGGGAGATCTGCAGCGCACGGAAGTGCATTTGTATCGCTACGACTGGAGAGTGGCAGAGAAAAAACAATTAATGGTTGATTTGGAGACGTAGAACTGTCTGTATATTAGCACTCCCCACAGAGAATGTACGTTGCGCAAAACATGTTCCCTCGCGTTGTCCGCGGCACTGACGCAACAGAGTTTGCCGCAGCATGTGCTCGCTCCAGCAGTGTGCGCTTCGGAGAGGAGTTTGATTGGTCGCAAACTGCAGACGCAGAATTGCTCACACCGAGCACCATCTTCAGCCAGCTCCCCCCGATGAATACGGCACGCGCGATGGAGGCCATGGCACAGTACCAGGACTTGCGCAAAATCGCAGCCGAGAGCCTCTCCGACCTGCGCACGGCATTTTCAACTCTCCCCAACGCGACTGGCGTGCGGCGCTGGATGCTCACCACGGCTGCAATGTGGCACACCCCAGCGCTCGGCCTGTCCGCAAGCTGGACTCCGCCTCCGGAAACGAGTCGCTCACAGCCCCCATCCAGCGCAGAGGAGTGCATTGTGTGGAAGAATTTTGTCGATGCGCGCAACGCCGGCGTCAAGCCCAACCCCAGCGACCTCGAGGCGATGAAGTACATCTGGCACGCAGTGCGACGCGACATCAAGGCGTGGGCACCGCTTCTGGAGCGCATCGCGCTGTCTCCCACCACATCACCAGTGTGGTCCAGCTTTGAAAAAAATACGCGGGATGAGGCCGATCGCATTGCAGCAGCCACGTCGTTCTCTGCGCGCCCGAATGAGGAACGCACTGGGATTTCCGCCAGCACGTGGCGTCAGGCGGTGGTGTGCGGAGCGCGCGTGGAGCGTCCAGCCTCACGGAACTCCCTCAATCTCGCGTGGGCAAATCAGGACGCAGTGCGCGCCGCAACGCGATTCCACGACACGTGGGGGGCGCCAAGCATGCTTGGCACGCAGGAGGGCGGCGGCGCGGTGTGGAAGCGCGTGCCAGTGATCACCACATCAAGCGACGCCACACTTCCCTTTGACAAGTACGAGGAGGTCGCAGTGCACGACACTGTGCGCATGCACGACTCGCATGTTGACTGTGTGACGCACACTGTGCGCACGCCCGCTCCGACAACGAAAGACGAGAGTGGATCCATCGCAACGCTCATGCAGCTGAAGGGATTGTGTGGCGCGCTGCGCGACGGGGAAGACATGCTGCTGAGCGTCAACTGCACTCACGAAAACACAGCGCACGCCGCGCTTGCTGTGGCATCAAAGATTTTTACTGATTCCTTGGATGTCCCAGCGGCGATGCGACTTTTGGAAGACACCACTCTCCACAAAAGCAACTCCGCTCGCACGTCCATGCGTGTTGGTGCTGTCGAGGTGGGAGGCGCGAAATATTTTGAAGCTATGGAAGCTGCACGGCGTGCTGAGATTTTTTCCTCGTTCCGCAAAATGCGCTGATGTATTTCGGGAATGTATTCCTACTTTTCGTCACACTTGGCGTTTACCCATTGTGGATTGTTGGTAAATGATGGTTGAGATCATGTGCATCCCCCAAATTCCCATGACAAGTATCACAAAACCCATCGTTATCGTCAAATTTCGGTGACGTGTGTACGCATCCTTCGCGATCCCCGGCAAGTCGTGCGCGGGGGTGGCATGCACGGCGCAAAAATCGTCAATAAGAGAGCACGGCTCTGTGGGCTCGCGAGTGGACACTTCCAGCTCCACGAGTCCGCACTCCAGCGTGAGATCCTCAAAAATGTCCCCCCATGCCGACGCACACTCCCACACTGCCTGAGACGAGTGCACTCCCACCCCTGATTTGCCCGTTGACCAGCACTCGATGTCGCTCGCGTGTGTGTTTTTTTCATATGCACGAAACGCCAGCTCGTACACGCGGCACGCTGTTCCGTTGGGCTGGCGCTCGCTGCACTTGACGCTTGTGAAGGGCACGACGTGGTGGTCACACAGATAATCGCCCCACACGGAGAGGGTGCCCCTCACTGGGAAAAAATCGCGCGCTTTCGCAGCCCAAATCAAAATAAATATGCATGTTGCACGCATTGTGTGCACTCATCACTCGATATCACACAGAGATTACATATTCACATTCCCTCTTTCTTGTGGTAGAGTATGTATTTTTATTCACTCAATATTGCGCGCAGATCACTCTACGCATTTCTTCCTTTTCACCACGCCTTGTTCAGTGATGCAGTATCCCACAATTTGAGTCCTCCGCTGACCGTGATTGTCTGCATATTCTCAGGCGCCTTTGCACCAGAGGAATTGTACGTCTGCTGCTCTTCATCTTCCATATCCTCCTCATCTTCTTCATTCCACTCATCATCATCCGCAGCGCCTCCTCGCTTTGGTTTGGCATGGCACGAGGATTTGTCATACTCGTCAGGCAGAATAAGTGCACTGTCCGCAAGCTCGCGCTTACTCCGGGCAAGATTCTCGCGCCGGAGCCGATAAAAGCCAACAATGCAGGTGCCGATAATGGTGATCAGATCAGCAAAAAGGTAAAACCCACACAAAATCTCCATCACCCAGAGCCAGATAAGGTCTGCTGTCACGCCCGCTGCACAAGCATCCACACACCCAACAATGTCCACAGTGGCCCGAAGATACATCCCATAAAACGTGAAGACCATGGATGCCAACACCACAATCCCGTAAATCAGAAACACCACAGGCTGCCCCATCTGCGTCATCAACAGACCCAAAAGGCCCACGGCAATCTCCCCCGAACTCCACCACAATCGCCCCCAAAACCCAATGTTGGTCAGCGGGACAGTCAACCGCCCGAGAAGGAAAAGACCAGACACAAGGAGCGACACAATCGCCCCCACCCAAAGCATTCGCCTGCCCGTTCGCGCATACTTCGGCTCCATCAGTGGTGTCAGTTTGGGTGCCATCTTGCGAATGGGCTGTTGTGAACGGCGACACAAGCAACCTTATATGCACCGCGCACACAATAACTACACTTGTGGAATATCGTACAGCGGCGCCAAACGAAAATCACTACACACACTACCACCCCCGCTTGAGCTCCCACTCGCCAACGATGGCATCGAGGGGGGCGCGCCATCCTGGTTGAGATCACACAGCATCCGCCCCAGCGCAGCGTGCACTTCATTCAGCGCCTCATTTCGATGTGCGATCCGCACTTGCTCCGGAGCGCATGGCCCGGCGCGCGTGCCCCCCCCTCCCCGCGCAACAGCCCCCAAAACCCCGCTCGACCCCGTGATCTCACTCGAGGCACGCGAATGCCCCCTCGCGCTCTCGGGGTGGACCACAGCAGCTCCATCCAGCCCCTCCAATCCCACTGAGCGCAGCGCGTCGTCGAATGTCCCACTCATGACACCACCACTCTGCACGACTGCATCACAGGCTCCAATCTCACAGTTGTCCTCATAACAACTCAGGCGCTCCACAATGATATTCTGCCGTCGCCGCCGCATCCACATCATGGCCCCCACCACGCACACCAACACCACACTTCCGCCAACAACAGCTGTCTTTTCTTGCAAAAACGGCACTGTCGTTTTGACTTCAGCGGGAGTTTCTGTCTCATAAATTTGCTGCGGCTGTGGAGATGACGACGCTGGTGTTTCCACCATCATGACAGTGACGTGATCCTCCAGCATGTCCATGCGCTCGTGCAATGCCGCGTTTTCCTGCGAAAGCTCCGCCAGCTGCCGCGCAAACTCAGAACGCACAGACCCCAGAGACCCCTGCACGCTGGCGATCAACCCAGTGGCGGCAAGCAGTGCTGCGTCGGCGGTTCGCTGCTTTTCTGTGACCCAAAAAATACTGTCGTCTGTCGCGCGCTGGTGCTCCGCAACAGTTGTGAGTATTTGGTCGGCAGTCTGTTGCGCGCCTCCCACAATCCGCAGTATCGATGCGTGCTCTCCGACCAGATTCTGCACATTTTCCAGCGCCTCCGCTGTTGCGTTGAACTTCCCCGCGAACATTTTCATCGCGAGCTCCGCAGCAAGTTCGTCCAAGGGGCGCCCGCCCATGACAAAACGCTCATTTGCGGGGTCCACATCCGCCGGAGTATCAATATCCACATTCCCTCCCTCAAAATGCACTCCCTTGCCGTCGATGCGCATGGTTGTCGGCCGCGCCGCCGCGCACACCATGAGCAGCACCACGAAAGGCCACATGGTTTCTTTGTGTAATTCTGCATCCCTTTTACAGGTGCACAGAGCCACTTGTTTGCAGTATAATAACAATGCACGTCACCGACTCAAAAGGGAAAACATGGCAGACCCTTGGACCACCGAGACTGCGTCCGCGGTGCGCATTTTGTGCATGGCGCACGACCGGACCTGTGCCGGGACGGGGTTCACAGCTTCCAAGTACCCGCGCACTCGGCGCGGCTTTTTCGACATGCTTGAGGCAACACTCACACTTGGAGAGAACTCCCCGGAGAACCACCATCTGGCTGTTGTGGCGCAGCGCATGCTTGTGAAATACAACCAGAAACTTCCCGAAATAAGTGGCACGCGCGTGCAAGAACCGCATTCGGATACTCCCACAAGCGCACCCGAACCCGGAGGCAAAGCTGCATCACGGGACGACCTGCGTGATGCTTCGGGGGCGCTGCTAAATGCGTTCTTTGACTGCCTGCCCCCCGAGCGCCTGAAGAAAAACGACAGACATGTCCTGGCTCAGATTCTGCTGGACATCGAGGGTTCCGTGGACTTTTCCCAAACACACGTCCCCAGCGATGTGGACAAGCTCATGGAAGCGCAGAAAGCTGGCGCCAGGGTGATCCGCTCCATTCTGGGTGTCGATTTTGTCGCACCACCAACATTCGAGCACCTGGCACGCGAGCTTGTTGAGCTTGTCCCCGGACGCGACGGCAGACACGTGCCGCTGGCTCACCTGGATCGCCACTTTGAGCTGATGGTGCAACTGGACACGCTGCTGGAAGATGCGCGCAAACTCATGGGCGCACACAGTAAACTTTTTAGTGAGATTGTGCGCGAGCTTGCTGTGCGGCATGCGGGCTCCATTGCAGAAATCGAAAATACTCTGGCTGCCGCGTGGGCGGCTCTTGTTGGCGTGCCGTCACGCGTCACTGGCGCATACACGTTTTCCCTCGCGCTGGGCAATGCGCTCCTGGCGACAGAGCTTGCGCAGGGAGACCCCCCAATAAGCAGCATGCTTGTGCGTGTTGCCGATTGGACAGCGGCGGGACCGCACGGTTTTACAAACGCTTCGCAAATGCAAGCTCTGGATCTGCTTTACGACACGCGCACAAAACGCATCGCACTTGCGCAAAACACCAAATCTCCCCAGCGCGCGCTGGCTCAAATTCTCATAGACGACGGGCTCACGAGCACCGTGGCGGTGGACAGAGCGCGCGCAGTGTTTGCCGAAAAGCCCCCCCACGAGCTGTTCCGCTGGCTCTCGACGCGTTCCTACATCAGCCGCAGCGCGCGGACCATGTTTGTGGGCGATATAACGGCTCTTTTTCTGTGGAATCTGGGCGTCGGGCGCGATGCGATGCACCACGAGCTGCTCTTTGCGGAGGCGCTCGCACACCCCGAGGGGCAGCTGATGTCTGCGCGTGCGCGTGCGCCCTCTGTGACGGACGCTTCCTCGGACGCGCTCCTCATCCGGGGGCGCCAAATTGTGGCGTATTCTACACTGGTGTACTGGGCAGAAATCGTCATCGCCGCACTCCCACACACTGTGTCGCAACTGCGCCCTGCAATGCGCGTGTCCGTCGATCCCGCAATTCTGTCACGCGGGCCGCGTGAGTTTGCCATCGCATCTGCGCACATCATTTTGGGCGCGACCGCGGGGGTGGTGCGCATCATGCAGTGCAAGGATTATGCGGTCCGCCCCGTGGCGCTGGCGCTGGCAAATGTGGATTTGGGGGCGCTGCTGCTGCGCCACTTTTCCAGCTATGATGATCGCTTTGCGCACCGCGCGCTTGCGCTGTATGCACTTGCACGCTAATATATTACAGGGCAAACGTCCCTGTGTTCTTTCTCACAGCCTCCATGGTCACCACCGGCTCTTTCGGGATGCTCGTAAAATGCCCCAAACGCGCACTCACAACGTCGAGTGTTTCTCGCGCCCACTGCGCGTGGTCGTAGAGCGGCGCGTCCGAATACCGCTGCGCGATCCGCGCCCAGTTCACAATCACCAAAACGCCCATGGTGATGAGCATGATTATGGGATACACGTAGATCATTGTCGCACCCATGTGCACCATAAACACAATCGGCAGAAACATGTAGTACATCCCGATTGCCAGCTCTTGATAGAGGTTAATTATGCGCGGCGCTGCCACACGCATCCCCACCGACGCCGCAGCCAGCTTGGAGCGGATAATCGCGAGAGTCCCCAAAATGTTCGCCTCCTCTGTGTCGGTGTACAGCGGCTCCCCCTCCGTATCGCGCATGTTGATCACATCGCCTGTGATGTGTCCGAGAAAAGACAGTGCCCACTCAAACGGGGACCGAGAATTTGCGAGTTTTCCCGCCGCAGAAGGATTCGCACGCCGGATTGCACGCATAGCGCGCTCGACATCCTCGCAGCCCCCAAACAGCGTGTACACAACCTCCACAAGCACGCGCAAATGCACCGTGAGTTTTGCCATTTGCTGCGCGACGTCGGGGGGCGACACACCATCCTTTGCGCGCACAAACGCCGCCGCATCAAGCGCAAGCGTCTGGATTGATATGAGCAGCGAGTTGTACTCTGCAGACGCGCCGCGTATGGAGTTCGACGCAGAGCGCAGATAATCAAAGAAGAAAAAAGACACAATCATGTTCACCAGCGGCACCGCGTACTCGAAGCGGTCGCCAAATGTCGGGTTATCGCGCAGCACATAGTACCACAACGTCGCCCACAACGTCGCCACGCCAGTGAACGCAACCATCAGCAACACCAGTGTCGTGTAACGCCATGTGATCTGCAGCCGCGTGTCTGTGTGTGAAGAAGCACTGTGCCGCAGCACGTCAACTGTGGGCATGTACCCGTCAACCAAAGGGCTGTCTTCATCATCCGACGGGTCAACCACACGCTGTTTTCGCGCGCGGCGACGCCTGCGCATTGGGATATCCTGGTTGCTCATTCTCTCTCCCACGGGATACATCGCATCCTGCATGACATGGATCCCTGCCATGGCCGAGTGATAACAAACATTCGGGGGTGCGCTTATATGATTCGTCACTGCATTTCACGCGACGCTTCCAACAAAATTTTCACCGCCTCGCGATCGACCACTCCCGCGTGGAATACTTTTGGTTGTAGTCGAAGTGTGAAGCCACTGTATTGTAATCCTTTGAAACCCCCGCCTTGAAAGCATCATCATTCCATGATATGGTGTCCAAAATGTACACCGTCCCCGAAGACGCAAAATTCCTGACCACAGCCCGTTTTATGGCAGCGATCACATCAGAATCGTTGAATTTCACCAGGCGGACAGTCCCCAAAGCTGAAGGAGTGTAGATTTCACTTTCATCATCAGAGGCCCCCCCTGCAACATCTCCCATATTGTGGCTGCGTCCTTTTCTGATGGATCCGTCATTGCGATTTTTGCAGACGCCCCATTGCATCACGTTTGCCCCCGCTGATTCAACAAATGAAATCTGACGGCAGGTTATAAGGCACCCCCTGAAAATATCAAAAAACAAGACAATGCAGAGCTCCAGCGGCACGTATGCTGCGCTCGAAGAAATACGCTGCGCGCTTGCCTCACGCATCGACAGTGCGGGATATTGCACTCTCACCACGCGCATGCTGGCTGTGGTCATCAAGCGGCTCGACGTTTTTGGAAATGGTTACGCGCATCCATCACGCAAAGGCTGCGCACACGGCTTCCACGCAGAAAATCTTACGCGCGCAACGATTGAAGCTGCAGCAAAAGCTGGTACGCCGCTGTCGACTCTTGTGTGGGGGCTCGCTACGAAGCTCATTTTGCCCGCACTCGACGCCGTGCGAACCGTCGTCAGCGCAAAGCGCATGATTGCACTGCGCATCCGGTACCACTGCCAAGACATCGAAGCTCCCTGCGACACTTTGTGCATCCAGGTGGCTGTGTTGGATTCAACAAACACCCACACTTTTTCACTCGCCGAAGTTGCATACAGCACGCTGCGCGTGCGCCGCGCACACCCAATCCTCACGCTTCCTCCTCTCGGCTTTGTCGGAAATGACATAGTTCAGCTTCCGTGGTCTCCCTCAATCGGCGATTCCATGTGGAGCCCCGTTGTTGCGCGGCGGAGACAACGCGTAGCGTGAATGATGCAACCGTGCACAGAATAAATGCATTTGCCCGATCCACAAAAATAAACAAAAACACCATGGCGGGATCAATCCCCGAAGGACATAGCGAGGAATGGCGCGCCATGTGGCAGATCAAAGCTGAACTACACCGTTGGCGGGCTGGCCACAAAAAAGAGCTTGATGTGCTGAATGCACTCCGCGGAGATGCATATCATGCAGCGGTGGCCAAATGGAAAACAGACTACCAAGACGACATGCACAAACTGAGGAAAGAGTGGAACAAAAAAAAATCGAAATGAGGATCCCCGAACTCCTAAAAAGGTGGAATCTTGGGTTTCGTGAAACGGAAGCAGCATACGAGGATCTGTGCTGCACTGGCGATGACATACCGGACTCGACGCACGACGAGAATACAGGAAGTGACGTGGGAAATGGAGCGTGAAGTGGAGGAGACGGCGCAGCCAAATGCATTGTAAATCAACTGCAATCTCCCCCCATACGCAACGTCCCCTCTTCATCCACCACAAAGCCGTTCATGCGCGGGTCCGGAACAAAAAAGATCGGAGATTGTTCCTGATACACCGCGTTCTGCACATACACCAGAGACATATCCACGCGCTGCCCCTCAAAAGACATAATTTTCATGCGATCGGCAACTCCGTTTTTGCCCTTGGCGAGCGACGCCATGCTCTTGCGCAGCTCGCGCGCGCCGTGTGCGATGATCTTCAACAGAAATTCCGTCTCCTCTTCGCCCGCACATTCCAGCGACTTCGGCGGAGCAAACTCGCGCCCCCCCAACGCCTCCATGCGCTTCGCAACTCCACGGACCCACTTTTCGTAGTATGCTGCATACACAAGCCGCTCGTACGCGTCAGGATCCACGCGCCAATAATACCGCGTTTCAGCACCCCTGTACAGCAACTCCCCTATCGCCCCTTTGCCGTGCCGCACCCACGCAGTGTAAAATCTTTCCGGCGTCAATCCGTGGTATCCGTTCGTGAAATCGCATCCACTCGCCAGCGCAACAGCATGCAGCTCCGCCATTCTGGGCGGGAGTCTCCGCATGTTCACAAACGTCATCGCGTGAACCGCACGACTGCGATCGACAAAACACACGACTATCTCCGTCACCTCCCCAGAGCGTGCCCCGCGCGCAGCCTCAAACGGAAACAGCGCCGCTTGGGTGTGTTCTTCTGTGCACTCCTGCGCCTCCGCCTTCATTTTTTCGCACACATTCAGAACAAAAGAAAGCGGCAGTTTTTCCACATCCCAGGGGGGGACATGCGTCTCCTCGCTTGGCTGACACGCGCGCACATCCCAATCGTGCGGCGGCAGGTCAGGGGGCGCGCGCACGAGTTCCTCAAAGCAGCGTTTCGCGTCCCACAGCATGTCCGTGTCGATGGTGTGGACAACAGTCGTCGCACCTTTCAAGTGGCGCAGATACCACAGAATCCCCTTGTCCCCCTCACCATGGCTGTGCCACAACCACGGGAGGCGCGTTGTCGTGAAACTGTCATGTGTGATGTTGAGCATGAGTGGCGGCTCCGTCACCTCCCCCAAATTTCCGTCGCTGCAGTACCCATCAACGACAATATTAATTGTCTGTTCTCCGCGGGCTGCCGCGCGGAATATCTGCGCTGTTTCCGTTTCTGGCAACAGCATGTATTGCACAAAAAAATAGTAGAGTGCCCCTCGCAGCTCGCGATTCCCCATGAGCAGCTCCCATCTCGGACACTGCGCCTCCATGTCGCACGCGCGGAGAGCTGCAATTGCCTCCGCGAGCTCTGCTGCGTTGTTTCGCTGCACGATGTCCATCTCCTCTGTTTCGTCGCCGTCTCCGCGCTTCTTTTGCTCTGGAGTCTTGAATTGCGGCATCAGGGGATAGCGGTCGAATGCAAGTATCACAAGTGGGGCCGTGCGCACCATCGGCACAACCATGCGGACCATGAAAGCGCCGAAATCCCCCAGTTTTATTAGCGGCGTATTTTCGCGCACTGCGCCCATTTCAATGCGGTCGAGCGCCATGTTATTGAATGGGAATGCGTGCACAATTGCCATCATATCGGAGATCACAGCATCCACGCGCCGCCGCGGGCCATCGAGAATGGATGGCACCTCTCCGAGCATGAGCGCGTCGCGAAAGGCAGCGGGGTATGCTTTGCGCAAGATCTTCTTCCACTGCGCCTTTTCTGTCGAGCGCTTTGCGACGAACATTTTGTCTGTGCGTTGCTTGCATTATTTACACGCCTTTTGTATTTACTTTACAATGCATCACTGTTGCAAAAATCGACAATGGCCCTGATCGTCTATCGCCCGTTCTGGGATGTTGTGCGCGAGTCGCTATTTCCGATTCCAAATCACACGGAGTGGATGTCCGAGCATCTTCACCCGATGTACGATGACGCCGCTGAGGAACGCGCTTGGCGGCGTTTTAAGCAATTTATTGAACGTTGCTGTGCTGACTGTGCTGATGGTGTGAACTGATGCAATTGTGTCTTCTTTTTTAAACCATATATCAAGCACCCACCACCCAAAATAAACATTCGCGGCAATGTTCGCCACCGACGACGTCTGCGGAAGCACCCCGGTCCTCCTGCGCAAGAACGCTGAACTGCTGTGCTGCACCATCGACGACCTCATCAAAAATTGCACTCTCCGCGCGTTTTGCCGTTACAAAACCGTTTTGGAGCCGTTCGCCGGCACCGAGTTTTGGCACAGAGAAACGGGCTGGGCCCCTCTCGCGCGCGTGCTTGTTTCCACTCAGAAGCAGCGCACAATCCTCCTATTTCCGGAACACATCCTCTCTAAAGATGAATCAAGTTTACCTCTTCCGCCCATCACGTACTCACCGGGCGTCACCGTGGGCGACAGCGATCGCGGGTGGCTGTACGGGCTTCTGACAACAAACAGCGACGAGGGGTGTGGTTTTGTCAGAATTTGGCTCCAACCCCCGGATGATGACGACAACACCCCGAACATTGCGTTTGCTTCACGCGTCGCCGCTGTGGCCACTGCGCTTTTGCCTCAGTCGCAAGTGGATATTCGCACAATCTCACGCCAAGGACGGGGGGAGCCACGCACTGCGATATTGATTAATTTTACGGATTCTCCTGCTTCGGAGGAGGCGCGCGTGATTGGCCGCATGCGTGCCATCCTGGCTGAGCGGAAAACACGCCCAAACAAACGCATATGCCAAGGACGCGTTCCCCCATTCATCCTCAACGGGACACTCGACATGCAAACGGGGTACATGGCAGGTATTTGCGAAACAAACAAAGACAAATTCAAACACTTTTCGAGCGAAAATATGCTCGCCGCGCTCGAGCTGACATATCTGTGCGACCTGGTTTACGGGCGCAACAGCACCCGCGTGACGACGCTGCCGCTGCAGCCCATCACGCTCGAGGGCGTGCGCTTTCGGATTACCATAAATCCCAACCGCAAGAATTCTTTGCGCGTGTTTCGCATTCCACCTTCCGAAAAGGACGGCTTTGTGACTCTTTTGGATGATGAAGATGTGACGCAGTCCATATTTGACCACGCAGACAGCGACACATCTGTTGGGAGTGGCAGCAGCGAGGATGAAGAGGAAAACGAAGAAGAAGAAGACGAAGAGTACGAAAGTGGTGGGTTTACTTCTGACAACTCGAAAAGTGACGACAAACCTTCCGGAAAACGAGCGCGGAGTGCTGAGCCGCGGTTAGGATAGCGCAATATATCCCCCAAACCATGTGTGTAATCGCTACAATTCATCACGCCGCCGTGCGCCGTTTCATCAGCGCAAGCTCCGCCTCCGTCGCTTCCAGCCGCGTTGCGAGGGTTTGCACAGCCGCCGTCAGATAAGCAATCACGCGCGACACGGTCAGCTCGTGGAGTTCGTCCACCACAAGCGGGACGTCATCCTCGGGGTAGTGCCCCGGGATGTCGATGTATTGCGTGCGGTTGACCAATGTGGTCACGTTCACCCACGTGTCATTCACGAGTTCCAGCTCAGTGTGGTTGACCTCCGTCGTGACCTCAATGGGTACAGTCTCGCTCACCTCCACCACGGTTGTGGTTTGCGAAAATGGGATGTAATCCTTTGTGTGGTAAATTGTGCTTCCGTCGCGCACTCTGACAGCTTCCGGGATGGACACAAGCATCTGCTGTGCGATGAATCCACCAACGCGCTGATTGGGGTACTGCATGCTGCGGTAATTCGCGTATGCGGGGTCGTAGTTGTACATCACCGGGTTGAGGCTCATCACAGTGGTACTCGTTGCTGTCGCATAGAGTGCCCGCGTTGGTATCCAGCGCAGTCACTATCGTCGCGACATACGCCTTCGTTGCGGCGTCCTGGGCGTTTATCGGCTCTCCGAGCCCCGTGATGCGGTTGTTTTCCATAGACACGTCTCCAATGAATGAATGCGGCCCTGGACCATCAATATCGACGCCGCTCGTGCTGACCAGCACCGAGGTGGTGCCATCCGCACTGAGGGTAATTTGGTTGGGTGTGATTGAAAATGTCGTCCCGTGAACACAAGTGCACAACACCACACCAAAGAGAAGGGTGCGAATGTACATTTTTGTGTTGTGGTTGTAACTGGGATAATGATATTTACACCTCCCTGGTGTTCTATTTGCTGTCTCGTCGATGGCTGTTGTATAAACAATAACCACATTAATACATCGCGGCACATGTGAGCTCCACGCGATGAAATGTTCTAGAATGTTCTTTTTTACACCAGCCAAAGAAAGCCCGTAACGGCCGGTTTTGAAAATTTTTCACGATTCGATCACCCCCCCCCAAAACCGTCATCCACCAAGGTCAGTTCAGCTTGATGTCGGGCCAAAAATCCAAATCCTGACTTGGGCCAAAAATCGGAAGTCGGGCCAAAA
>Ga0214473_10002403_pt1 | contig 23019 bp, 25 predicted proteins | sample RVTome_7_FD_203509 | JGI IMG/M metagenome (GOLD analysis project Ga0214473, IMG submission 203509) | Soil microbial communities from uranium-contaminated site in the Upper Colorado River Basin, Wyoming, United States - RVT98D197 | ecosystem: Environmental > Terrestrial > Soil > Contaminated >... | reverse complement strand
CCTGATCACTTTCAACCGGCCTGAAAAACGAAATGCCTTGAACGAACAGATGACACGTGAGATCGAGGCAGCCCTTCTCGACGCAGAAGAAGATTCAGAGATGAAGGCGATCATTTTGACTGGCGGCCCAAAATGCTTCATCGCCGGGACCGATATAAGCTTTCTATTGGGAAAAGGAGAGGAATTAACACCCCGGAAGATGTATGAAATCCATTACCCGACCCAAGCCATTTATCGACACCTCTCGAGAATGGGTAAGCCGACGATTGCTGCCATTGCAGGATATGTCTTTGGAGGAGGCCTGGAGGTAGCCTTATGCTGCGATTTCCGTATTGCCACAGAGAACACAAAGATCGGTTTTCCGGAAATAAAGCTTGGTATTTTGCCGGGGGCCGGTGGGACACAACGTCTGACAAGGATCATCGGAATAACAAAAACAAAAGAGATGGTCTTAACAGGCGAATCCATCCCTTCGAACGAGGCTTATCAATTTGGATTGCTTAACAAAGTAGTCCCCGAAGCGGATCTTATGGATGAGGCAAAGGTTTTTGCAAAAAGGTTCCGTGCCCTGCCCTCTTTCGCTGTCGAGATTGGAAAGGCGCTGCTGGATAGGGGGATGAACATGAGCTTAGAAGACGCTCTGGAACTCGAAAGACTCGGCTTCTCCCTGCTCTACAGCACTGAAGACCAGAAGGAGGGGCTAAGGGCCTTTCTGGAAAAGCGCCCCCCTCAATTCAAGGGAAGATAACCAGATGGATAAAGGCAACGGTTACGAGGCCCGTTTCGTTTAGGGGCGAATGGTTACGTGCCTGCACGCCGAAGTGCGTTTCGGTACACAGGCGTGAACTTTTTAAACCGACAGACGTAACCGAATGACGATACGGGCATCCTTCGACAAGCCCTAAGCGAACCGTTCACCCTTCGACAGGCTCAGGGCGAACGGTGAGTCGAAGGACTCAGGACGATGGTTCGACGGGCTCACCATGACCGGTCATCCTGAGCTTGTCGAAGGATCATGGTGAGCCTGTCGAACCATACCATAACCGTTAGACGAGAGCTTTGTTTTCTAATTTACACAGGAGGAATATCACTTATGGATAAGAGAGATCCAATCATTGTATCTGCGGTTCGAACACCTATTGGCGTCTTCGGGGGATCCCTCAGGGATGTATCGCATACCAAGCTTGCAGCCTTGGTCATTCATGAGGTGTGCAAAAGGGTCAATTTCCCCAAAGGAGACCTTGATGATGTCTACTGGGGCGTGGTCATGCCCCGAAGCGATGAAAATGGGATAGCCCGGGCCGCCATGTTGGAAGCAGGAATTCCTGATCATGTCTCTACCGCCCAGGTCAACCGGGCCTGTTGTTCGTCCATGGAAGCAATCCGTATCGCCTCTATGGCCATTCGCCTGGGAGAAGCCGATGCGATCATCGCCGGGGGTGGGGAGAGCATGAGCAATGTCTCTTACTCCATTAAAAACGCAAGATGGGGGCTGAGGCTCAGGCACCAGGAGCTCTCTGACGGTGTGTGGGATGGTCTCATGGACCATCATACGGGTCTCATCATGGGCATGACGGCAGAAAACGTTGCCGAGAAGTATCACATCTCAAGAGAGGATCAGGATGAATTTGCTTTTACAAGCCAGATGCGTGCGAAGAAAGCCCTGGAAGAAGGACGCTTCAAAGATGAAATCGTTCCTGTGGTGATTCCCGGAAAGAGGGGGAAACCGGACACGATTATAGATACAGACGAACATCCTCGCCCGGAGACAACCCTTGAGGGACTGCGCAAGTTGCCATCCGCCTTCAAGGAAGGTGGAACCGTCACCGCTGGGAATTCATCGGGCATTAACGATGGCGCCTCGGGAGTTTTGGTCGTATCAAGAGAACTTGCAGATAAATTAAATATGAAAAGAAAGTGGAGGGTGGTAGGCTCTGTCCCTGTTGGGATCGATCCCCGAATCATGGGTGTCAGTCCTATCACGGCCGTTAGAAAGCTGTTGAAAAAGACTGGCTACAAACTCGAGGAGATCCAGCTTATCGAGTTAAACGAACCCTTTGCTGCCGCCTATTTGGCTGTTGAACGAGAGCTCGGTCTGAAACGGGAGATCGTGAACGTGAACGGAGGGGCCATCGCCCTCGGTCATCCCATCGGGAATACAGGTTGCAGAATTGTCGTCAGCCTGATTCATGAGATGGAAAAAAGGGGCCTGAAGAAAGGCTTAGCTGTGTTGTGCGGGGGCGGCGGCGTGGGGCAAGCGACGATTATTGAAAAAGTGAATTAGTCTATCCGGATGTTGCAACATCAAAACCGGGCAGGTGTACTTCCATAACTTTGCAATTGCGGATTTTTGGAAAATTAGGGGTCATAGAGGATGTCACATTACGTGAAGTCCAAGTTTCACCTTGAAACGTCTTTGGCCAACGCTAAAGGTGCCGCTGCAAAGTTATTCCAGTACACCCACCCGGTTTCCATAACGTATTTTTGCAACGAGCGGGTCTACGTAACTGGTGGGCAAAGTCTTTTTTCGAGCGAGGAGGGAAAAAAATGAAAAGAGCAATTAGTGTAAGCCTCATGGTCAACATTTTGGTAGCCGGGTTGTTACTTCTTGCATCCATGAACATGGCCTATGCAGAGACGGGGAAAGTCACGGAACTCAGGTTTTCTATCCACACTGCGCCGGGTTCGGTGGTACATACTATCGCTACGACCTGGGCAAAGGAGGTCGAGGAGAAAACGGGAGGAAAGGTCAAGGTAAACGTTTTTCCGTCTCAATCGCTGGTCCATATTAAGGACATATTTCCCGCAACTACCAAGGGTATCTGTGATATCGGATTTGCACCCCTTCAGATGGACGCGAGCCGGTATCCGCTCAGCCTGGTGACGGGAGTGGGCATCATGGGCTGGCCGTCCGATCAGGGTCCTACCGAGATATGGACACAACTCCAGAAGAAATTCCCTGAAATGACAGCGGAATTCAAAGGAGTGAAAGTGCTGTGGCACTATATCACGATGCCCATGACACTCCATTTCACCAAGAAGACCGTTCGCGTGCCGCAGGATATGAAAGGCTTGAAAATAGAGGCCGCTGGGCCCCTTGCAGCGGCTATGAAGTTCTTTGGCGCCACTCCCATGGTTACTTCTCCTTCTGAGTGGTATATGGCACTTGACAGAGGCCTGGAAGATGGTATTTGCCACAACTATACCCCTATCTGGTCTCTTAAAGTTCACTCCTTGTTACGTTACCACACGGATGTTGATTTTGGGCTCCTTGGTCAGGCCATCATTATGAATGCTGATAAATGGAATAGCCTTCCCGCCGACGTGAAAAAAACGATTGATGATCTTCGGCCCTGGATAGAGAAAAGAAGTGTGGACATTTCCATGGACCAGGCTGTCGAAGTGAGGAAGATCTGCCAGGGCCTCGGTCATACCTTCATCATTCCGAGCCCCGAGGAGATGAAGCTCTGGATGGAGGCCGCCAAACCCCTGCATGATGCTTGGATTGCCGATACCGAGGCCAAGGGGCTTCCGGGAAGGGCAGTCTTCGAGGAGACCAAACGCCTCATTGAGAAGTACAGTCACTAAAGGAGTAGAGATTAACTCCCCCCTCTTACAGTAAGAGGGGATCAAAGGGTTCCCCCCTTAAATTAAGGGGGGTTAGGGGGGGTTATTGGGTATCCTGCAACCTGATATTCTGGTCGCCAGATACGCGATTTAACGGTCAAGATTGTGAAAAAGACAATAGCCATAATGTCATCCGTGGGAGCTCTTGCTGTTATGGCCATGGCCCTGCTGACCAATGTCGATGTTGTAGGACGCTATGTCTTCAATAAGCCTGTACAGGGTGGTTTGGATTTGGTTGAACTCCTAATGGCCGTGATAGTCGCGTGCGGCATTGCCGTTACAACAGCCGTAGATGATCACATCAGTGTGGATTCTCTCTTTGACAAGCTGCCTTCTTTCGGGCAACGAATCCTCCGGATATTTGCCGGCCTCCTCAGTAGCGTTGTTTTTGCCATATTGGCCTGGCAGAGTGTTCAGGGTGGAGTGGATGTATTCGATTCGGCAAAGGCAACGAATATATTGAAAATCCCGATTTATCCGTTTCAGTTTTTTCTAGCCGTTGGATTTATGGCTAGCTTGATTTTTTCGGTTGTACAAACAATTCTTCTTTTGCGTACTAAAAAAAAGTGATTTCTATCACATCCACGCAGGGATAAATTGAAAATCAGGAGATAGTTTCATGTCGTTAGATAGTACGACGATTGGGATATTAGGTATCGCTCTTATGCTGGTGCTCATGTTCATTCGGGTACCGATAGCGCTTTCTTTTTTCTTTGCCGGGTTGATAGGTCTCATGTTCCTTGCGAACTTTAAGACGGCGGCAAATGCTTTCTCCTTTATGCCTTACACACACGGAACTGCCTATGTCCTATCGTGCCTGCCCATGTTCATTCTTCTTGGGCTCATTATTGGCCAAAGCCAGGTGGGTGAGGGTCTTTACTCGGCTGCATATAAATGGGTGGGCCGGCTCCCTGGTTCCCTCGCAATTGCCTCCCTCCTCGCTATTGCTTTTTTCAGCGCCATCAGCGGCAGCGCTCTGGCATCGCTGACAACCTTCGCTCCTATAGCCTACCCCGAAATGAGAAAGTTCCGATACGACAAAGCGCTTGCAGCCGGCAGCATTTGCGTCGGTGCTACAATGGATATCATGATCCCACCGAGTCTTCCCATGATATTCTACGCCATGCTGACAGAGGCATCCATAGGAAAGTTATTCATGGCCGGTTTTATCCCCGGAGCGCTGGAAGTTCTGTTGTTTGCCTTTACTATCATCATTATGACAAAAGTCAAACCATCTTTAGCTCCTCCGTCGGCCGCCGTATTCTCCTTCAAGGAAAAGGTAAAGTCGTTGAAAGGCGTTGGGCCCATTCTGGTCATCTTCATTGCCATGTTTGGCGGCATGTACGTCGGTATGTTTACGCCGACGGAGGCAGGTGCCGTAGGCGCGGTTTGCTCCTTCGTAGTTGTGCTGTTGACAAAGGCTATGAAAAATCCCTGGAAGGGCCTTGTGACCACTCTAAAATTGACAGTGAGAACCACGGGGACAATCATCATCATTGTGATGGGAGTAATGATATTCAGCACCTTTGTCGCCATGAGTGGCGCTGCTGCCGCCCTAAGCAACTGGATAATCTCCATAGGGCTGACAAAAACCGGATTCCTCATAATCGTCTTTCTTCTTTACATTATTCTTGGTGCCCTCATGGATGAGGTGAGTATGGTCGTGCTGACGGTACCGTTTTTCATACCTGCAATAAACGCATTGGGTATCGATGTCATATGGTTTGGCATATTGATCATCCTTGCGTGGCAGCTTGGCATGATTCTTCCTCCGGTCGGAATGATGGCCTTTGTTGCCCAGAATATCGTGAAAGAACCAACCCTGGGAACAGTCTACAAAGGATGTATTCCTTTTGCGGCAGCACTTGTCGTTGTCGAAGCGTTGGTTATCCTATTTCCTGGGATTGCCCTCTATCTCCCAAATATGATGGGCGGAAAATGAGACGTTCTGAGTCTATGCAGGGAGGATCTAAAATGGCTGGGAATCGTGGGCGTATCGCTGCCAAAATGGCTGGAGGGTCTGCAGCGGCGCTGTCTGGAGGCCCTTTGGATAAGGACTCCGAAACGGCAGGAAATAAAGAGTTTAAACGAATTTGCGTGGAGGAGCATTTTTCTGACCCCGAGCATATCGATTTCTTACGCGCTATTTTAGAAAAAAATTATCCTTCCCAGGAGGTTATTGAACAGGAAAAGTACTTGATGAGCGATGCCCCTTTTTTTGGCGCCCTGCATTCGCCGCCTGTTCGTAAGATGCTGGATCTACTTTACGAGGTGGGCGGCGGGCGCCTGAGGGAGATGGACCGGTGTGGCATTGACATGCAGGTTATCTCTCTTGTATCTCCCGGTGTTCAGGTTTTTGAACCTGGTATCGCTGTAAGGCTTGCAGAGAAGTACAACAACAGCCTCCGGACGCTGGTGAATGAACACCCAGCGAGATTTGCCGGCTTGGCCTGCCTGGCCCCCCAGATTCCAGAGGCGGCTGCGGATGAATTGGAGCGAAGCGTCAAGGAGCTAAAATTCAAGGGCGCAGTCATCAATTCCCATACAAAGGGCGAATACCTGGACCAAAGGAAATACTGGGTGATCTTTGAACGGGCCGAGAAGCTAAGTGTTCCCATTTATATTCACCCCAGAAGCCCATCCCCGGACATGATCAAACCCTATCTTGGGTACCCCATGCTGGACGCTGCAATGTGGGGATTCGGCGCTGAAGCCGGTTTACATGCGATGCGTCTTATCTGTAGCGGTCTGTTTGATGAGTATCCGAAGTTGAAAATTATTCTTGGCCACCTGGGGGAAATGATTCCCATGCAATTATTGCGGATAGATAACCGGTGGTCCATCGCCCCCTTTCCAAAGAAACTGAAGAAGCTCCCCGGACAATACTTCAGAGAGAATTTCCTTGTTACCACAAGCGGGATGTTTTCCCAACCCGCGCTTGCAATGACGCTATCGGTATTGGGCTCAGACAGCATCATGTTTGCCGTTGACTATCCAATGGAAGAAACAGAGGAGGCTGTATCATTTATGAATGCGGCTCCCATCAGCGAAGGGGACAAGGAGAAGATCTATCATCTCAATGCCGAAAGGGTTTTCTCGCTGAAATAGGCGGCCCTTGCAGAGATGAGGGTTGGGTTAATAAAGGAGAAAGGAGGTTTGGGGTGACACTGGAGGAACTGGAAAAGAGACTCAGGGCTGTCGAGGATATTGAGCAGATCAAGCAGTTGCACAACCGTTACGTGAATGCCCTTACCTTCATCAATTGGGACGACCTCATCGATTGTTTTGCCGAGGATAGCTCCGTCGATGTCCAGTTCGGTGGGCTGATCAAGGGTAAAGCGGAAATTGCGAACTTTTTTAAAAAGATGCTTTCCCAGATCCATGTCGGAAAAGAAGGTATCTTTGCAGTCCATCCTCAAATTACTGTCAATGGAGACAGCGCAAAGGGCAACTGGCTGATGTATATGATGTATGCCGACCATCGAACCTGGCAGTCAAGATACTGGATACAGGGAATCTATGATGCTGAATATGTCAGAACGGACGGACAATGGAAATTCAGCTACCTGCAATGGCGGCCCCGCCTTGAGCCGCCCGGTCCTCCTCCACCTGCTATGGCGCCTTGATGGGAATATGGACGCCTCAACCCGTATATTGCCTTGGGGGGTTGCTTTTTACCGCCCAAGAAGGTTAAAAAGAGATATCGATTGAGCCATGTTTGACAGATCTTCATGGATATGGTATCGATATTTTGAAAATGAGAACGCATTTCCTGAATGCGAAAACCTTAAATCCCCCCTCGCCCCCCTTTAAAAAAGGGGGGTTGGGGGGATTTGGGATTTTTTTTCTTTTTCTGCTGGGGATCCTTTCACTTCCATTTCAATCGCCACCCGCCTTCGCGGCGAAGGTGACCGATGTGAGAGTCTGGTCTGCTCCGGACCACACCCGAGTGGTCCTGGACCTCACAGAGCCGGTTCAATATGAAAGCTCGTCACGGGAAAACCCCCCTCAACTCCATCTGGAATTGAAAGGCGCTTCCCTCCCGCCCTCTAAGAAAAAATTGGACGTAAACGATCCTTTTTTGGCGAAGGTCAGCATCTTCGACCTGAAAAAAAATAGGGTGAAACTGGTCTTTCACACAAAGAAACCTATGAATGCCAATGTCTTCACCCTCAAGCCCTTTCAGGATAAGCCGCACCGCCTGGTGGTTGACCTGATTGATCTAGCCCAGGAAAAGCAAGACCAGGAAGAGCGCCAAAGGCTGAAAGAAATTAAGCAGAAGGAGACCAAGATCGTTGTCATCGATCCCGGCCATGGCGGCGAGGATCCCGGGGCCGTTGGCCCCTGCAAAACAATGGAGAAGGATGTGGTCCTGAAGATTGCCTATAAAGTGGTCCAGCATCTCAGTCCCCATAAAGAGATCCAGGCCTTTCTCACCCGGAAAGGAGATTACTTTATTCCCCTGGAGCAGCGGGTGAAGATCGCCAGGGAATATGGCGCAGATCTTTTTGTAAGTATCCATGCCGATGCGAGTTTCAACCCAAAGGCAAAAGGATCTTCTGTCTATTGCCTCTCCCTGTCCGGGGCTACGGATGAAGCAGCCCGGGTTCTTGCAGACAAGGAGAATATGTCTAATGTTCTGGGTGGGGCTTTCCTGAGACCTGCCTCCCTCTCCAAAGACCCAAATCTTAATCAGATCCTGCTGGATCTCATGCAGAACAATTCGATGAAGGAGAGTCTCCGGCTTGGGGAAATGATCCTGGACAAAATTGGGGACGTGAATCATTTGAAATATTTTTCTTACCGTCAGGCCAATTTCGTCGTCCTGAGGGCTCCGGATATTCCTTCCGCGCTTGTGGAAACGGCGTTTATCACCAATAAGGAGGACGAGCGTCTGCTCAATCAGAATGAATTCCAGGAAAAGATAGCCCGGTCGATCACCGAATCGATCATAAGATACTTCAGACCATAATCTTTCTTTACGATTTTAGTGTCTTCGCGGTGAAATATTTCTTAGGGCTTTATGGAAAAGAGAAAGAAAATTCTGGCCGTCATTGATGGGCAGGGAGGCGGAATCGGAAGCACGATAATTAAACGCCTCCGAGAAGTCTTCGCGGAGGACGTTGAGATTATCGGCCTGGGAACCAATGCCATGGCGACGGGAGCGATGTTGAAAGCCGGGGCCAATAAAGGGGCTTCGGGTGAAAATGCGATTGTTCAAACAGTAAAAAGCGTGGACGCAGTGATGGGCACGACGGCAATTGTCCTGGCCCACTCGATGATGGGAGAGCTTACCCCCCGGATGGCTGAAGCCATTGCATCCTCGACGGCCAGGAAATACCTAATCCCATTAAAGACGCCCGAACTGGAGATCATCGGCGCCCCGAAAGAACCTCTTCCCCATCTGATCGATCTTCTCGTCAAACAGGTCCGGGAAATCGTCGGAACCTGATGCAGGAAGAGGTTTTTAAAATGATAAAGTCGTAATAAGTCGAAAAGGGTAATGATCGTCATTCCGGCCCCGATTTTCATCGGGATAAACTCCAGCCGGAATCCAGTAATCTCAGATAATTATGAAAACACTGGACACCGGTTTTCACCGGTGAGACGACTTTTTGCGAAACCCCAAGAAACGGAAAGTAGACACGCTCCCTCACCCTTCCCCCTGTGGTCGGGTCTTATCGCCTCTCCCCCGTTTGGGAACAGGTAGGGTGAGGAGAAAACGGAGGAAGCCATGTGTGAAGCCAACGTCTACCTGGTTAAAGAAGGCAATGAGGAGTTAATTTTGGAGGATATCTCCATTCTTCGCCCGGAGGAAGGAGGGCTTTATCTTCAGAATATCTTCGGCGAGCAAAAGCGGATCAAGGCACGGATCAAGGAGATGAATCTCATCGACCATCGAATCCTTCTGGAAGAAGGTTGAGAGGGAGAAAAGGGGAAAACGTAACCTATCCCCTTTTCTGAGATTTCTAAGAAGTCTCGAAATCTCTGTAATCATTTTTTGAAATCGGTGTAATCAAGAGAGCGAATTGCGGTTCTTTATAGCTCTCTTTCTAACTGGTTGACAGAATGGATTCAACCAGAGTGTAAATATTTTCTGTGGTTGATGAACCTTTTGAGAGGAAGTAATCAGCATATTGACAGGAAATTTCTCGATATTCCGGCAAATCGTAGCCTGTAAGAATGATGACGATTATATTCGGATATGCAGCTTTTATTTTTTTGGTCAGCTCAAGCCCATTTTCTCCTGGTAATCTGATATCCATAAAAACGAGCTCAGGGCGCAAATCCTCGACCTTCTGCATTGCTTCTTTCCCTTCAACCGCTTCATGAACCTCCACCGATGGGAATCGGGAATGCAACATTTCTTTGAGCAACTCCCGAAAAAGCGTACTATCTTCCACAATGAGCACCTTGAAACCCCCGGTCTTATCCATCAGTTTTTCCATTTCAGCCTTGATCTGCTTCAGGTAGATTTCAAGGTGCATGGGGCATAGGCCGTGAGTTTCCCGCTTATCATTTAAGGGCTCTTTTTCTCCATAAACAACGCCACAGCCTTCGTAATAACAAACCCGGATCATTTGCAGTCTCCCTACTTCATAGCAGTCTTTTAGCCTGGTCCCATGAGATGGAATTGTTATTTTCCATTTCCATTAATCATAGTGGGGTGATTAAAAAAAGAAAATAGGGTAAGCACTGCATTTTATGGAGGAAAAGACTGTATTTTGAAGAGACTCTCTTGATTACAGAGATTTCTGGGCTTTTTCAGAAATCTCAAAAAAAGCTGGACAATTCCATTAAATTCTGGTAAGGTGAGATCAAGTTTTTGGATCCTTGGTGATCGTGCCGCAGCTCCTTGAAGGGGGTGATCACCATGATCAAAAAGGGTGATAAGTTTAAGAGTACCTTTACCGGGCTGGTGTATGGAGTGAAGAAAATCAAAGACATGATGGTCTTACTGGAAGCTGAGAACGGATCGACAGAAGTATTAACGGAGAAGAACAGTCTAAAACTATTTTACAAGAAGGAGGACGATAAGAATGGAAAGTAGTGGGGACCTTTGTTCAGGCACGATCACCAAGGCCCTCTTCTAATTCCTTAATACTCGGCCTACCATTCCATAATTCCATAACATCTCTTGATTCATTTTTATGCGCTATGCCTGCCTGCGCGTAGTCCCGCCCTGCGGGACGAAGGCAGGCCCTCTGCGCTTTGCGATCTTCTGCACGAGTGCGATTGCCTCAATCTCGATCTGCGCATTCCTGGGGAGTCTGGCTACTTCCACAGTCGATCTGGCAGGGGGTGAGGAAGGAAAGTAGGTGGCATATATCTCATTGGCCTGACTGAAATGGTCCATGTCTTTCAGAAATATCGTTACCTTGATCACATCTTCCATCCCGAGTTTCTGAGACTCCAGCAATTGCCTTATGTTATCCAAAACCTGACGGGTCTGCCGGCCCACGTTTCCTTCTACTAACTCTCCGGTTTTTGGATCGATAGGAATCTGCCCGGAAAGGAAGATGAAATTCCCGGCCTGAATGGCTTGCGAATAAGGACCTATAGCCTTGGGGGCTTTGTCTGTCTGGATCACTCTCTTCTTCACTTCTTTAATCCTCCAATAAGCCGCAGATTTCCGAGGCATTTTCCAAAATGAAGTCCGCCCCGGTTTTTTCAAATTCTTCCCTCTTTATTCTTCCGGTTAGGACGCCAATGGTCTTCATTCCTACCCTCTTCCCTGCCTGGATATCAAGGGTATGGTCTCCGATCATTATCGCTTCTTCTCCCAAAATCTGGAAGGCTTCCATTACGTGGAGAAGATGATCGGGATGAGGTTTGACGTGTTTGACGGAATTTCTTGAGACAAAAACATCACAAGCGGTCTCGATATCGGGGAAAACCTTTAAGACAGCGTCTGCACAGTTCCGGGTGACAATCCCTACTTTTATTCTCTTCGCTCTCAGGGTTCTCAACGTCTCTTCTGTCCCGGGAATGAGTCTCCCCTGCCCCGCTGCCTCCATTTCGATTCGGTGCAGAATGAGATGTGCCCTTCGATAGAACTCGTCAACATTCGAATCATTCTTTTTCAACAAGATCTGGCAGACCTCGTCGATCAACTCCAGCGTGTATTTTTCCCTAATCGACTTTTTATCCACACCGAACTGCTTCATTAAATCCAAAACTCTCTCCCTCATGGAGGAAAAATCGATATTCAGGACCGCCAGAGTCCCGTCAAAGTCGAAAATAACCGCTTTAATATTCCGGAGTTTAGTTCGATTCATAGGGCCATCATCCCTAACTTAAGAATCCAACATGAGATGAATATCAGATTAATAATGCATAAAATGAAACCAAAGGTTTCACCCATTTTAAAGAAATATTTAGATCTCAAAAAAGGTAGCCGCAGCCTTCAGGCTGCGATATCACGCAGGCTAAAGTCTGCGACTACCAATTTTAATTATCGAATGTGGCAAGGGATCAACTCTGCACAAAAATACCCTAAAATCAAGATGCCGTCAACGGGTCCCACGGTAATAGGTTTGTGAGTAATCCCTTTGTTACCGCAGAGGTTATCATGATTATTGTAGCGCCCTCATTTACTGAGGGCGGAGTACGTTCCGGTATATACCGGAACGCTACGAGAAAAAGAGACAGGTCCCCAATCAATAATTATTCGTAACTGGGAGAACGCGTTTGTGATACGAATTCTCTTGATCAGGAATTAGAGATTTGTTATGAAAATCCTTATGAAGACAGCAAAGCCAAACTCGACCCTGGCTGAAAGAATTCGGATTGCCTCCGGCGAGGGAAAGGCCGATTTATTAATTAAGAACGGAAGAGTGGTAAATGTCTTTTCGGGTGAGGTTGAGAAGCGGGATGTGGCCGTCTTTGATGGTTTCATCATCGGCTTTGGAGATTATCTGGCTTCAAAGATCATCGATGTCAGCGGCGACCTGATCTGCCCGGGTCTGATAGACGGTCATGTCCACATCGAATCGAGTATGGTCACGATCCCTCACTTCGCCCGAGCCGTCCTCCCCCATGGAACCACTACAGTGGTCATCGATCCTCACGAAATTGCAAATGTGATGGGTGAAAAAGGAATTCGGTTCATGGTCGAATCCGCGAGGGGAGTCCCCCTCAACGTCTTTGTCATGATCCCCTCCTGTGTCCCTGCAACCCATATGGAGACTTCCGGAGCAGTACTTAAGGCAGGCCGTTTGAAACCTCTTCTCAAGGAGCCCTGGGCCATCGGACTGGCTGAGATGATGAATTTCCCGGGGGTCATCTTCAGGGACCCCGATGTATTAAAGAAGATTGAAATGGCTATAGCAGGACGGATCGATGGACACGCCCCTTCTCTCTCCGGGAAAGGCCTTTATGCTTACCTCACGGCTGGGATTCGATCGGATCATGAATGCACCACGGCCGGGGAGGCAAAGGAAAAGTTGAAGAATGGCATGTGGATCATGGTTCGGGAAGGAACGACAGCAAGAAACCTCAAAGACCTTGTTCCATTAGTTACTCCGGAGAATTCCCGCCGGTTTTTCTTTGTGACGGATGACCGTCATCCCAGAGAGCTTCTTGAGGAAGGGCATATCAATGTCCTTGTCAAAAAGGCGATTCGGCTCGGAGTCAATCCCATCCTTGCTATTCAGATGGCAACCCTCAATGCGGCGGAATATTTCGGGCTCGATGACCTGGGAGCCATTGCCCCGGGCTTTCGGGCCGATCTCGTGGTCTTCGATCATCTCTCCCGTTTTCAAATCAAGAAAGTTTTCAAAGACGGAAAACTGATTGTCGATGATGGGAAAATAGTCTCCACAAGGAAGGAAAGCCGCTCTGCCCCCTTCAGTGAAAAGAAACTTTTTCAGATGAATCTCCCGCGAAAGGATGCCTTTCTCCTCCGGAGCAACCAGCCCATAGCAAAAGTGATTCAGATCATCCCCGATCAAATTGTCACAAAGAAAATTACAAAAATTCTCCCGCTGAGAGACGGCGTAGTTTGTTCGAATATTAAAGAGGATGTAATCAAAATTGTGGTTCTCGAGAGACATCACGGAACTGGAAATATCGGAATTGGGTTTGTCCAGGGGTTTGGTTTGAGAAGCGGGGCGATTGGCTCCACCGTGGCCCACGATTCACATAACCTTGTCATCGTCGGAACGAATGATCAGGACATTTTAAAAACGGCCAAGGCGATTCAATCGATGGGAGGAGGGTTGGCGGTGGTTTCAGGCGGGAGAGTATTGGCCTCTCTTCCTCTTCCTATTGCCGGCCTGATGGCTGAAATATCCGTGAACCGGGTTCATGTGGGCATGGAAAAGCTTTTAGCAGCGGCAAAAGCCCTGGGTTCTAAACTCCCGGACCCTTTCATGACACTTTCGTTCCTCTCTCTTCCCGTTATTCCTGAGCTTAAGATCACGGATAAGGGTCTGGTGGACGTGAATCAATTTAAAATTGTACCATTGTTCGGAGAAGAGTAAGATAATAGAAAGCAGAAGGCAGTAAGCAGAAGGCAGTAAACAGAATGCATCCTGCTTTCTGCAGACTGCCTACTGCTTACTATCTTGTGCAGACTTCCAACCGCTTACTGAATGGGGGTTTACCATGGATTGGGATCAATTACTGCAGGAAGCAACACAGTATCTTCAGCAATATATCCAGATTCAAACGGTCAATCCTCCAGGAAATGAGACAGAGGGGGCAGACTTCTTCAAAAAAATCCTTGAAGCTGAATCCATCCCATGTGAGCTCTTCGAGGCCGCTTCCGGCCGGGGTAGTCTGCTTGCTACACTGAAAGGGAACGGAACGCGAAAACCCATCATTTTGCTCAGCCACATAGACGTCGTCCCGGTCGAGTGGGAACACTGGGAAGTGGACCCCTTTGGAGGAATCATTAAAGACGGGTATGTCTACGGACGGGGGACCCTGGATGACAAATCGATGGGAATCGTTGAGCTGATGGCTATTCTTATCCTGAAGAGACAGGGGATACCTTTGAAACGGGATATTCTCTTTTTCGCTTCCGCCGAGGAGGAGACCGGGGGCCGGTGGGGAGTCGAATGGGCCATTGAAAACATCCCTGTTCTGAAGGAGGCTGAATATGCCCTCAATGAAGGAGGACACGTCTTTCTCAGCGAAGACGGCGCCGCGCAGCGGTATGAAGTCTCAAGCGGACAGAAGGTTCTGTTTCAGCTCAAGCTGAAAGCAAAAGGGACATCCGGCCATGGGTCGATGCCTCACTCCGACAATCCCAACATTAAACTGGTCCAGGCCCTGGGACGAATTGCAGACTGGGAAACTCCCTTCAACGTCCTTCCCATGGTGAGAGAGTATTTTCTGAAGGTGGCTCCCAAACAATCCCCTGAAGACAGACCTTTTTTTGAAGACATTGAAAAGGGGTTAAAGGATGCCTCCTTTGCGAAGCGTCTTACTTCCAATCGCATCTACAACGCCATGCTGAGAGATACTATCTCATTGACCATTCTCCAGGGAGGTTCGAAGGTGAACGTCATTCCATCCGAATCCATTGCAAACCTCGACTGTCGCCTTATTCCTGCTTCTTCTAAAGAGGACTTCTTGAAGGAGGTTAAAAGGAGATTGGGAGACGAAATTGAAGTGGACGTCATTTCAGAGAGCCAGTCCCACCCCCCTTCCCTCTTTAATACTGACCTTTTCCGGGCGATTGAGAGCTTTGCGGCCCGGAATGATCCCGGTTGCCCGGTGGTCCCTCTCCTTCTTCCGGGGGCCACGGACGGCCGCTTCCTGCGGGAGAAAGGCGTCGTTACCTATGATTTCTGTCCTTTCCGCCTGACAGAGAATGAGATCGTTAGGGTCCATGGAAACAACGAAAGAATTTCCCTTGATAATCTGCGATTCGGAATGAAGATGATAGTGGAGATCATCAAAGAGGTCGCAGCTTAAACTGATTTACTTTTCTATTTTCCTTAATTCCTTCTGGGTCTTCTCAAAAGACTTCTGCATCAGATGTATCCAGAGGGACGAAGAGAAACGATTCAGCCACCAGAATGTTTTCCACCAGGCAGGCACAATAATAATAGCTTTATTTTTCGCGACACCATCCAATGCCTTTCGGGCAAAAGTAGCCGGGGGCATGGGCCTGAATCGTTCAAACGCCTGTTCCATGTTGTCCTGAGGAATGTTCATCAGCATCCTTCCATATTTCCCCCCCCTTCAGGATGGGTGTTCGAATCACCCCGGGGCAGATGACACTCACTCGTATACCCGTTGGAATCGATTCCATCCGCAAGGCTGTTGAAAGTCCTACCACAGCGTATTTGGTTGCTACATATCCGACCTCAAATGGAAACGGTGCAAGCCCCGCCGCTGAGGAGGTATTCACAATGTGTCCAAAGCCCTGCTTAAACATTACCTGGTAGGCAGCTTGAACGCCGTAGGTCACTCCGCGAAGATTCACGTCAATGATTCGGTCCCAGTCCTCAATACAATACCGCCAGACTTCTCCTCCAATCCCGATTCCCGCGTTATTGAACATATAGTCCAGCCGCCCGGTCCGATCAACCGTCTCCCGAACCAGGGTTTCAATGGCAGAAAAATCAGTGACATCCACTTCCTTAACAGTCGCCTTCCCTCCGGCAGAGCAAATCCCGCTCGCTACTTCCTGTGCCAACTCACACTGAAGATCAGCCAGGATAACCTCACTGCCACGCCGGGATAACTCCTCAGCGAGCGCCCGTCCAATTCCAGAGGCGGCGCCGGTCACAATGGCAACCGCCCCGTTGAAAATGCGAAGACTACTTTTATTCGATTTCACAGAAAGTACCCCCTCTGTATCTGCCTTCACCGGCCGCCATAGCACTTAAAATAGAAAAAGGACATAAATCTTTGTTTTAGAGATCAAAGATTTTGCCGGGGTTTAGGATATTTTTTGGATCGAAGGCTTTTTTCAATCTTTTTAAAAGCTCGATCTGGCAGGAGTCAAGGCTCATGGAAAGAAACGGTTTTCTGAGAAGACCGATTCCATGCTCAGCAGTAATTTTTCCTCCGAGGTCGATGGTTTCTTTGTACAGGTCTCTTTGGGCCCGGTCAATCGATTTCTCCCATTCCTCATCGGGAAGGTCGCCCTTTATGAGATGGACATGGACATTCCCATCTCCTGCATGCCCAAAGGACATTGCCTTCATCCGGTATCTTTCTGATACCTCATTGATCTTTCGGATAAGGATGGGAATCAGGCTCCGGGGAACAACGACGTCAAGGCTCTTATAAATGATCCCTAAATGATTGGCCGCCTCAAACAAACACTTTCGCCCTTCCCACATCCGGTCCCTTGCCGCGGGAGAGTTAGCGACCAGGATGTCGAAGGCACCGTTCTTTTCGCAAATTTCTCCTACTCGATCCTGATCTTCCTCCAAAGCCTCCGGCCGGTTTTCATCGAGAGTGATGAGAAGATGGGCAGCCGCATCTCTAAAAGCCAATTTCCTCTTTATGAAGCCCTCTGCCAATTCGAAACTGTTTCTGTCCATGAATTCAATCGCAGTGGGAATGATCCGGTTGCGAATGATCTCAGATACGGTTTGAGCGGCCTGATCGATGGAATGATAAGGAACGAGGAAATCTTTTCTTAATTTCGGAAGGGGAATCAGTCTAAGGATGATCCGGGTGACGATGGCCAACGTTCCTTCAGACCCTGTAATCAATTGTGTCAGATTGTAACCGGTAACATCCTTAACCACTTTTCCACCGGTTGAAATCGTATCTCCGGAAGGAAGGACCATTTCCAGACCGTTCACATAATCTTTTGTCGTTCCGTATTTGACCGCCCGGCTCCCCCCCGCTCCTTCGGCGACATTGCCTCCAATGCTGCAGCTTGCAAGGCTTGCAGGATCGGGAGGATAGAAGAGACCTTCCGCCTCAACCGCTTTTTGCAGTTCACCGGTGATGATCCCAGGTTCGGTTATCACCATTAGATTCTCATGATCGATATCAAGAATTTTCTCCATCCTTTCACAGGAGAGAACGATCCCCCCACAAACAGGAATGGCCCCGCCGCTCAAACCCGTTCCTTTCCCTCGGGGAGTCAGGGGGATATTTTCAAGATTTGCAAGGCGCATAATCTCCAGGATCTCTTTGGGTGTGGTAGGTTTGACAACGATTTCAGGCCGGTGCGAGAAACCCATCGTTTCATCTTTGGAGTAGATATCAAGCACATCCTCATCGGAAAAGACAGCCTTGGGACCTGCGATCTCTGTCAATCGCCGAACCATCGATTCATCCACAGGTCGATACATGTTCTTTTTCTCCTTCTTCTCTTTGGGATCGGACCAAGTCAATTTATTGTACCTGAAAAGTATTTAATTTTCATTTCGATTCTCCATTAAAGTCCCTGTCGAAGAAAGCATTTATTTTAGCACGGTCCGGTCTTTGTTTAATAGAGGAAGTATTGAGTGAATTTCATGTTCTTTTTGGAATAATAGAATTGGGCAATAGTTCACACAATGGAAACAACTTTTGTCAGTTTTACGAGAACGCCAAAGTTCCTAATCATCCTCTTAATCAGGAGCTCTCTCGTTAAAATTTTCTTCAGAACCCTAAAACCATTTGCATCAAAAAGATAAGGAAGGCCAAATCTGATCCTGACGAGGCTTAAGTTCAGGATCGTGATGGAATCGGCGATGATATGCAAATCGGGTTTAACCAAGAGGCCTTTTGAAACCGTGAGTTTCCCCTTCTTGAATGTTAGTCCTACCGTGATTTGAATGTCCCGGGCTTCTATTAGGATGTGGGCATTTAAGGCGTCAAAGTCGTTTATCTTATCCGGTTTTTGCTTCAGATTTTGCTGGATCAGGTCTGAAAGCATAATGGCCAGGCCTACTTCGCTTGCTTCTTTAAGAACCCTTATCTCCAGCATGCGCAATATTGAATCCTCCCGGCCACAGGCCGGGGCTTTCCGGTAAGGTAGTTTCACTTTCCCGCCCAAGGCGGGATGCCCCTTCCTGCCTGCCCTGCCTACCGGCAGGCAGGCGGTAGGCGGGGATCCCGCCTATCCCGTTAGGGGCGGGACGAGGCTTGCGGGGCACGTTCCGGTCAAAAGGCCATTTGATATATTTTGAGAATCTCTCCCGGATCAAAGACCGGCTTCGGATTGTAAACGATCGACCCGTCCATGAGGGCGTCTTTTGCGCATTCTTCAAGCCCGGATTCTTCAACATTCATCTCCCTCAAGGTCTGGGGCATTCCAATGGCTTTCGTGAACTCCCATATAGTTTTGGCCGCTTGTTCTGCGGCCTTTGAAGGATCGAGCCCTCCAACCTCTTCGCCCAGAGCTTCGGCGATCTGGGAATATCGATCGGGACAGGCGTCGAGGTTGTAAAGGATGCAATGGGGCAACAGGATGCTATTGGCAATCCCATGGGGAACGCCAAACCTTGCTCCGATACAATGAGCAAGGGCATGAACGATTCCCAGCTGAGCGTTCGAAAAAGCTGCGCCTGCCATACAGGAGGCAATGAGCATCTGGCCCCTTGCAATAATATCTCCGCCGTTTTCCACTGCCCTTGGGAGAAACTCCTTGATCATCCTTATTCCATGAAAGGCCAGGGCGTCAGCGATGGGCTCGGCCTGCCTGGAATGAAGGGCCTCGATACAATGGCACAAGGCGTCCATGCCCGTCGCGGCTGTCAGTCTTTTCGGTAATCCGACCGTCATATTCGGGTCGAGAATCGCCACGTTCGGAATGAGATAATTGTCCGCAAACAACAATTTCCTCTTGTGCTCATGATCCTTTATAACGGCTGCGTAGGTAACCTCGCTGCCCGTACCTGCCGTTGTTGGGATAACAATGTGAGGCGTGATCGGGCCGTCGAGGATGTTGAGGCCGGCATGATCTTCCAGCCTTCCGCCTTTCGTCAAACAGATGGCGATCCCCTTGGCGGTATCGATTGAACTTCCCCCTCCTACACTCACAAGGAGATCCGCCCCTAAGGTTCTCCCGTACTTTGTCCCTCTGTCAATGATATGAAGGCCAGTATCCGGGGTGACATCCGAAAAGATGCCGGCACATTTTGCTCCAAGGGCGTCCTTGACTGTTTTCACGAGGTCCGTTTTAACGAGATCCTGGTCAGTGACGATTAATACCCTGGTTCCTTTCAACGCCTCTGCTTCGATCCCCGCCTCCTTTGCGGCGCCGGTGCCGAAGATGATCTTCGTGGGTGCTCTGAAGATGAAATTGAGTCTTTTGGAATAAGCCATCGGACGGGTCCCTCCTTAGATTGATTCATCCGCGAATCGGGTGTCAACCTTAGACGCGCATTCCACCAGGTCCTGGGAGGCCTTAACGTACCGGACGATCGTGGGCAGGTCTCCTTTCAATTTAAGCTTGCCCTGCATCATTCCCTGAATCGGCTCGAGTTCGCCGAGAACAACCTGTTTCCATCTGGAATAGTCGCCTGTGATGACAAAGGGGGCCTTTTGGGCTTCCTCAACGGTGACAAGCCTAATTTCTTCACAAACCCCCTTGTTTAAGCCTAACCAGATTCCAATCTCTTTCTCCATGTCTATGGATGGATTGGCTAAGACAACCAGACATACCGCTCCCGCCGTCCATGTGGCGCCTGACTTTTTATAATCTTCGCTCGCATTAATTGCCTTTTGGTATTCATGGATCCATTCTTCGCTTGGAAACCTGTATGCCATAGCGCGCCTCCTTAATGAAATTTCTGATTACAGCGATTATGAAATGATTACACCGATTAGAAAAACAGTGAAAAGAATCTTTAGATCTCTCTTAGTAAAGTTTTGAAATCAAGTCCTCTAAACCGGCCCTTTCAAGGGTCTCTCTTTTAGGCCGGCCTGTTTCATCCAGTCCGCGGAGCGCATAATATTCTTCTACCATCATATCAATTTCCGGAACATTTCCTTTAGGGGAAAGTGGCGTTAACATCCTTTTGGGCAGCCTGTCATCCTCTTTCTTCATCCCCAGCAAAGAGTTTATTGTTCTTTTGAGGAGGTTTATCCTTTGACCGGATTTCAATAACTCCTCCACGTCAAAACCTTCGTACCCGGTCGTGACCCTCAACATTTCGGCAAAGTCAGAAGCCGAAATGCATCCCAGAACAAATAGGCAAAGACAGGCTGAATTACAAGGGACTCCAAGATTCTCAGAGAGCAGGTACATTTCAGCTTTTCCTTCGCTCCTGGGGCCTTGATAACTGACCTTCAGCCCTGTCTCCGGATAGGCTGACATTCCCTGTTCCACATAAAAGGTCATGTGTTGGAGGTGGCATGCTCCCCTCGTCGAAACCGCATAGCCGAGGCCCATGCCGTGCCATCCTCTCGGGTCATGCATGGGGGCGTCAAGTCCTTTGACGTCTACCACAAATTCTTCAGCCCCCGAACCAATCTTCTTTGCGGCTTCCCTGGTTCCTTCAGCCAATAAGGCGCCAATGCCCCTTCTTTCGCAAATCATCTCGATGAGTTTAAGAGCCGGGTCGATGCTTCCCCAGAGGAGTTCAAGGCCATCGGTATCCCTTCGGGTGATGATTCCCTTCTCATAGCACTCGTAGGCAAAGGCTATGGCGGATCCCGCTGAAACGGTATCGATGCCGGCTTTGTTGCAGAGCTCGTTTGCCTTGATGACGGCCGCCAGGTCTTTGTTCAGGATCATCGTGCCGAAAGCGCAGCAGGTCTCATACTCGGGCCCTGGCCCTTCTTCTGTCTCGTACGGCCCTCCCGCCACTTTTACGATACGCTTACATGCAATCGGACAGGAATAGCACGCATGATTCTTTGTAAGATACCTTTCTGTGAGCGCCGGCCCCCCGAGATTGGCCGAAAGATCAAAATCCTGCGGTGAGGTCCAATTTTTTACAGGGACATCATGGGTCATCATCCCGAGGTCCATGCCTACATCCGTTCCCATTTGCCTCAAGGCCTGACCAGGAACGGCCTCTTTCACCTTTTGGATTAAACGAATTCTGAGTTTCTGGTATTCATCAACCAGGGCTGGCTTGCAATCCCTGCTTCCCCGAACGACGATGGCCTTCAATTTTTTTGAACCCATCAGGGCGCCCATTCCGGTTCTGCCCGAAAAGTGCCCCTTGTCATTGCCGATGCCGGCAAACTTCACCAAGTTTTCGCCTGCCTTCCCTATGGCAAAGACTTTTGCCTGTTTGCTTTCTTTGTGTCTGGCCTTCAAGAGATCGGTAACCTGGTAGATATCCTTTCCCCAGAGATCCGAGGCATCGAGAAGCTGGCCGGAGGAATCTTCAATGAGAAGATAGAGCGGTTTTTCGGACGCGCCCTTCAAGATCATCCCATCCCAGCCGGCCATCTTCAACTCCGCCCCGAAGTTGCCGCCGCACGCAGATTCGCCCCAGATGCCCGTAAGAGGAGACCTCCCGCAGGCGGCGAACCTTGATGTGCCGGGCAGGGTCGTACCGGTGAGAGGGCCATTCATGATAATGAGAGGGTTGTCCGGAGAGAGAGGATCTGCCTGAATATTAAACCTGTCAAGAAAGATCTTGGCTGCAACCCCGCTCCCTCCGATAAATCGCTTCTTGTCGCTATCGGGCAGGTCGGTAATACTCAATTCATTCGTTGATAAATCCACTTCCAAAATTCTGTTCGTATATCCGCCCATGATAACCCCCTTGGGGGATGTTGAGAACAAAGGGGTCTCAACATTCAGCATTACCCCTCGTCTTTGTACTGACCCCTTGTCTTTTTATTCTTTGGCCTTCGTTTCACAGCCAGAAGCCGCTCCACGTCATCAACAATATCTTTTTCATCGACGCTGAGAAGAAGCCACTTTCCATCATGATATGTCGGGGCTTTATCATAGGCTTTTCGGGTGCGTACGGACAATTCATGACGTATCGTTTCCACCTTTGAACGCTCTTCTGCACCAAAAACGATTAGAAGCAAAAACCGGTTTTTCTCCGGGATCAGCGTGCAAAAGGATTTATTCTTTTTATATCGCAGTGACCATCCGTGCTTCTTCCCCCCAAACAGCCATTCCGGTGTAAAAACATCTGGATAGTTCTGCGCAATCATGTTGGACACTCGTGTCCAGAAGCCATAAGCGCTCCTGCCAATCCATGACTCAATCTGCTCAAGGGTCGGGGATTCACGTGGGTCAATCAGTCGGAGGCTTGTCTCATTCATTCTTTTGTCTTTGCTAATAAGAACACAAAGAGGTCAGGTCTCAACATTCAACATTTCCTCGTTCTGCATTACTTTGCCGCCTTTTCTTTCATAAATATTCAATCCCCAAGCTCCTGTCATATGTTGACGGGCTGTTGCCCAAAAGGGTGTTCGAAGCGTCTGGATTTCGAACTTTTATTTTTCTGAGATCCAGGAATGGCGAATCCTGTTGACAGAATCCCATTGCTTCCAGACAGAATCAAACCA
>Ga0214473_10002402_pt1 | contig 23023 bp, 14 predicted proteins | sample RVTome_7_FD_203509 | JGI IMG/M metagenome (GOLD analysis project Ga0214473, IMG submission 203509) | Soil microbial communities from uranium-contaminated site in the Upper Colorado River Basin, Wyoming, United States - RVT98D197 | ecosystem: Environmental > Terrestrial > Soil > Contaminated >... | reverse complement strand
TTCGAGACGATCACGCAGCCCGCGGTGTAAGCGGTGACCCGCCGGGCCAGCGACGGCTGCGGAGGGCCGCTCGGGGGCGAAGGGGCGCTCATGGTCAGGGTTCTGCGTTCCGGTTGGGCCAGCGCCTCCGCTACGCCCGGGTGTCTCGCCCGGGTCACCGGCGGCGGAGTCGCATGACGTAGTTTTCGTTGAGGAAGTCCAGGTCGTCGCCGCGGGACACCACCTCGAAACCGGCGGACGCCATCTCCTCAATGACCTCGTCCTGCCCGCCGCGCACGTGGTTGACGACCCATTCGCGGCTGACGCCGGGGATCCGTTTGAAATCCACGACGATCACTTCGCCGCCGGGCGCCAGCGCCTCGTGCAGCGTGGCCAGCGTGCTCTTGGGATACTCGAAGTGGTGATAGGTGTCGCAGATAAAGGCCAGATCGATGGACCGCGGCGGCAGCTCGACGGAGTCCTCGGTGCAGAGGACGGTGACGAGATTGTCCAGCCCCTGGCTCGCGGCGCGGGTGCGGATGTGTTCGAGAAACTCCGGGATGATCTCGACCGCGTACACCCGCCCCTGAGGGCCGACCCGCTCAGCGAACATCTCGGCGAAGAAGCCGGTGCCGGCGCCGACGTCGGCGATACGCATGCCTGGCCCGGCCCCCACCATCTCCACGATTCGGTGCCGCCCCTGGTAGACCTCGCGGCTCTCGCCCTCGAAGCGTTCGACCCATAGCTCGATGTTGCCCTGCTTGAGCTCAGCGTTGATTCCGGGCCGTACGCTCATCTCTCCGGTGCGCGGGCTGCGCGGCAGTGTGCTTCCGGGCGCTTCGCAACCCGGCGCCAGCCCCAGCGCCGGTCCCGCCAGCGCAAGCAACAGGGTGAGCCGACTTCGGGGAGGCGCGCTGACTTGGAGATGGTGTGGCATCCGTCCTGCTCCGGTTGGCGTTGCCATGTACTTGCGAACGCCTCGGCAGACCCGCTGGAGGACGCACGCCCACGCTGCGCCAGGGCGGCATTCTCAACCATCCCCCTGGGTCGTGCAAGCCAGGCGGCCGTTGTCGCGTCTGGCGACGACCCGATCAGAACCGCGAGTGTTAACGAGCGGTCGGGCACCCGGCGATCCGACCCGGTCCCGGCGCGATCAGAGCGGTCCGGTGCCCAGTGGGCCGACGCGCGATAGCCGCCCGCGAGCCGGCCTACCCACCCGCTCCATGCCGTCGCGGTACGGATCGCGCTATCGGCGTTCTCGGTGCGGTCTGCTCACTCGGACCGGCCCAGGTCGAGATGCCAGGACGCTTCGGGCGGCATCCGCCGAACGTTTCACTGAGCCGCTGAGCAGCGTTGGGCCGAAGGCCGGCTTGACAACGCCGCAGGCTCACGCGACCTTGCGACTGGGAGGATCACCGTGCGAGTGCTGTCCGGCATACAACCCAGCGGCAAGCTCCATTTGGGCAACTACCTCGGGGCCATGAAGCAGCACATCGAGCTCCAGGAGGACAACGAGTGCTTCTTCTTCATCGCCAATCTCCATTCCCTCACCACGATTCAGGATCCGAACCGGCTGGTCGGCCTGACCCGCGACGTGGCCTTGGACTATCTCGCCCTGGGGCTCGATCCGAACAAAGCCAGCCTGTTTCGCCAGAGCGACGTGCCCGAGGTCACCGAGCTGGCCTGGATTCTCTCCACGGTCACGGGCAAGGGGCTGCTCGACCGGGCGACGTCCTATAAGGACAAGATCGACCGAGGTCTCACCCCGACCATGGGGCTGTACTGCTACCCCCTGCTGATGGCCGCGGACATCCTCATCTACCGCAGCGACCTCGTGCCGGTGGGCAAGGACCAGGTGCAGCACATCGAGATGACCCAGGACATGGCCGGGTACTTCAACCGCACTTTCGCCTGCGAGGTGCTCAAGCGCCCGGAGCCGAGGCTCAACGAGGCCTTGGTGGTGCCGGGGATCGACGGCCAGAAGATGTCCAAGAGCTACGGCAACACCATCGACCTGTTCGACTCGCCCCAGCAGACCCGCAAGCGGATCATGAGCATCAAGACCGACAGCACCCCGGTGGAGGCCCCTAAGAACCCGGAGCACTGCAGCGTCTTCGCCCTGTTCAAGCTCATGGCCGAGCCGGACGAGATCGCCGTCCTCGAGCAGCGTTACCGAGCGGGCGGGCTCGGCTATGGCGAAGCCAAGCAGGCCCTGGCGGACGTGGTCGAGCGGGTGTTGGGCCCGGCGCGGGAACGGCGGGCCCGTCTCCAACAGGATCCCGATGCCGTCGAAGACGTGTTGCGCACCTCCGGACGGCGGGCCCGCGAGGTCGCCCGGCAGGTGATGGCCGAGGTGCGCGCCGCCTGTGGACTGGTCGCCTCCAAGGACACCCACGGTTGAGCGACTATAAGGTTGCCCTCGACGCCTACAGCGGGCCGCTCGACCTGCTGCTCTTCCTCATCCGCCGGGAAGAGGTCGACATCTACGACATCCCCATCGCCGAGATCACCGCCCAGTACCTCAAGTACGTGGATCTGCTCAAGACCCTCGACCCCGACGGCGTCGGGGAGTTCCTGGTGCTGGCCGCGACGCTCATGGAAATCAAGTCGCGGATGCTGCTGCCTCGGGCGCCGCTGGAGGAGCCCGAGGAAGAGGAGGGGGATCCGCGCCTGATCCTGGTCCGGCAGCTTCTGGAATACAAGAAGATCAAGGACGCGGCCCGGTCGCTCGAGGAGGCCGCCGAGGAGCGGGCCCTGCGGCACGAACGCCGCCCGGTCCTGCCCCCCGACAGCGAGGACGAGTTCGAGCTCGAAAACCTGGAGATCTGGGACCTCTTCGACGCGTTCCAGCGCTTGCTCACGCAGATCGGCCGGGCCGAGCTCGTCCACAAGGTGGGGATCGACGACACCCCCCTGGCACTGCACGCCGCGGACATCGTCGACTCCCTGCAACGCTCCGGAGGGCGGCAGCCGTTCGAAGAGATCTTCGCCGGCCGGAGCAAGGCGGAGATGATCGGGCTCTTCCTCGCCCTGCTGGAGCTCATCCGCCAGCGGCGGGTCGGCGCCGTCCAGGAGCATCCCGGGGCGACCATTCTCCTGTTTCTCCGCCAGCCGCCGGAAGCCGAGGATGAGGGGATCGCGGGGGTCGAGGACGAAACCGGAGGCAACCAGGAACGCACGATGGCGCCGACCCTGGAGCCGTCCCCCGTACCGGGGGAGGGCGGGGCCTGGGCAGAAGACCATGCCCGCCGCAAAGAAGTCGGCGGCGCGTCGTCGCCGGATGAGAACGAGGCGGCGGACGTCGAGGTCGGTCCGCTGTCACACGACGATTCCTTCAGTTCGGAGCATGCCGATGAGACCCAGTGAACGTCTGGCCGCCCTGGAGATGGAGCTGCCCCGCGTGGCCGCGCCGGTGGGCAGTTACGTGCCGGCGATTCGCAGCGGCCACTACGTGCTCACCAGCGGCCAGCTTCCCTTCCGCGACGGGGCCGTGGTGTGCACGGGCAAGGTCGGGGCGGACGTATCCATAGAGGAAGCCTTCGCGGCAGCGGCGATCGCGGCGCTCAACGGCGTCGCCGCGGCGGCCCAGGCGGCCGGCGGGCTCGATCGAATCGCCCGCGTGGTCCGCGTGGGCGTCTACGTGAACAGCGCTTCCGGCTTTCACGAACAGCCCAAGGTGGCCAATGGGGCCAGCGAGCTGCTGGCGGGCATCTTCGGCGACGCCGGCCGGCACGCCCGCTCCGCGGTGGGTGTCGCCGAGCTCCCCCTGGACGCCGCGATCGAGTTGGAACTGATGGTCGAGGTCACCGACGCGTAGCCGCGCGGCACCCGCGCCGGCGTCTCGGCCGTGAGCGGTCAGCCGTCATCCGTCAGTTTTCAGTTGTCAGCTCTCAGGCCTCAATCCTCAGTTTCCGCGTGCCGGGTCGCCTTCGTCGCGGAGTCAGTCCTTGACGCGCAGCGTCAAGATGTTCTCTGGTTTCGCAAGGGGCGTTTTGGGGTTCTCATGGATCGTCTCCCGTCACCTCTCTACAGGTTCGCCGGGCTATTCCGCGTAGTCCTCGCGTGCCCGGTTCATGGTCAAGATGTCACAGGCAGCAGGGCGATGACCCAGCTTCCGTGCTCCACTTGATTCCGCTGATGCAGTTCCGCGTCGTATCGCGTCCGGGTCTGCCACATCTTCCAGAGGATCTTGAGCCAGCGCTGGGCCAGGCAGCGTAGGGCACAGGCGTAGCTCTTGCCCTCCGATCGTTTCTTCTCGTAGTACGCTTGAGCCCAGGGAGACACCTTCAAGCTGAGCCCGGCCCAGAGATGGACCGTTTGCCGCAGCAGCTTGTTGCAGCCATGCCGGAACCGAGCCTTGCAGACCTTGCCGCTCTGGTAACTGACCGGAGCCGTCCCCACGTAGCATTGCAGTCCCTCGGCCGAATCAAACCGCCCCCGGTCATCCCCCAATTCGGCCAGCAAGCGTGGAGCCCGCTTGGATCCCGCACCGGGCAACGAGCCGAACAGGTCGTGGTCCGGATGCCGAGCGAACAGCTCCTCGATGCGAGCCCGATACCGATCGAGTTGATCCTGCAACACCCGCAGTTGCACGGCCAGTCCGGTCGCCAGCATGCTCTTGGCTTGGGTCACCGCCGGGCTTCCGCAGAATTGGTCGGCGGCGGCGAACCGGCTCAGCCGGTGGGCATAGGTCTCGGGCCGGTAGAGCTTCTGCGTGTGCAGGAACTTCTCCCAGCGTCGCTTCCCGGCCCGCACCAGCGCCGCAGGCGTTGGAAAGCGCTCCACGAAGGCCCAGGAGGAGCGCATCGTCCAATCCTCAAAGGCCTGCAACGCCGCAGGGTAGTATTCCCGCAGTGCCGCACGGCGTCAGCGTCCGGGAGCACCCCTGCACGGCAAAGCCTTCCTCGACCGGGCCAAGGTCGCGCCCCGATACCTCGAAGGTGTGCGCCGCAGATGAGCTCACCTCGATGCTCCCGCTGGACCAGTCGAAGTTGAACGGATCGGTCGTCCGGTTGTCGAAGTTGCCCGTGACCCGAACCTGACCCGTCGCCCGCTCCGCCCCGCGGGCGAAGCAGCCCAGCGAACTCGACACCACCGTGTTCTGGTTAAGCACCAGGTTCCCGCCGACGGCCAGCGTGGGTGTGCCCGCCCGGGACCGCGAGCCGCAGCCGCCGATGATGATCGTGGGCGGCGGGGTGATGCCGCCGCGGGCGATGAAGCAGTCGGTCTCCAACGAGCCGTTCATGACCAGGTCGCCGGTCACGTTGACCGACATCTTGTCCTCGAGAATGAGCTGGCCGCCGGCCGTGTTCGAGGCGCAGCTCCCGCCGTTGATGACCATGGTCCCCGCGTTGATCGCTCCGGCCACGCCGATGGCCCCGGGGAGCTTGGACACGCTCCCACCGGCGCCGATCTCGAGCGTGCCGGCGACGAAGAGACTGCCGGTGTCTTCCAGCAGCACCCGGCCGTTCTCCAGCACGTGCAGCCGGGGCGCATCCACGGTGTTGGCCCCGTTGATGAGCAGGTCGGAGTCGAGCGTGCCGCGGGCGGCGCCCGGCGTGTCCCCATTGACCTCGATGCCGCGCTGCTGCACCACGGTCAGGTTGCCGCCGCTGACCTCCAGCGAGGCCCGCCCGAGGATGTTGAGCGTGTCGATGGTGATGTCCGTATCCAGCACCACGTCCGCGGTGTCCCCGTCCAGGGTCACGTGGAAGCTCACCGCGTCGTTGTCCGGGTAGTCCGAACCGCCCAAGTCCCAGTTGGCAAACGTGGTCCAGTTGTTGTCGCCCGACGGCCCGATATAGAAGACGCACTCGTCGGGGATGCCGTTGAGGTCGAGGTCCTGCGACGTCGCCGAGGCGATGTCGCAACTATCCGGGATGTCGTTGTTGTTGCAGTCCGCGCAGTCCGGATCGATCGCCCGGTCGCACTGGTCGATGTCGCAGACGTCGGGGATGGTGTTACCGTTGCAGTCTCCGCAGTCCGGATCGCCGGCGCACCCGGAAATGTCCTCGCTGTCCGGAGCGCCGTTGAAGTCGCAATCTTTCACCACGGTCAGCCTCAGGTCGGTGGTATCGTAGTCGACGCGAAAGGTCAGACCGCTGGTACCGAAGCTGGGGGTTTCCACCGCGGCGAAGGTCCCGCTGCGTGAGGCATAGGTGATGATGGTGAAGGCGGTGCCCAGCGACGGGGTAAACCCGCCGAGCCGCTCGACGATAAGCTTGCCGTCGAGCGTCGCCGTGCCGGAGATGTCCACGACGTCGTACTCACCGGAGAGCGAACCCGCGATCTCGATGATGAGCTGCCCGTCGGTGAGCTGGGTGTAGTCACCGGTGATCGTCATCGTGCCCGGAGACAATCCGGGGTAGAGCCGGCCGACGCTTACGAAGTCCCAGGTCAGCGTGCCGGAGCCGAAGATCGAGGCGTCCAGCATGAGGTCGCTGCCCCCGGGCAGTCCGTGGTCCTCGATCACCCCGCCGTCGACCAGGGTGATGTGGGCCAGGCCGGCCCCGCCGATGGTCAGGGCATCGTAGTTGTCCCAGCGGGCCCCCGCTCCGGAGACCTGAATCCGCGCCGGGCTGATGTAGTCCGTCCCGACGAACCCCGTGCCGACGGTGGTCGACCCGCGGGTGATCCAGGCACTGTCGGAGGAAACCAGGATTTCGGCGTCCGGACCAACGGTCGTCGGGCTGGGTTCGGCGTACTCGTCACAAGTTCCGCCGATACAGTCCGCCTCGAACATGCATTCGAAACCGGGATTCACGCCTCCAACACACTCCCCGTCCCCGAAGCGGTTTTCCAGCGTTCCACCCGAGGTGACGATGATCTGTGCAGGCCCCAGTTCGCCGATGGACACGGTATTGAACAGGTACGCCTCCCCCGCGCCCGAGACGACGACCTGTGCCATGCCGCCCGGACCGGTGCCGACGGTGAGCAGGCCGAAGCCGTACAGCAGGCCGGAGACCTGCACCGCCCCGTCCGGCCCGACGATGAAGGGGTGGGGGTTCTTCGTTTCGACCAGGCCGCCGGAGTCGACGTCGATGCGCCCGTGGCCCTGCACGCCCACGTTGACTGCCCCGTACGCGTCGTAGCGCGAGCCGCTGTCGCTCACCAGAACCCGCCCGAACGCGCCTTCGCCACTCCCGAAATCCGTCGTGCCGCGGGTGATGAGCTGCGCCCCGGTTCGCACCACGATGTCACCTCCGGTCGAGCCGGCGATCCAGGGGTCGGGGTTCTTGTGTTCCACCACGCCCCCTGCGGAGATGTCTATAACCGTCGAGCCGGTTTCGCCGATCGAGGCGCTGCCGTACAGGTCCCAGCGCGACCCGGCCCCGAAGACCTCGATGTCCGCGAAGCCCGCGCCCGCCGAGCCGACCGTGGTGTCAAACGACTCCAGCTTCCCGCCGGTAAAGACGTTGATCTCGCCCATCCGCCCGATCATCAGCGGATTGGGGTCCGTGTGTTCGACCAGGCCACCAGATTCGATGGTAAGCCTGCCGGGGCCGAGTTCGCCCAGCGAAACCGGGCCGAACGTCTCCCAGACCGCCGACGCACCGTCGACAAGCACCGTGGCCGTGCCGCCCGCGGCGGTGCCGATCGTGGTCATCCCGCCCGGCGTCACCGTCCCGCCGGTGCGCAGCGTGCCACCGACGTCGACGATGATGTCGCCCAGCGGCCCGACGATGTAGGGATTGGGGTTCTTCTCTTCGACCAGGCCGCCGGAGCCGATGTTGACCGTACCGCCCGCCAGTTCGCCGATGGATGCGGGTCCGAAGATCTCCCACAAAGACAAGGCGCCCGTCACGTCGACCGTGGCCGTCCCGCCGCCGGCCGTGCCGATCGTCGTGTCTCCGGTTCGCAGCGTCCCGCTGGCCCCGACCGAGAGAACACCCAATGCACGGACGCCGAAGGTTGTCGAGTTGCTCGCGTCGAACAAGCCGCCGGAGTTGATGTTGACCTGGCCGCTGGTGCCGATGAACGTGTCGCCCGGGCCGACGGTCACTTCGGCGTTGGCCCCGGTAACGTCGATGATCGACAGGGCGGTGCTGCCCATATTGAGTCCCGCCAACGTGACCGTACCGTTGTCCTCGACGTCGAGGTATCCCTCACCTTCACTGGCCATAAGCAAGCCGAAGGGACTGATTTCCAGGCTGGCGTTGTCGCGCACGTTGATCCTGCCGTAGCCCCCTTCCCCCGCACATACCCCGACAAGGGCGCTAACGGCGGTCACCGTAGAATCATTCTCGATGTTAAGGTCACCTGCGGACGGAAGGACCAACTCGTTACAAGTGAAATAACTGCCCACGAATAAGTCGTTGGTTTCGAGGGTCGTCGTGAAGCGCAACGTCAGCGCGCCGGTCGCTCCTTCGCCGTAGCCGATGGTCATCGAACCGGACCCGACGCCGAACTGCCTGAGCGTGCCGTCTTCCAGGAAGACGTTGGCGCCGCCGTCGAGGCCCACGGACGCCTGGCCGGTCACCTCGTATACAAAACCGCCCAGGTCCAGTACGACCTCATCGTTGATCACCCGCAACTCGTCCGTGGTCACGTTGGCCGCGAACGTAACCGTGTAGCCCAGGGTGGCGAGATTGAAATTGGCGCTGTCCGACGGTCCGGGCACGCCCAGGTTCCAGTTGCCCGGGTCCTGAAACGACCCGCCGCCTGAATCGATCCAGAAACGGTCGGCTCCACGGGCGGCGGACGCGCCGACCAGGCCGACGGCGGTGAACACCATGACCATGCTGGCGGCGCGTTTGGTTCGATCGCTCATCATCTTTCTTCTCCGGGCGAGCCGCCGCCCGACGGCTCTGATTCACGGTGCGCGGTTTCGCGAGATTCCCGAGCCGCAGGCTTCAGCCCGCGCGAACGTACGGAGTCGCGGATCTCGCAATTCCCGAACCGCGGGCTTCAGCCTGCGCGAACGTGCGGAGTCGCGGCGGTCGCAATTCCCGAGCCGCAGGCTTCAGCCTGCGCGAACGTACGGAGTCGCGGCGGCCGCAACATGGTGCACGGTCAAATCGTTCATCCTGAAATCGCGATCCGTCGTGTGTAGCCTCCGGCCCTCGACGCACGAGGCGACGCGTCGCAACGCCCTGCCTTTCAGAACACCATCCGCGTCCTGCGCGCCCGCGCCTCGCAACGGAAAAACCGGTGGCGACGGCACGGACATCCGTCTCGACTTATGCCCGGCGGCCCGCTACCCATAAAGACGACGACCGGAGCTGTTTTCTGCTTCGCCCAGCGTGCGCCCGGCTACGAGCGGCCGCGCTGATTACGGGTGTTGCCGTTGCGGCACATCCGTTTTCGCCGCCGCCTGCTATAAGCGGGAACAGAAGGGTTGCACGGGTGGGTGAACCGCACCGCCCGCCCCGACCGAAGCGCCCCACGTCGTTATTCCGGTGCAGAGACCTGATTCATCCGGCCCAACGGATAGAGTCACGATAGCGAATGCGTGCGACAGTTTCAAGTTAAATTCTGGCTTTTCACTTAAATTCGCACGCCGTGAACACGAGACCGCCCTCGCCGACGCAGCGCCGCCGGGGGACGCGCGACGGGCCATCTGCACGACCAGCGGCCGGCCTCGCCCACGCAGCGCGATCGTCTTAAACGAATCGAGCACCGGGCCGACCGCAAGAACCCCGTTAAAACGGGGTAAGGACTGGAAAGGCGATGGGCGGCCGTCTGACCAGCCGTACAACGGCTGGCCTGGATGCCCGCCTCCGGCGGGAAGGGCCGTTGAAACGGCCCAAAGAAAGGGCCCTCCGCCACGAGATACCTCCAGCGCCGTCCAGAGTTGTGCGACTTCCTGGTCATCATGCAGCGCGTCCCCATCGAGGTTCACAAACCCTGGAGGGACGACCCGATTCAGGCCTTCGACGATGCCCTTGGGAGGACGCCATGAATAAAGCGAGGCTCCCACGATCGACTGACGGAAAGGCCTTCTTCTCGACCGAGCTGGGAGCGGCGTACCAAGGCGACTCGCGGGGTCTATTGAAGTCCGTGCCGGATTGCTCCGTGAACCTGATCATGACGTCGCCGCCGTACGCCCTTCATTTCAAGAAGGAGTACGGTAACGCATCCCAGTCGGAATACGTCGCTTGGTTCCTGGATTTCGCGGCTGATTTTCGACGCGTGCTGACCGACGATGGCAGCCTCGTGATTGATATTGGAGGAGCCTGGCAACCGCGAAGACCAACGCGCTCCCTTTACCATTATGAGCTGTTGATTGCCCTTTGCCGCGACTTCGGGTTTCACCTGGCCCAGGAATTCTACTGGTATAATCCCGCCAAACTTCCCTCACCGGCCGAATGGGTTACGGCGAGGAAGATCCGTGTTAAAGATGCGGTCAACTGTATCTGGTGGCTGTCCAAGACGACGGCCCCCAAGGCAGATAACCGCAACGTCCTGGTAGGCTATAGCCCCGACATGCGCCGCCTTTTGAAACGCGGCTATCGCGCCAAGGTGCGCCCGTCAGGGCACGTCATTACCCAGAAATTCGCCGACAAGGGTGGGGCCATTCCTCCGAACATCCTCATCTTCGGCAACAACGACGCCAACGGGCTATACATGAGCCGGTGCCAGCAAACGGGTCTGAAACCGCATCCCGCAAGGTTCCCGATTCATCTGCCGACGTTCTTCATCCGCTTTCTGACGGAGCCCAAGGACCTGGTGCTTGATCCGTTCGCCGGGAGCAACACGACGGGCGAGGCCGCGGAACGCGAGGGCAGACGCTGGCTGAGTTTCGAACGGGAGAAAACATACCTTCAGGGCAGCGTCTTTCGATTCGAGCCGGCGGGCTGGGAGGAGATCGACTTGTCCGTGCGGCACGCGTCTCGCGGCTCGTCGACCGATGCGGCAGCGCAGCCCCTTCTGTTCGGCGGTTGAGATTCGTGTTTCGCCGTCCGGCCGCGCCGCCTGGGGCTCGGGCACTTCGGGACCAAGGAAAAGAGGCGATGTGGGCCTCGTGGGGCGCCGCAACGAAGAGTCGGCGTTGAAAGCGGGAGCGGCCGTTCGATACGTGGAGCCCCGGCGACGACTAACGGCTGATCGCTGGCGGCTTCGATACGAGCCGCGAGCGCAAAGCGAGCGCCCCGGGGCCTTTGCGCCCGCGTTGAACCGCCTCGTGACCGCCCTGAACCGGCCCGAATACTGCCCATCTTAACACCGCCTCGTGCGGCGCTTTTTTTTTCGCTTGACCCGACGGGTTGCACTGGTTTATCCTCTTATCCGCTCTTGATGCCGGGCGACCCCAGCGCAGGTCAACGGCGCGCCAATCGGCATCGGAGACGTCAACTCGAAGTCCCGGTAAGAAGGCGAGCATGAACGGAAGGGCGCCGACAACGCGGCGCCGGCGTGCACCTCGGTTCACGACATTCCTCGCCGGCGACGGTTCGCCCGGAGAGGGCCTTGCGCGCCCTGTTGGGGGGAGCACGTAGTTTGAACCGTTCATGAACGATTCGGACTCAACCCGGCTTTGGGAGCAATTCCACCGAACGGGCGACCCGGCCATATTCGAGCAACTCTACCGCGCGTACCGTGAACAGGTCATGAAATACTACCGTGCCGTGCTTGGCGACGAGGAGACAGCGCAAGCACTGATGCATACTCTGTTCGCGAAGCTTTTTCTTCGCCGCCCGCCCGTTCGCACCACGTTTCGAAATCTCCTCTTCGCGTGGGCTTCCAAACTCCGCTTGCGGCCCAAAAGTGAGCGAGGGGAGCGGAGTGCGCCGCTTCCCGCGGTGGACCCGCCTGCCGTCGACCCGCCGACGATCGAGCAAGGCGAGATTACGGACGCTATCGGCGGTGCGATTTCGAGGCTGCCGCCGGAGGAGCGCAAGGTCTTTATCCTCCATGCGATGCTCGGCTTCTCATTCACCGAGATCGCCAACATTCTCGGAATCAGTCGGTGGACGGTAAAGCGGCTCTACGACAAGGCCCGGCGGCGACTACAGGGGGGTTTGGGCGAATTCTGAGATTTTTTCGATTTTTCGTGCACGCACGGCCGTTCTTGCGCGCCTTATATAGGGACGGGCTCGACGCCCGCCCGCGGACGATCGACAGATGCGAGAAGCCGACGACTTCACAGAGAGGCTGCGGCGCTGGTACGACCGGCCCTTCGCGGCCGATTTTGATCGTTGCCAAGAGGCCCCGCTCTTCGGCGACCTCGTCGAGTTTGCGCGTTCCCATAGGCCGCAGACGGAGGCCGATCAAGTCCACATCAGCACGTGCCCGCGCTGCCGGCGGACACTTGCCGCAATCGAAGAGGGTTCCCGCCGGCCACTTGCCGTTCTGGAAGGCAGGACCCGCTGGCGGCGCCGTTGGCCGGTGGCCGCCACGCTGGCGACGGCCGCGACGCTCTGCTTTGCCGTCTTGATCGTCCGTGCCCGGGCCTTCGACCTGCGCGAAATCGGCTATGCCAAGCCCATCCTGGTGCAAGGTCCATCCGTCGATCTCACAAATTCAGCAGTGGTCGCCGAGGTCTCGGCCAGGGTGGCGCAGCTCCGCGCCGAGCGCGACGAGGCCCTGAACGCGGGTGCGAATCCATGGCTGCCGTGGACGCAGCTTTATAGGAATCTCTCTGCCTTGGGTCGCTGGGAGGAGGCCCTCCGCGAGACCCACGCCTTCGTCGAATACGCCCGGCAGCAGGACCGCAAGCCTGAGCGATACTCGATGTACTACACGGCGCTGTTCGATCTGGGCGAGACGTACGCCGCCATCGGCGATAACGCCGCGGCGCTCGAGTATCATCAGGAGTCCCTGGCGGCCGCCCGAGACTACCACGAGTGGCTCCACCGGACCGGCCATGTCCCGGATGCAACCCCGCTTGGTTACGCACGCGAGGCGGCCAATACCCTTGTGCCGCGCCACTGGGCGTTGAGCTCCCTCGCCGCGGCGGAGGGCGATCAGAAGGCGGCGTGGCGCTACCATCAGGAAGCCAACGACCTGCTGACGGACTATTTCTCCAAGGAATGTCGCCACCGCGGCTTTGACGCCCCGCCCGATGCGCCGCTGCATGAACTCGCCACCCTCGTCGTGGCCGGCGGTGACAAGGGCGTCGAGGCGCTGACCGTCAAGGTCCGTGAGCACCTGCTGCACCGCGCCATGCTTCTTCGCCTCGACCGGAAACTCGACGCGGCCACCCGAGCACTGGACATCGGCGCGACGCTGCCCGACCACCCCTTCGCCGACGAGTCGCGCCTCGACTTCCACGAACGCATGGAGCGCCTGCGCATCGCCATCGCCCGCGGCAACTTCGCCGCCGCCCTGACCTACGCCGACGAGGCCGAGACCCACACCGGCCCGCGCCACTTCGACGGCCGCCCGACGCACCCCCCGATCACAATCATCGCCGGCGCCGACCTCCAGTTTTTGAAGGGCGTCGCGCTCGCGGGGCTTCATCGCGCTGACCCGCAGGCTATCCGGCTCATCGACGCTGCATTTGAGGCAGTCGAACAAACTGCGGCATCGCTCTCGCCAACCGAGCGAGAGCGATTCCTCAGACCGTTTGAGGAGTGGAATTCGTTCAACTGACAACTGCGCGAACGCCACGACGGGTACGCTCGCGGTTCCCTTCGTCCGTTAGCCAACAGGGAGGATGACAAGCAATGCTCGCATCACGCTCACGCCACTGTGGCAAAGCGATACCCTTAGCCATGCTTCTCAGCGCCGGCCAGGCGTTTTACGCTGTTGCTGATTCGCCCGACGACACGGCAACGGCTGCCGCCCCATTCATCGAACGCTTTGACCCGCCTTGGCCCAACAGCTACTGGATTCTCGGTGATACGAACGCCGGAAGTGGAACCGACACTTGGGACGAGGTTGCCTGCAATTATCACCTGGGTGCTGGTACCTACAGCGGATGGTGTGCCGGAACCGGCAGTCAGCCTGATTGCGGTTCGCATGACACGAACATGACCTCGTACATGTGCGTTGAGGCCGAGTACCTAGGCACGTCGGTTGGACGAACGAATCGTTTCTACTTCTGGCGTTGGGGTAGCGTGGAAGATTGCTGCGATGGGGCACGGATACGTGTCGAGGGTTATCGCTTCTACCAGCCCGCCCACGGGTACCAGCAGTGCACGCCGGACGTGACTTTCGAGACAGTATCAATGCGCGACACTCAGGAGTGCGGGCTTCTGAACGTGAACTGTCCTTTCGATTGCCACAACGGCAAATGCTGGAAACGGTTTTATGTCGAGCTTCCCGCCAACTTTGACCCCATGTTGTATGTTCGCGTGTGCTTTTTATTTGATTCGGATGGAACGGTCGTCGAGGAGGGAGCCTACTTCGACGATATCGAATTCAATAACGGAAGTGACGCACAAATAAACCCGACTGCCGGGGGCTTTGCCGGTTCCTGTAATCCCACGATCTGTCGAGAGCCGTCCTCTCTGACAAATCAAGCCCCGCGCGGACAGAACGCCCCGAACCAAAACTTTACGGTCTGGAACTGTGGGCGCGGCACCCTATCCTACTCAATAACCGACAATGTAAACTGGCTCAACTGCATTCCGTCGAGCGGGACGTCTACAAGCGAGCAGGATACGATAACGTGCGCGTATACGAGTTCCGGTCTCGCCTGTGGAAGCTACTCTGCTACAATCACGATCGCGGCCTCCGCCGCTACGAACACACCCCAGGTGATCGCCGTCTCGCTCACCATCACTGCCTCACCGACGATCGGATTCTTCCCACCCTCATTGACGAACTCGACTCCTGTTGGACAGAACGCTCCTAGCCAGACCTTCGAGGTGTGGAATAGCGGCTGCGGTACACTGTCATATTCCATCTCGGACAACGCTACCTGGCTCGCGTGCACGCCTACGAGTGGTTCGTCAACGGGAGAGCATGATATCGTTACGTGTTCTTACAGCACGACAGCCCTTGCGTGCGGCAGTTATTCGGCAATCATCACCGCCTCCGCTACTGGCGCGACGAACACTCCTCAAACGATTTCCGTTGCGCTTACGGTCACGGGACCACCGTCGATCGGATTTAGTCCGCAGTCCTTAACTAATTCGACTCCGGTAGGACAAAATGCCGCGCCTCAGACCTTCGAGGTGTGGAATAGTGGAAACTGTGGTACCATGTCGTACACGATCAGTGATAACATGAGTTGGTTGAGTTGCGCTCCGGCGAGTGGCACATGCGACGCTGAGCACGACGCGATTACATGCACGTACAACTCGTCAGGGTTGGCCTGCGGCAACTACTCCGGTACGATCACCATCTCTGCTCCAGGAGCAACGAATACGCCACGAACGATCCCTGTGTCCCTTTCCGTGATCGGACAGCAACCCAGCGTTTGCGTTGAGCCAACGCAACTCGCACAATCGTGCCCGCAAGGTCTCTCCTGTATGAGCCAACAGTTTGCGCTTTCGAGTTGCGGGGGCACGTGTGGCGGTCTGTTGTCGTACAGCATCAGCGACGATGGCGGTTGGCTGAACTGCACTCCAGCGAGCGGATCGGTTAGCGAAAACCCCGCCGCCATAACGTGCGAGTACGACCTAAGTGGCCTGTCGCCTGCAACGTACCAGGCAACCGTGACGATCAATGCCCCCGATGCTGCCAACACGCCCTTCTATATTCCGGTGACGTTAACGGTCGATCCTCCGCCGGAGGATGCTGATACGATCGTCATGCTGGAATGGGGACCGACGAACATTGTACGTGACAACTTGGGCGCCGTTTCCCTCAGGACGACGAACCTGTTTGACCAGAACGCAGGGCCAAGTCTCCTTACGCTTTCCCATGCTGGAACGACGCTTGCTCAATCACAGATGACCGTCACCGCGCGCAGTTCCGTAACGCTCACCTTATTCTTCCACACCGACGGCCTCCCGGCGGAGACGATAAACCTTACTGCTGTTTTCCCGCCGCCGCCCTGGGATAGCGATCCAAACAACAACTCGGTAAGCATTCCTCTCGCCGTTGCGGCCGAGACGCAAGCACAGACCTTGGTTGTTTCGGATTTCATCCGAATTGCCGATCGCTTCAGTGAGTCCGAACGCGACGCTCTTTCTTTCGATCTCGTGCGCTTGACGACAGACGTAGCCGTCAGCGGGGTCGTAGTCGATGTGCATGCAAGCGCGAACGTTGCCACGGCTTTCTGGCAGTGGGATGCGGCGCCGCAGGACCAACCACGAGCGAACAACGTCGTTGGAGCGATTGACGCGCACATTCAGGGGCTGATTAGCGCTCAGTACAACAACGTGACGAATCTGGTGATCGTGGGGACGGATGAGGTCGTCCCGTTTTATCGGTATCCCATCCCAGACCTTCTGCCAGATTCGGTAGACTGGCCGGAAAGTCTCTACGGCGATCTGCAGGACTCGTCCAGCACCGTGCGCCACGCTCTCGCAGCGAATCAAATCCTCACCGACTCGCACTACGCAGACCGTGAGAATACTTCCCCCCCTATCCCCGACTACGCGATCGGACGGCTTATCGAGACGCCCGCGCAGGTGCGCGCGCAGATCGACCGTTTTCTCTCGGCGGGTGGCGTCATCCTACCCGGTACAGTTGGCCTGGCAGCAGCCGACTTCATCACGGACATGGGCGAACGGGAGCGTGACCTTCTCTCAGAGGAGTTCCCCTCTGCGCCCACAACTGAGTGCATCGGGAATGACTGGACGAACCTCTGCCTGGAATCCCTCCTGATGAACCCACCCTCAAAGGAGTATATTGGGATCCACACACATGCCAGGCATTGGCTTTTTCAGGCGGGCACGAACGCCAACCCCCACGGAACGGTGGTTGCAACGCCCGCGTACGTAGGCGACGGCATCCAACGCAGCCTGATCCTTACCAACGGATGCCACGCGGGCCTCAATGTTTCCGACGACAACGACTGGGCAGAACTGTTCCTTCAGGAGGGGGCTGCCGGAGTCGTTGGCAATACGACCTATGGCTGGGGGTCCCCCATTCCGTTTGTCGTAATGGGAGGCGAGGCCCTCTATCTGGAGGTCGCCCGGAATCTTGCGGCATCGCGGATGAGTATTGGCCAGGCCCTCAGCCGCGCAAAGGCCAGCTACGCAGGGTTCGGCTTACCCTTCCTCTTCGATCCACAAGGCGCGAACATTCGTACCCTGCTTGCTCCGACGCTCTACGGCATCCCCCACTACCGCTACGGCAACGCCACTGAGTCGGGCGTCGAGCCGGAGGCAACTGCATCGGCGCTCTTCAGGGATCTCCGACGGCTGGACCCAACTCACGAGGAGTCACGAACCGCAGGAGGGTTCACCCTTACTAGACTCGACTTTCCATTCCCATCGAGCTTTCAAGAGCACAGGGTCGAGGGGATCGGCACCTACCTCACTGCGCCAGGAGGGTTGGCTCTTGTACGCGCCGCCGAGCCAATCCTACCAGCCGCGGCTTGGGTGGTGAATCCTACCGGTCAACAGGCAGAATTATGGTCGCACGGAGCAGTCATCCTCCTTGACGACTCGTCGGACGACATCGTCCGGGACCAAGCCGTCGGAGTTCTTCAGAATACCGACGCGGCGTTTGGGGGGGCGTTTACGGAGGATGAGTGGTGGCCGCCAACGGACTTAGCTACGACATCGATCGAGGGTCCCAGTGGACGCGAAAACATGATCTCGTTCATTACCGCGCAATACCACTCGCCAAGCCAGACCCGTCGGAAATACAACACGCGAACGATCGCTATCTATTACTCGGACAACCCCGAAGCCGACCCGCCCGACATTGCAGCGGTCACACACGGTCCTGTGGTTCCTGAGGCAGGCGCGGCGGTGGAGTTCCGCATAGACGCATTTGATGAGACCGGCATCTGCGAGGTGTTCGTGCGTTATAGTCTGAATGGAGGTGCGACGTGGAGGATAAGCGAACCGATCATGTCACCGGACGCCGATGGCGCGTGGCGATGGACGCTAGAGGCGTGTGACTACACGGACGCACTATACTACGTCAGCGCTGTGGACTGGGCTGGGAACGTCACAACAGACAAGAATGGTGGCGGATTCTATGCAATCCACGGCAAGCCATGTCCTTTTGAGGGTGGTAACGCGGACGCCGATGCGGATGGCGTTTGCGATTGCCTTGACGCCTGCCAGAGTACGCCCGGAGGCTGTACGCCGGTGGATCAGGCAGGGTGCTGTACGCGAGGTGCATGTTGTTTCGATCCGTTAGAGTTGTGCATCCATGCCGAACGGTTCCAGTGCGAAGCGCTGGCGGGAACGTACGTCGGGCATGAAACGGTTTGCTGCGGGAACATGCCTTGTGGGAGCGCCGATGGAGACTGCGACGTTGATCTCGTGGACTTTGGCCACTTTCAAGTGTGCTTTTCTGGCGCTGGCATCGCTACGGCTGATGGATGTGGCTTTGCTGATCTTGACGGGGATGGAGATGTCGATCTTGACGACTGGAAGATGTTCCAGTTCGACCTTAGGGGCCCGTAGAGGTGCCAGGGCGTACAAGGGCTGGCTGACGGGGTGGAGGGACGGTGTGCGCAAGGCCGGTGCTGGAGCGACCCCCCGGCTAGGAACCCGGTCAGGTCCGTCCTGACCAGCGAGCACGAGATTCTGCGAGTCGGACCGTGGCTGTCTGCGAATGTTGAAGGGGTGCGGCGTCAGGGGAAGCGACCAAGCGTGGCCCCAATGCGGTGTAAGAAGTCCACGTGGCGTTCCGTAGCTACGTCCAGGCAGCACAGAATGTTCATCCGTCAGGCGCTGCCGTGCGATGGCACATAGATGGCCCCGGCTCAGCAATGCTCATGGATATTAGACTCAGCGGGATCGCGTCCAGGGGGCGGAGTCGGTCGCCGCCGACCGACGTGAGCTTGAAGAATCACTTTACGGGTCTTGCGCTCTGTTGTCAAGAGGAATCTGCCGGTTTTGCCGCTTGGTGCCGGTCCGTGCCGGTCACGCTGCGCAGGCAGGTCGCTGGATACGTTAGGACGCTGAATGACCATCCCGACGAGGGCCGTGCGGTGCTTCGCCGGCCCTTCGGGATTCCCTGCGGCAGGCGGTGTCCGGGGCAGACGTTGAGCATGCGCCGCTGCACGGCATCGCGCTCAAGCGAGGTGACCGCGACGAGTTGTGTGCGCCAATGGGGGAGCTGTCCCCTTGGATGTAAGTCGAGTAGCACGGATAGTCCGATAATGATCTGGATTCAGCTTCTGTCGAGCGCGAATAGCGAAGTTGGCCTGGGTCCGCGAGCGGCTACGGTTGTCCGGTTGCGTGAGGTTTCGCACCTGTCGTGATGCAGGACCTCCCTTTGTCCCGCTTGCCAAGGGGGGAAGGAAGCGGGTGGGCGTGGTACGCGGGAGTGGAATTGGGCGTGGGCCGGTTGCGCGGCCGAGTCCCGGGATGGCGGGCGCTGGGGGGCGGGAGTTTTCACTTGGCAGGTGTCGGCGGTCGGCACCGCTCGCTTTGCGCTCGCGGCTCAGTTTTGGTCGAGCCTGTGCTGCTCATTCGTAGCGCAGGGCCTGGACCGGGTCGAGGCGGGAGGCGCGGATGGCGGGGTAGACGGCGCTGAGGATGCCGACGACGGCGGCCATGGGCGGGGTCGTCGGACCGCTGCAAGGGGAACGGCTGTGGTAGAGGTCGTGCGAAGGCGGCGACGGTCGGCGGTGCTCACGCCCTCGCGCATTCCCTGCCTCAGCGATGTATGCACCATCAACATGACGCAAGGATGCGCCCTCGGATGCGGCTACTGTTACATCCAGGGTTACTCGGACTATCCGGGGCAGGACAAGGTCATCTTGAGGAAGTTGTCAGTTCTCAGTGATCGGTGGTCAGTGGCAGGGTCTTTCGGCGCGCCGGGAAGCGAATCGAGCCATCAGCGATCACCCGTCAGCCTGTCCCCGTGGGGGACGATAAGACTGGTAGGGCGGGCCCTGCCCGCCGGAACCACATGCGATGCTCACGGCGTGGCTCGATCCGCTCATTCCTGACGTGACCGACACCCGGTCGAACGTCGAGCCGTTGTTGGCATCCCTGCGCCGGGCGGGAATCCGCTTCGCGGCCGTGAGCTACATGTTCGTTCGCCCGCGGCTGGCCGGTCCGAGTCGTACATTGCTCGCCGAATCGCCGGCGGGCCATCGAAGCTGGAAAGCTGGCCCCGGCAGCACTTCATGGGCGAGTGCGGCGGCGGGCGAATGGGCAATGCAGACGAGCAGGGTCGCCGCTTCGCAGCGCTTTCGGCCTGGGCAGCGCAGGCCGGCATCTGCCTGACGCCCTGTCGGGGCAAGAACCCCGAGATGGTTGGGCAAGGCTGCGCCATCGCCGGCCGGCAAATGCATGCCGACCGGCCGCCCGACGAGCAGCGGCTCTTCGGCTACGACGCAACCGACGGCAACGACCGCTAACAAAAGTGACACTTTATCGTCTGGTAAGCCTAGGCGCTCTTAGCTGCATCCGCGCTTTACCGCAGGGGCTGCCATGTTGCCCGGGCCGGTTCAGAATCCTACAATCGGTTCGCTTTCATCGCTCGATGACGATTCGGGTGCACAGAATCGACGGAAGCACATGCTGAGGAACACCGTCCGGACACGCGCCGTCTCGTTCGCGTTCGTTTTCGGCCCGCCTCGCTTCGTCAACCGGGAGGAGGCCACGCGCGTCCATAACGGCGTCTGCGATGCCCTCGGGCACGACGATTTGACGTTCCGCTACAACCCTGGCGATTCGCCCGGGCGCGGCTCGCCGAATGGCTTCAGCATCGTGATCGGCCGACAGGAAGGACGAGGCGGGTTCGAGATTACCACCGACTTTGTGCCGCCCAAACTGCCGGGTCTCCGCCTGCTGGTCCACTACCAGTTTCCGCCGTCGTTGGAGCACGTACACGAGGTCGCGGACAGCGCCAGCACCGCGGTCTTCGATGCGCTCGAGGGGACCTGGCAGAAGGTCATGGCGGAGGTTCGCCTTCGTGCGGAATGCGATGTCGTGGGAAACAACGCCGTCGCGTTTGTCCGCGATCAGCTCTGCAGGTTCGATCCGACGCAGCTTAATGCCCTGGGCGAGCCGCTGGCTTTTTGTGGCGTCGCGCTGGGCATCGGCGAGCGACCCCACGGGGGAGAGGCGCTAGCCTATCCCAAGCGCGATGTGCGGATTGAGGTGCTTCGAGACGATTCAAGGCTCGTCTATATCGAGACCGTCAACCAATGGAAGCAGCTCCCGGAAACGCAGAACGGCACGATCAACCTGACCGAACTCGGCACGACGATTCGTCCGTTCGATGAACGTCCGAGCGACTATATCCGGGACTCGCACAATTACCTCACGGAATGCGTCCTCAAACTGGGAACGAAGGCATGAGAGCGACGAAGCAAAACCGTTTTAGCGACTGGTGGGTTGCCGACGTCATCGCTACGGACCGTGATGATGATGCGTCCGCGAGCAATCCCCAGGCGCCTTGGCCGGGCTCATCCTTCCTCTGGTATCGCCGATCGATCACCGAAGCGCCGGAGCCGCAGCCGTTTCCGGACAATGCCACGCTCCGCGAATGGGCCCGCAGGTCGGAATCGACCCCGCCGGATTCATGGTGGGAGTCCGAGGACGATCCCTTCGAGCCGGAAGCCGCGCCGTGAGAGCACGTGTCCGTGAATCCACCGACTTGCCATCGCGGCGCGATCATCCAGGCCGTCGCGCCAGGTAAGCGAGGCGAGGGCAAGGTCCGTCCCCTGGTGGTCATTTCCGATGCTGCACGCGGCGAAGAAGATAAAGACGCTACGCTCGTGGCCGTCGCAATCAGCAGTACAACCCTTGCCTCTCCCTCGAGCACGCTGGTCGATCTTCCCTGGCACCCGGAAGGCATGGTGAGCACCAGACTGCGCCGAACTAGCGTTGCTGTGTGTGACTGGGTCGTCGAGTTGCCGCCCGATTCGGTGATCGCGGTACGAGGTCGTGTGCCAGATGAGACGCTGCGAATGATCATCGAGAAAGTTCGTGCTATTCAAGAACGGGGTGAGCGTTGACTGCGTACTTGGAGCATTTTGGTGACAGCCCTATGTCCATGTCGTTGCAGGCAGCGTTTTGTCGACCCATGGATTCGCACGGACGGCTCACGCTAAAGTGCCGTAGCGTCGCAGCCCTTCACTCGTAGCGCAGCGCTTGCACCGGATCGAGGCGCAGATGGCGGGGTAGATGCCGCTGACGATGCCGACGATGCCGGCCCGCGTCCGCTATGCGGGCCGCACATTGTCAAGGACGGCTCGTGGCGAGCCGTTAGCTATCAGCCTTCTGCACCGATCGCTTCGCGCTCGCGGCTCGTCCCTTCGTCGCTCCCTTGATCCCTTGATCCCTCGCTCCCTGGATCCCTTGCTCCCTATTCATAGCGCAGCGCCTGGACGGGGTCGAGGCGGGAGGCGCGGATGGCGGGGTAGATGCCGCTGACGATGCCGACCACGCCGGCCATGGCCAGGGCCAGGACCACGATGCTGGGCGGGGTGTAGACCTCGAAGACCTGGGTGACCTCGCTGAGCAGGTTGCCGAGGGCCCAGCCCACCACCACGCCGACGCCGCCGCCCAACATGCTGATGATGCTCGCCTCGGTGAGGAACTGCTTGAGGATGTCGAAGCGGCGGGCCCCCACGGCCATGCGCACACCGATCTCGCGGGTCCGCTCGGTGACCGAGACGAGCATGATGTTCATGATGCCGATGGCCCCGACCACGATGGAGATGCCGGCGATGCTGTAGAGCACCACGGCGAAGATGATGGTGAACTGCTGGAGCTGCTCCTTGAAGCGCTCCTGGGTGAGCACGGTGAAGTCGTCGGGCTCGCCGGCCTGGATGCGGTGGCTGGCCCGCAGCGTCTTCTTCACCCGGTCGATGCAGCTTGCCAGCCGGGCGGCGTCGGCGCATTGGGTCACCAGCATGGTCAGGTAGCGCTTGCCGAACATCCGCCCCATGGCCGTGGTCAGGGGGATGACCACCTGGTTGTCCATGTCGAAGAAGCCGATGGTGCCCTTTTCCTCCATGGTACCCACGACGATGAAGCTGCGGCCGTTGATCTTCACGGTATTGTCCACGGCGGAGCGCACCCCGAACAGGTCCTGGGCGACCTGATAGCCGAGCACGCAGACC
>Ga0214473_10002401_pt1 | contig 23028 bp, 26 predicted proteins | sample RVTome_7_FD_203509 | JGI IMG/M metagenome (GOLD analysis project Ga0214473, IMG submission 203509) | Soil microbial communities from uranium-contaminated site in the Upper Colorado River Basin, Wyoming, United States - RVT98D197 | ecosystem: Environmental > Terrestrial > Soil > Contaminated >... | reverse complement strand
TCTCGAAGGAGGAGGAAAGCCTGTGATCGTCTCCGAAACCGATATCCCTTTCCCCCAGGAAAGTCTTCCCGATGGCCGCACGTTTCAGGTCGTCGACCAAAAGATCCTGAAGATCGAAGATCCTGCCACGAAGGCGAAAAAAGAGATTCCCTTCATCTACGAAGCCGCCGGGTCTTATATCTTTGTCATTGGCACCGGCCCCGATGGACGCATTTACGGAAGCAGTATGCTTCCCCTCCGCCTTTTCTTCTACGACCCGGAATATCAATCTTTCACCAATCTGGGAAAGGCTGCCTATGCCGATGGAGAGATTTACTCGCTTGGATCTCATGACGGCAGGCTCTATCTATGTTCCTATCCCGGGGCTCGTCTTTCAATCTACGATCCGAAGATAGCTTTGCGATTTGGCGAAGATGAAAAGGCGAATCCGAGAGATCTGGGCCCGATGGGGGATGGATTGGATCGACCGCGTGCAATGGTTGCAGGACCCCATGGGAGAATCTATGTGGGGGGCTATCCTGACTATGGTCACTTGGATGGCGCCATCGGCGTCTTTGATCCGGCGAAAAACGAGAAGCGGGTTTATCGCCATGTGATCCAGAATCAGAGCATCGCTTCACTGGCCTATATTGAGTCATTAGACCTCCTTTCAGCGGGGAGTTCTGTCCGGGGCGGTTCAGGGACTTGGGCCGTCGAGAAGGATGCAAAACTCATCCTCTGGGACCCGAAGGAGGAGAAGAAGTTCTTTGAGATCGTCCCGGTTCCAGAAGCCCGGACGATCCTTTCTCTTGCTGCAACCCGGGAGGGAATTGTCTATGGAATCACTGAGAAAGAGAAGGTCTTTGTTTTCGATGCAATGAAGAGAGAAATAAAGAAAGTTTTCGATCTTGAATTCAAAAAACCTGTTGAGATCTCCCTCCAGCCCGGACCTGATGGAAAACTTTACGGGCTTGCGGAGGAGGCGATCTTTTCGATCGATCCGAAGGACGATCGCGTCTCTCTTCTGGCCAAACCAACCGCTCCGATCACTTCAGGCATGGCCATCCTGGATCGCAAGATCTATTATGGCTCCGGTTCAAATCTCTATGAGTTCAAGATTCCTGAGTCAACGCCGCAGGATGAAATTTTTGAAAGACCCCTCCTGTTGCCTGAGGAGGAGGTGAGCCTCTGTAATTGAGACCGGGTCAAACCGCACGTGGTCCCCTGGCTTCAGTTGCGCCACCCTGGGCAGATCGCTGGAAATGACCGTAGCGATCTTGGTATAACCCCCCGTGACAAGCTCCGTTAAGATGATGATCGGCTTTCCGTCTCCGGGGACTTGAATCGCACCCGCGATGAGACCCTCAGAGATGATCGACTCCTCCACATCGGATCGCCTCTCAATGCGAGGTCCCTCCAGGCGGATCCCCATCCGATCGCACTGCGGCGTCACCTGATAGGATTCTGATGAGAATGTTTCAAGTCCCCTCTTCGTGAAATGGAAATCCTGGGGGCCCGGAATCGCCCTGAGGAGTGCCTCTTTTTGGATCGGAGGAATCCATTCATCGGGAAACCGAAGTCCTATCTTATCGAGAGCGATGGGAAGGTCGGGAATGGCAAGAAGGTCGCCCTTTCTAAGCGGTCTTCCTTCAAAGCCGCCAAACCTTCCGGAGAGATATGTAGACCTGCTTCCCATGATTTGAGGGAGAGAGAACCCTCTGCCAATGGCAAGATATGAACGGCAACCTTTCCTGACCCTCTTAAAGGCGATGACATCCCCTTCAACAAGAAGATGGGTCCTCCACATCTCCAGGGAATCTCCGTTCAGAATTGGAGAGAGGTCGCCGCCGGTGATGGCAATGACAACCTCTCTGAGGGCTTTAAGTTTTAATCCCATGAGGGCAATTTCGAGGCAGGCCTCGTCTTCACTGTTTCCGACAAGCAGGTTTGCGACCCTGAAAGAGAAGGTGTCCAGGGCCCCGGAAGGGGGGACGCCAAACTGGCTGAAACCATAGCGACCGAGATCCTGAATCGTTGTCAGAACCCCGGCCTCAATGATTTCAAAAGCAGCAACTTTTTCCATGTTCTGATTCCAAAACCAGTTTCAAGTTGCAGGTTTCAGGTTTCGTGCAACTTGAGACTTGAAACTTGAAACTCCTCTTCACTGATCTGATAGAACTCCACCCAATCTCCCATCCTAAGAAGGGCAGGGGGATCTTTCTCTGGATCGAAAAGTTTTACGGGGGTTCGGGCGATGATCCGCCAGCCTCCTGGGCTTTCCATGGGATAGATACCGGTCTGTTTCTGTGCGATGGCCACGGAGCCCGCAGGCACTGATAACCTAGGTGTTTTAAGGCGGGGGGTGACCAATGCATCAGGAAGCTCTCCCATATAGGGAAAACCGGGCATGAAGCCGATCATATAGATGAGATAGGGTCTGCTGCAATGAAGGCGGACAACCTCCTCCGGCAAGATTTGTAGGGACTCAGCCACGCTTTCAAGATCTGGACCCCAAGAACCTCCATAGACGGCAGGAATCCGGGTCAGCTTAGTTTCCGGAAAAGAGAATCTTCTCAGGCCTTCTTCAAGCCCTTCCAATCTTTCTCTAAGTTCCCCGATAGGCCGGATGAGGGGATCGTATATGATAAGGAGGGAGCGGTAAGTTGGAACGGTTTCAGTGATTCCTTCGATTTTTTCTCCCTGAATGGCCAGAGCCATCCTCCTCACCTTCTCGTTGACTTCAGGACTGATCTCGTCTCCGAATTCAAGGAGAAGGCCCCGGTCTCCCATATAACGAAAGATTGCCTTGGGGTAAAGATAAAGACCCATACAGAAACCCGGAATATTGAGTTTAGACGTAACCCTCAGTTACCTGGACTCTCATTTAGATTACAAGCCTGTTGTTGGTCTCGGAGGTCGGGCCGCTCACCCGCAGCGTTTCAGCGGCGGAAACCTCTTTCCAAGAATGATCGTCACCCCGATGCCCTGCCATAGCCACTCAGAGCACTCACCCTTCGTTTCCCATACTCTCAACGAACTCGCCTTCTGAAACGTGAGGAAGGAGCGGATCGACCTCCGGGACGAGTGCCCACGGAAATCTTGCACCTAACCGAGGGGTTACGTTTAAACTAAGAAAGTTCTTGACAAATGATAAATTAAGGTAGATAAATAAATCAACATAAAATGGAAAAGGAGGGGAGGAACGGATTATGGCGTGCGGAACAAAAAATCCGAAACCCAAGAAGGCCACGAAGAAGACGTCGAAAAAATAGAGAGACATCAGAGGTTTCTGGACTTTTTCAGAGATCGCTATTTTTTTCTTGACAACAGAGCCTTTTCTATAGAATAATGCTCATACCTATGTCTCTGAAATATTTAATGCTTACATTCCTTGAAGAAAGGAGGTGAATGGGTGATGCGGAAATGGATCAGTATCTTTTTGGCGTTGGCGATTTTGGCAATCTTCTCCTTCGGCTGCGCAGCAATTCAGAAAGACGCAAAGATTAAGTGTCCAAAATGCGGTGCTGTCTTCACGGTGGATGAGGGCTTAGCCGAAATGCAGAAGAAGGGCTACTAAATTCGGTTCTTTTTAGAGGCGGAATTGCACAGGAGGAAAGAGCAGGAATTGAAAAGGGAAGAGGATCTCTCTTCCCTTTTCGTTTTCTAGCAGGCTACTGAAAAACGCCCAGCTGCGGCTTTTCCCTTATCCTTCGTCATTGCGGCGTACATTCAAGTACGCCTCATTCCTCAGGATTTCGCCTGCCTGCCGAAGCCTTGGCGCAGGCAGGGGAGCCTTGCATCTGGTCATTTTTGAGCAGCCTGCGAAAAATCAATTTTTCAGCATCCTGCTAAAATCCTGGTTTTTTCAGAAATCTCTGAGATGAATTAAAACTGGACGGCAGGGTTTGCTCTATCCAGAATATCCGAAAGGAGCGTGCCTCCCAGATACCCTGGAATCATGCGCGAGAGGTCTTCGATGATTTCAACCGCGCATCCTCTCCCTACTTCACCCAGCACATCGATGGGGATGAAGATATTTTTTGTTTTGCCATCCACTTTATCTTTTTCGCACTGACGCCAGACCCAGTTTCGGGTCAGAATCTCCCGACCGTCACGATAGACCAGTTCTCCTTTGGGAACCACCGCCGGTTCTCCGCCGCCCATGGGGGTGAAAGGTTCCCAACCCTCTGCAAACCGGAGATAGATATCTCCCTCAAGGGTATCCAGATCATGACCACCCATGGGAACCAAATACTTCAGGGAGACGCTATTGTAGAGGTCGACGAGGGGATTGATCGTTGGAAAGGGATCTCCCTTCAAGATTCGTCTCGCCATGGATTCAATGGAACTGGGAAATTTGCTTCCGGAAATTCCAAGTTTCGTAAAAGCAGTCCGCCAGGGTTTGATCCTCGGATGGTCCTGGGCTTTCTCTGCGGCAAAACTTCTCTTCATCTCCTCTATCACGTGAGCGAGAAGATGGTCAATTTCCTCTGAGGAACGAGTATTGTCCAGACCTTTGGCCACCACCATCCCGATCGTGAGATCGGGAAGAAGGTCGAACAACTCTTTCTGTACGGAAAAGCGCATCTTTTTACTCCTTTTTTCTCTTGCCTAACATCCCCGCAGCCTAAAGTCAACCCATCGGCTCTCCGGCCTGAAAGCCGGAGGTTGCTCAGGGTTGACCCCTTCGACTTCGCTCAGGGCAAGCTCTGAGCGCGACTTTATCCCCAGTCTAAAAAAGGAGGGCTTGGCGCAGTCGAAGGGTCAACAGGCACGTATTCATCCCGACTTCTTGACGAGCCCGTCTCATATCCTTTATAGTGCTCTCGACGGAGATCAAGCCAATCCTAAGTCGTTGACCACCTCCATCCATTCTCCAAGCCTGAATAGGCTGAGAGCAGCGAGGAAGCGTGAAGATGGAGGACACCTAAACAGACATGCTATGGGAGGGATCGCTTTAACAAAATGGCAGAGAGTAATGAACGGCACGGAGAGGGATTGCCCGGGCGTGAAGTCGATTATCAAGCTCTGCTGGAACAGATTCCGGCCATCGCCTACATCACCGGACTCGACGAAACCGGGAGCAAGGTGTACGTCAGTCCCCAAATAGAGGTCATCTTAGGTTTCTCGTCAGCCGATTGGTTAGCCGACCCGCAACTCTGGTTCAAACAGGTCCACCCCGATGACAGGAAGCGTGTGTTATCGGAAATTCAAAGCAGTTGGGCCAATGGCAAACCGTTCCACTCACAATATCGCCTGCTGGCACGGGATGGCAGAGTCGTCTGGGTTCGCGATGAAAGTCTGATGGTCCGGGATGAGGCTGGAGAGCCCTGTTTTATCCAGGGATTCATGTATGACATCTCTGAGTTTATTCGCCTGGAAGAGACCCTGCACAAGAGGGAGGCGAGATTTCGTGCCATTTATGAAGGAAGCGCTGTTGGCATTGCCCTCGTCGACCTGGAGGGGCGGATCATGGAAAGCAATCCAGCCCTCCAAGGGATGCTGGGGTTCATCTGGGAAGATCTTAATCATAAGGTTTTTGACGAATTCACTTACCCGGAAGATAAAACCGCTGAAGCAAGCCTTTACAAAGATCTGATAGAAAGAAAACGAGATCACTACCAAATAGAGAAGCGCTATATTCGAAAGGACGGCAGCCTGGTCTGGAGCCGGTTAAATGTTTCCCTCGCCTTGGGTGCTGAAGGAGAACCTGAGTTCGCCATCCATATGGTGGAAGATATCACCGAACAGAAGAGGTTGGAGAACCAGTTTCTTCATTCGCAGAAGATGGAGACTGTTGGCCGCCTGGCTGGCAGCGTTGCCCACGACTTCAATAACCTCCTCACCGTCATCAAGGGTTACAGCCAGCTTGCGATGGCGGAACTTCAAAGCGGCGCCCGTCTGAGGGAGACCCTTAAAGAGATTGAAAAAGCTGCGGACAATGCCTCTGCCCTCACCCGGCAACTCCTGGCCTTCAGCCGTCGCCAGATGATGGAAATGAAGGTCATCGACCTGAATATCCTGATTAAGAATCTGGAGAAGATGCTTCGAAGGGTCATTGGCGAAGATATCGAGATGACCGTTCATCTGGCCGAGAGCCTCGGAAGGGTAAGAACGGATCCCGGACAGATCGAACATGTCATCCTCAATTTGGTGGTCAATGCAAGAGATGCAATGGCGGCGGGAGGAAAACTCACCCTTCAAACCCGTAATGTAGAATTGGATGAGGACGATACCCATTCCCATATCGGGGTCGCACCGGGACGTTATGTGATGCTTTTGGTGAGCGATACGGGCTGTGGGATCGCGCCGGAAGTCAGGGAGCGAATCTTCGAGCCCTTTTTTACAACGAAGGAAAAAGAGAGGGGAACGGGGCTCGGGCTTTCCACGGTTTACGGCATCGTGAAGCAGAGTGGAGGTCACATCTGCGTTTACAGTGAACCGGGTCACGGCGCAACGTTCGAAATCTATCTACCCAGGGTTGAGGAGGCGATGGCGGTGAAAACCCTTCCGGAAAAGAGTCAGGGTGGCGATTTACCGCGGGGCAATGAGATCGTGACTCTCGTAGAAGATGAACCCTCGCTACGGATTTTAGCAGCTTACGTTCTGCGCAAGCAGGGTTACACCGTATTGGAAGCAGCGAACGGAGAAGAGGCAATGCATATCGCCTCTCAACCCGTTATCAAGGAGATTGATCTCCTGGTGACCGATGTGGTGATGCCCCAAATGGGTGGCAAAGAGCTGGCCGAACGTTTCAAGACCATTTATCCAAGTGCAAAAATTCTCTATATCTCAGGTTATATGGAAAGCGTCTTTCCAGATCAAGACTCGTTTGAACCCGAGGCCCCTTTTTTAGAAAAGCCTTTCTCCCCCGCCGACCTCGTGAAAAAGGTACGCCAAGTGCTGGATTCGCCCCTTCCCAAACGGTGAGACATTTTTCTCCATCCTGGGAAAGCATCACTTTAGATGTAATAATTTCTAGGCGAGACGTGGAAGCCTGATCCAGTCATTCACGGACACGGCGAGCAGGCTGACTGGGATACCCCAAAAATCATTTGTTGTCTATTTAAGAGAATCCAATCCGGAATATGTCGGAGTGGGCGGAGAGCCCTTAGAAGACCTGCAAAAGGCAAGACAATAGCAAAGGGAAAGAGCATTCTCTGATTTTCATCCCCTCCCCCTCTTTAGTTCAAGAGGAGGAGGGGATTTAATCGGCCTGCTTTAATTCCCCAATATGGCTTTCAGATCCTGATCGGGTGTGGAGATCGGCTGGATATTGAAATTATCTACCAGCACCTTCAATACATTCGGTGAAACAAAAGCCGGGAGGGAGGGCCCGAGCCTGATATTCTTTACACCCAGGTATAGCAGGGTGAGAAGAATAGCCACCGCCTTCTGTTCATACCAGGAGAGGACCATGGAGAGAGGGAGTTCATTGATCCCCACGTTGAAGGCCTTGCACAAGGCTGAGGCGATCTGGACCGCCGAGTAGGCGTCGTTGCACTGGCCTACGTCCAAGAGCCTTGGAATGCCTCCGATATCCCCCAGGTCCTTATCGAAGAACCGGAACTTCCCGCAAGCCAGGGTGAGGACGACGCAGTCCTTGGGAACTTTCTCCACAAACTCGGTGTAATAGTTGCGTCCAGCCCTGGCGCCATCACATCCTCCCACGAGAAAGAAATGACGGATGGCTTTCCCTTTCACCGCCTCAATGATTTTGCCCGCCACGCTCATGACGGTGTTTCTCGCAAAGCCTACCATGACAGAACGACCGTTCCTATCTTCTTGAAATCCGGGCGAGGCCAGGGCCTTGTCGATCACGGGTTTGAAATTTCCATCCGGAATGTGAGTGACGCCGGGCCATCCTACAGTGCCGCTGCTGATGGTATTGCTCTTATAGGAGTCCTTCGGCTTCTGTAAACAGTTGGTGGTCATCAGAATGGCCCCGGGAAAATCGGCGAATTCCCGGGTCTGATTCTGCCAGGCTGTTCCGTAATGACCATGAAAATGGGAATATTTTTTTAAGCCCGGATAACCGTGGGTCGGAAGCATCTCACCATGGGTATAAACATAAATGCCTTTGCCCTCGGTCTGTTTGAGGAGTTCCTCCAGATCCTTGAGATCGTGGCCGGAGACCAGGATGGCCTTTCCTTTCTTAGCTCCCAGAGGGACCTTTGTAGGAACAGGGTGGCCGTAGGACCCGGTATTGCCCGCATCAAGGAGCTCCATGGCCCTCAGATTGATCTCTCCACACTTCAGAACCAGCCCCACCCAGTCATTCAGGCCCAGGTTTTTCCTCAGGGTCGAAGCCAATCCCTCATGGATAAAGGCGTAGACCTTGTCGTCCTTCTGGCCAAGAATTTGAGCATGGTCTGCGTAGGCAGCAACGCCCTTTATTCCATAGATCAGGGTTTGCTGAAGAGAGAGAATATCCGGATCGATCGTGGGATCCGATTTGATTCCCACCGCCTCTCCCTGTTTGACAAGTTCGTCCAAACCAATCGCCGGTTTGAAGACAGCAGGCCCTTCTTGAAAATTGACATTGCCCCCGGCAGCCTTCACCTTTTCCTTGAGTGTCTCTCTTAAAACCACGCAACGCCGGATCAATTGGCTGAACCGGTCTGGATCGAAACTGACATTGGTCAGCGTTGAGAAGACGGCCTTGCACGTAAACTCGTTGACTTCCGAATCAACCACTCTCACCTTTCGGGCCTCCACCGCATAAAGGGAGAGCCCTTTCAGAGCATAGACCAGAAGGTCCTGGAGGCTCGCTACGTCTGATTCTTTGCCACAGACTCCGACCTTTGTGCATCCTTCACCTTTGGCTGCCTGTTCACACTGATAACAAAACATAATGGTTCCTCCTTTTGGATAAGATGTTTTTTGATCGCCAGGGCCGAAATACGCTTGCCCGTACCGTTCCTTGGCGATCTTCATCAAGCATAATCAGGGAAGATCAATTTGTGTTTGACTTGGATCAAAGGAGAGAATATTTTTTTGAGGATGCGAGGCTACGGCATTCGATTTATCAAAAGCTCTTCTTATTCCACTGTCTAAACGAAGACAATCGGAAATTCAAGATTAAAATAAGGGATTCCTCCCGATGCCATATTTTCTTGATGACCCCTCTGACGGGTCGTTTGAAGGATTTTCATTCAGCCTACTTTGCCATGGTTATAGCTGCGGGGATGAATTTCCTCCTGCATTCATCATAGAATTTTGACTTAAGTCAAAGACTTTTATTCCCAACGGGATTAGTCTACAAGAGAAGGGGTGTCTACAAGCGGCTGCACCGGATCGCCGATAAATCCGGCTCCCGGTGAGCCTTTCCGTTATCTGCCATTGCCCAAGATGGGCAGAAAGGAGAGTGTCATGAAAAGCACAGCTGAGATGACCAAGGCGTTCCTTGGAGCAGGGTTAGTTCTTCTTTTCGCGTTCCCGCTCGTCGGCCACGCTGTCGCCCAGACCTGCGTTGAGGCCCCTGCGGAGCTAATCAGCTGGTGGCCGGGAGACGGGAATGCTAATGACATCACAGACGGAAACGACGGCACTTTGGTGGGAGGGGCCACATTTGCTTCAGGCAAGGTCGGGCAGGCGTTCTTTTTGGATGGCATCGACGATTTCGTCGATGCTGGCAATGAGGCTAACCTGCATGTGTCAGGGGGCGACTTCACGGTCGATGCTTGGGTGTTCTTTAACGCACTCGCGCATCCGCCGGGTGAGAACATCGAGGCGCCTCCAGGTGATATGTCCATCGTGGACAAGATGTTTACCAGCGGCGTCAACACTGACGGCTGGCGTTTGCTCAAGCAGGACGACAACCGCTTTTGGTTCTGTCTTGGAGGAGGGACCGGCAACCGATGCGGTGACCCCGATTTCACCGTCTTTAGCACGACGGAAGCCACGACCGGAGTCTGGTTTCATGTAGCCGTAGTCAAGAGCGCTGACAGTTTCTCGATTTACGTCAATGGTCAATTAGAAGGCAGCAAGTCTCCCGTCCCGAGCTTCCTGGATACGCACTCTGCCAACCTTCGAATCGGCTCCTACGCACTTGAGGGTTCACACCTCAATGGCCTGATAGACGAAGTGGAAATCTTCAACCGCGCCCTCTCCATGACAGAAATCCAGGCCATCTTCTTGGCAGGCAGTCAAGGAAAATGCAAGGTGGTCACTGCGTCGATTGACATCAAGCCCGGCAGCTTCCCCAACAGCATCAACCCCAACAGTCAAGGGGTGATCCCAGTAGCCATCCTGACGACGGACACCTTTGATGCCACTACCGTGGACCCGGCCACGGTCCTCTTTGGTGCAACCGGGACTGAGACTGCGCCGGTGCAGTCTGCCCTGGAGGATGTCGATGGAGACGGGGACATCGATCTGATCCTCCACTTCAACACCCAGAACACGGGCATTGTATGTGGAGATACCTCTGCCTTCCTCACAGGAGAGACCTTTAGCGGGCAGGCCATTGAGGGATCTGATTCCATCAAGACGGTGGAATGTGAGTAGGAAGCTCGCCTGGCCCATAGAGCTGGCAGAAGCAGAACCAGGGCCTAGAGACGATTACGGGCACACTGAATCGATCAAATCGTTCCATTTTGTGAAACCACGGCTCGAGAATGAAAAAGGAGGTAAAGGAGAATGGAGAGGCGAGTATTTGATGCTGAAAAATATGGCATGGCAATTTGTCCATATTGTAATAGCTACGGCTATATCCATCGCGACCTCCAACGTCAAAGCTGCCCGAAATGCGGAGGCTTTGGATATATAAGAAAAAGGACAGGAGAAGAAGAGAATAAGCGAGCCTGCGTTGTCGGGCCTAGACATTAGACCTGAAGCTTAATTCTCTTATAATGGAAAAGGCCAGGGAGGATGTGATATTGATCCTCAAAAAGGTGTGGCGAGTCGTCACAAGAAAAGAGGTGATAGGGATGGGTGTGCATGAAAGGGTCCAGACGCCAGATCTGAGGCCGATGCCTCTCTTTGAGAGGCATGAAAAGATCTTCAGAATTTGGGATTCGTTACAGCCCGGAGAGACATTAAGGATCATCAATGACCCAACCCCCAAGCCTCTCCACTATCCATTCGAAGCTGAACAGAAAGGCAAATTCGAATAGGATATGAACAAGAAAGGCCACCCTTGGTTATGATTCTGCCGCAACCGAGAGAAGGGATGCACACCGTGAGCAAAAACAACCTTCGTGATCCATCAACTCTTGATATTTCGGATAACGACATCATGGAGGCGATGAAGGAGATCGGGGGATACGTGGATATTACGCCAGGGGATGCAAGACAGATATATCGACTTGCCTACCATCATGCCCTTGAACGTCTGCTTCGCTCCGCTAAGGCAAAGGATGTCATGACGAGAAATGTCGTTTCCGTCAAGAAGGGGACACCTCTCAAAGACGTGGCAGAAGTGATGGCCCGTCACGGTATTTCCGGGGTTCCGGTCATTGAAGAGGACGGGACCGTGGCCGGAGTTATTTCAGAAAAAGATTTTCTTTTCCACTTGGGTTTCGAAAGCGCTCGATCATTTATGGATGTGGTAGCCCGGTGTCTCAGTAGTGCCGGGTGCATCTCGATTTGTCTCCGGGAACAGACCGCGGGTGATATCATGAAATCCCCTGCCGTCACAGTTCAGGAAGAGACGACAGTGGCGGAGATTGCGGCTATCTTTACGAAGAAGAAGATTAACCGGGTTCCCGTCGTCAACCCAACGGGGAAGCTGATGGGAATTGTTTCCCGGGCCGACATTGTGCGGTCGTCTTTCCCTGCAATAAGCTTTCAGGGAACGGAATGAACTATTTCCATAAGATGAAGGGGACTACGAAAAGTCCTCCTCGGGTAAGTTTCTCCGAGATGGTCTGGTCATGGATTGGGGCCTTCCTGGGTGTCGCTGCGGTGGGGTTTGTTCATTTCAGGATGGTTCGGGATACCGATCTGGTCATGATCATCGGCTCTTTTGGCGCATCAGCGATTCTCGTGTACGGAGCCATCAAGAGCCCCCTTGCGCAGCCCCGCAATCTTCTGGGGGGACATGTCCTTTCTGCCTTGATCGGCGTCTTGAGTTTCAAGTTTTTTGACAACTACATCTGGCTTGCGGCAGCGGTTGCGGTTGCCACCGCCCTTGTGGTCATGCATGCCACAAGAACGCTTCACCCCCCGGGAGGCGCTACTGCGCTCATTGCAGTGATCGGAAGCCAAGACATCCATAATCTCGGGTATTTCTACGCCGTCGCGCCTGCCGGTGCTGGGGCGCTGATCATGCTCCTTGTTGCCTTGGTGGTCAATAACATTCCCCGAAAACGGCAGTACCCTGAATTCTGGCTCTGAATGATGCAGGCCTATCATTCTAAAGGTCAATTTCTCAGAAATGAGTTGGGCTTCCCGCGGCGACTGCCCTGATGGCAGGTGGTTTTTGACTTAAGTCAAAGACTCCTATTCCTGCCCGAGTTAATCTTGAGAAACCCTTCCAGATGGACAAACATGCACTGAAAATTTATTTTCATCAGCCTGCTAGACAATGAAAAAGGAGGTGAAGAGAATGGAGAGACGAGTTTTTGATGCTGAAAAACACGGCAGGGTCATGTGTCCATATTGTAATAGCTACGGCTATATCCATCGGGACCTCCAACGCCAATGCTGCCCGAAATGCGGGGGCTTCGGGTATATAAGAACAAAGACGGTAGAAGAAGATATGCGAGCCTGCATCGCCAAGCATCGTCATCAGGCTTGAAGCTTAGATCTGTTAATGATGGCGCGAAAGACCGGGGAGGAAGTGATATTGATCCTCAATCGATGTTGCGCATGAACAAGAGAATGCCCTTCTTGTCTGACTTTGGTAAACTATTGTAATGCACATCTTTCAATCTGGAGGAGGTGGAATATGCAGGTTCTCGTGCTTTATTATTCCAAGGGAGGAAATACAAGAAAGCTGGCGGAGCAGATCGCAGAAGGAATTAAAGCCGTGGAGGGGGTTGAGCCCCTTCTCAAAACAGCGCAGGAAGTGACAAAAGATGATTTCGTGAATTCCACAGGGGTTGTTGCCGGATCTCCGGTCTATTTTGGCGTGATGGCGTGGGATTTGAAAAAGGTCTTCGATGAATTCATTGGGATTCGAAAGAAGATGGAAAACAAAGTGGGAGCCGTGTTCGCAACTTCGGCAGACCCCTCGGGTGGGAAAGAAACGACCATGATGTCTATTTTCCAGTGCTTGCTGATTTACGGCATGATCGTCGTAGGAGACCCCCTGGACGCGACAGGCCATTATGGCGTTGCCTGTGTTGGCGCTCCGGATGAGAAAGCTGCGGCCAATGCGCGGAAACTGGGAAAACGGGTTGCCGAACTGTGCAAGAAACTCCATTCGTAAAGCCTTCAGGCTACGAATAGTCCTTCGACTTCCGGCAGCTTTGCGAGGGTGACGAAGGGTTCCCCGGACCCTGGGATTGTCTGTCTATACATCCCCGGAATACCTTTCCATGCAGATCATTTTCTTCGTTTTTCGTGAAGGGAACGAAGTATGCTCGAGAGGTGGTCGGAATCTCTTTCTAGGAAGGCAGGGTATTTTTCAAAGCGATGAGTGAACGTATGTGTTTTTAGCGTCTTTCTGTCCTTGCCCTTTAACTCGATGGTGATCATGATTCTTTTTGGGTCCTCCCGAGTGTCCAGGGTGACGGTCCCGGAAATGGTGATGTCGGGATCTTTCTTTCTGTCCCGAATGACACTTATCCATTTCTGTTCCTCCAGTGATTTAGCAAGCTTCAATGATACTGCATAACCCAACCCCGGGATAGCTTCGGAAGGGTTCTGAACATGGAAGATTTCCTTAAATTCTTCCACGTGGATCTTCAGTTCATTTTCCGCAGCTTCGCCTGTCAAGAAGACAGAGATTGTGACGGCCGCAGCAATAACGAAAACCCCTATCACCCGAATACGTCTGAGTGCAATATGAACGTATGCCCAATTCATCAATAAACCCTCTCTCTTAAGAACCATACTTCTTTGAGCATTGTAATAATCAATTGGCCAGATCCCAAGGTCATCTTATCACATGGTCCCCTCTTGAGCCAACAAAGGATTTTTCAACTTCTAATACAATTATATCTTCCGAGAAAGGCAGAAGTCTTTGACTTAAGTCAAGGAAAATCCAAGAGGGAAAAAAAGATAATAGGATGGGTGGGAGACCCCTGCTAAAACAAATCATACCACATCCTATCAGACGGGTCTATTTGGGGGGCTGAAAATGAGGACTGATACAAAAAGCTTGGCACTTGACAGATGAGCCAGGCTTTTTGCGTTTGAAGACATCGCCCCAGTCACAGTGACAAGAATTCTGTTCACCCAGGCAAGGGAGAATGGAGATGGACAATGGACGGGGATAGCGAGTCTGAGCATGATTCCTTGCCCTTCAAGAAATGCCCTATGTGCGAGGCCATCTGGCCTACTCGCGAGTCATTCCTGGAAGACCGAGACTTGACGATCGTCGGGTATCAAGTCCACGTCGAGCAGCTTGTTGCAGGCCTCTTCCTCTTCAACCATTGCTGCATGACGACGCTGGCCGTTGAAGCTGGCAAATTTCAGGATCTGTACGATGGTCCGATTTTCGAAGAGCGCCTCGCCGGAACACCGGAATGTCGAGAGTTCTGCTTTCGGAAGTATGACCTGCGGCCGTGTCCAGCAAAGTGCGAATTTGCCTATGTCCGCGAGATCATCCAGATCGTTAAGAACTGCCCAAAGTAGGCAGACCGGACCGAGGGAGACAAGAAACATCTTCCAGGTCCACGGGAGAGGACCCGAAAGAGTGTTTTTAGTTCATGGTGATGATCTTTCCGATCAAGATTTTCAGCAACAGCTCTTAGAGGGGGCCTCCCGCTCATTTGCTTTTACAATCCCCCAGTTGCCGGGGGTCCTCCGCAGAGTGGTGGCGAACGCCTACTTGTTGTGCCGGGTTGCTGATACCATCGAGGACGAGAGTGCTCTCACGACCGGACAAAAGAAGTTCTTTTTGAGAGAATTGACCGCCGTTGTCTCTGGCAACGGATCTCCCGAGAAGTTCGCCAGTGAGTTGCTTCCCCTGCTCTCCGGTACTACATCAGCGGCTGAACGGGAACTTATCCGAAACTTACACCACGTCATTCGCATTACCCGAGGCTTTAATGAACAGGAGCGTGAAGGACTGAAACGTTGTGTCACACTCATGTGCGCGGGAATGGGACGGTTTCAGGAGTGTAAGAGTCCTCACGGGTTGAGGGATTTAACGGAATTAAATGATTACTGCTACTACGTAGCCGGGGTCGTTGGGGAACTTTTGACCGAACTGTTTTGTGACTATTCGGCAGACATATCCAAAAGAAGAGCGCCCCTGAGAAAGCTGGCTGTTTCATTCGGCCAAGGTCTCCAGATGACGAATATTTTGAAGGATCTATGGAAGGACAAAGAACGAGGCGCTTGTTGGTTGCCGCAGGATGTCTTTAAGAAGACGGGCCTTGATCTATCGGAGCTGTCCCCGGAACGCTGTCATAATGGTTTTGGGGAAGGGATCTCTGAACTGATTGCCATTGCTTACGGCCACCTCAAAAATGCCCTTGCCTACACCCTGCTCCTTCCCGGAAGCGAAAAAGGCATACGCAAATTCTGTCTATGGGCCATTGGAATGGCAATCTTCACTCTGCGAAAAATACATGGGAGCAATCATCTTGCCCCCACTGAAGAAGTAAAGATCTCAAGAAGATGCGTCAGAGGAATCATCCTGGCCACCCGCTTCACGGTACGAAGCAATACCTTGCTGAAGATCCTGTTCTTTCTGAGCACAAGGGGTTTAGCCGCCTATCACCGTCCACAAAGCGATCTGATGGGAACAACTCGGGAAGCGAGGTTGACGGAGTTACATCATTAAGGTGAAAGCCGGTGGTGAGGTAAGCTAACCCAACCCTTATAACATTTTTGACAAAGGGCATGAATATACGATTGACCGGGGGAGTTTCCAGGGGCATAAGAGAATTGAGTACGATTATATTGTAGTCCATATTGCCCATCCCGGAACAAGGCCGCTCATTCCCGATATTCCTCCGGGGTGCAGTATCCCTCCCCCTACTTCAATGGATTATGTGGAACAGTATCTCGAAAAACTGATCACCTCCAGGAAGGACCAGAACGAAGCTTACACTTATGGAGAAGACCTCGAAAAACAAATCGACGAGGTCATTAGGATGTACAAGCAGGAGGGTCCCAACACGAATCAGGCCTACATGGCCGTAGGAAATGTAACTTCGATTCTTCTCCAGGATCCTCAGTGCCTGCGAAGCATCGACACACGAATCCGGTACGGAAGCCTTCATTTCATGCTCTATTTCCGCTCCTGGGACCTGTGGGCCGGGTTCCCTTCGAACCTTGCTGGCCTTCAACTTCTGAAAGAGTATATGGCAAAAGAGATCGGTGTGGGCGACGGCGAGATTATCGCATCGAGCAAAGGGCTTCATCTCTATGACTACTGCTGGGACCTGGCTAAGGTGAGGGCTGGACGCAAATAGTTCAGGCATTTCACCGAGAAGGCTACGCAGGAGTCCTCTCGACAATTGCGACCAGTGTCTTGGCTTTCAGGTCCTTTTACCATAAGAGTCCAAAAATATTTTTAGGGCCATCGCATTATGAGCTTGTCTTCTTTTGAGCTGTAGAGGAGTGTCACATTCCCTTCCTTCGCTTTCCGGATGGTCAGGTTGATTAAGTCTTGTCGCGCTTCTAATTCGAAACCGGATCCTTTTCGCGCCGCATTCCAACAATCCTCCGGTTTGTTGCCTATTCTCCGAAGGGAACGATTGATTCAGTTGGGCTTACTTAGAGCTGGGTCTTAACCTGTTCCACTTTGATAACAAGCGCACCGCGTGCCCAGGAAAAGCTTTTCTTGGCAGCCTTGGCAAATTCACCAGATATTTGGACTTCGCCTTTTCCTATGAGGGAACAGCCCTGCCCCGGACCATGGCTTCCCTGGACCTGTTTTGAAGCGATCAGCAGTTCCACACGATTGTTCTTCCTTAGATTCTCCTCAGTCTTATTGTATTTTCCAGCAGGAATGATGATCACCCCGGCATCCGTGACACCCATCGTCCTCACATAGTCCCCCCACGTCGCCACTACGTGAGGGCCATCGTCACCACATGTAGCTATAGCAACCCATTCTGTCTTTTCCAGAACCTCCTTGCATTTTCCTTCGATCTTGCCCATACCCTTTTCCCTCCTTTTTCGTGATGGCGGATAAGATGTTCCCCTAAAAGGTGAACGTCACACCTCTTCGAGCATCGTTGTGAAGAGGTCGTGATGCCCTTCTTCAATCTCAAGAATTTCCTTGATCATGAACACTGTCGTGATATCCCCTTCCTTTTGGGCCTGATCAATGATCTTCTGGTAAAGGCGGATGCCTTCTTCTTCTATCTTCGTGTCGATTTCGAGAAACTCCTTCAGGCTTTCTCCAACATTGATGGAAGCAGATTTCACCGTAGGGGTTCCGCTACTTATCACTTACCTTGATCGCCGGTTCCAATGAAGTTTTCATCTCACCCCTCCGAATTGGATTTTGACGAATCATACCACAAAATATTTTTCAATTATAGCCAAATATTGTGGGGCTAGGAAATGACTTAAGTCAAAGACTTTTACGCCCGAAAAATGTAATCTGAAACCGGATCTTATATGAATTCTCGGGATCTACAAAGGAGGCTTTCTGTGGAGGAACGGGGAGCACGTAATCTGTTCATCTGGGGAACAATGATTTGCTCGGCCCGTTTAATCTGGCTCACCGTTGATACCCATACCACCATACCCAAGCGGACAAATACAGATAACCTTACCGATGAAGTAGTTCTGGGGAAGCGTATCTGGCATAGATATAATTGTAATGACTGCCACACGATTCTCGGTATCGGAGCCTATTATGCTCCGGACCTTACGAAGGCCTATTCTAACCGGGGCGAAGTCTGGCTGAAGGCATTCTTGAGAGATCCGGAAAGTCCTGATCCGAAAAGGAGAAAGATGCCCAACTTCAATCTCACGCAGAATGAGATTGACAGACTCGTCATTTTCTTCAAATGGGTGGATGCCATTGATACGAATGAATGGCCCCCCAAACCCGTTACTGCACCAAAGCCCATTGCAGTAATCCAGAAGGAGATGCTCCAGATCTCCCTGGGGAAAAATATCTTCCACCAAAACAGATGTGACCTCTGCCATCGAACCGGGGACAAAGGAGGCACGATTGGTCCAGAGCTTACCCATGTGGGCGCTAAGCGGGACCCAATCTGGCTCACAGCGCAGATCAGGGACCCAAAATCGCACAATCCGGGTACCCAGATGCCGCCCTTTCCACAAATTGCTGAAAAAGATCTCCACGCGCTGGTGGAATATCTGGTAAGCCTGAAGTAGTCTAACCCCCCTTCCCGAAGCGGGTCTTTGCGAAGGGTCGCTTCGACATCCCCCCTTAAACTAAGGGGAGAGAGGGGGGTTACGGGTTTATAAGCTGAAGGGTGCCCTCCGGGCATGGGGCATTAGGTCCAAAATAAGAACCTGGAAGAGGGAGAAAGAGATGGTTTTCGAGTCTCAAAAGGTTGCTATAAAATACTTTGTCATTGCAGCACTCCTTTTCGGCCTCCAAGTGGTTGTCGGACTGATCCTTATTTCTAAATATATCTGGCCTGACCCGCTTATCGGATTCCTCCCTTTCAACACTGCCCGTGCCGTCCACACCAATCTTCTCGTGGTATGGATGATCTTTGGCTTCATGGGAGCAACCTATTACATCGTTCCTGAAGAATCAGGGGCAGAATTGTATAGCAAGGCACTGGCCAATCTCCAGTTCTGGCTTCTACTCCTGGGGGGACTTACCGGAATCCTGGGTTTCCTATTCGGCTGGACCGCTGGAAGACCTCTTTTGGAGTTACCCGTCGAACTGAAGTGGGCTGTAACGGCGGTTGCTCTAATCTTTATTTTCAATGTTTATATGACAATGATCCGCACGAAGAAATGGACGGCCATCCAGGGCATGCTTCTCGGGGGCATTGTCATGTTGGCCATCCTATGGCTCTTCGGAATTCCTTTCTTCAGGAATCTCACGTTGGACTACTATTACTGGTGGTGGGTGATTCATCTCTGGGTAGAAGGGGCCTGGGAGTTGATTGCAGCCTCTATCATGGCTTACATCTTGTTGAAGATTACAAGCGTGGATCGTCAGATCATTCAGAAATGGCTGTACATTGAAGTTGCATTGGTTCTCATCACAGGGATCGTCGGAATAGGACACCACTATTACTGGATTGGGACACCGAGATACTGGTTCTGGTGGGGCGGGGTCTTCAGCGCTCTTGAACCTGTCCCCATCATTCTGATGGTCTTCGACACACTCAACCATGTCAAACACAGAAAGCTTGAAATTACGGATCGAGTGGTCCTCTACTGGACTGTGGGATGCGCTATCTTCCATTTCATCGGCGCGGGAGTGTTCGGGTTCATCCACACGCTGCCTGTCGTAAATCGCTGGACCCATGGAACCCAGGTGACGGCATCTCACGGCCACATGGCATTCTTCGGCGCCTATGCCATGGCCATCCTGACGATGGTCTTTTACGCCCTGCCTAAATTGAAAGGGTTAAGCCAGTTCAATCAAAAAAGAGGATTTTGGATCTTCTGGCTCACCACGTTAGGGATGATGGTGATGGGAATGGCTTTTGGAGTCGCCGGGGCTCTCCAATCTTACATGCAGCGGGGATTAGGAATGGATTTTCTTACGGTCCAGGGTTTCATGAGGCCCTGGTTTATGGTTGTTCTCCTCGGAGGGCTTGTTCTTTCTACCGGGATCATTATCTACGTTATGGATGTCCTGAAACTGGCAGCTAAGCGTATTTCCCCGGAAGCGAGGCGGACCCGTGAACTTCATACCGGAACTTAACGAGGGGCTGTATGGATGAGACAAAATTTAGAGAAGCGATCCGGTTTGCCATTGAAAAAGAAATTGGAACCTTTGACTTGTATACGCAGTGCGGTCAAATAGCCAAATATTCGGGAGCGAAAGAACTCTTCGAGGAACTGGCCAGAGAAGAAGAGGGGCACCGGAAATTGCTCGAAAACCTCTCGATGGGAAAGGTTGTCCAGGCAAAGCTTGAACCCGTCCTCGACCTTAAAATCAGCGACTATTTAATCGAAGTGACTTGCATGCCCGATAGCTCGTATGCCGATATCCTGCGACTGGTGATGAAGAACGAGGAGCATTCTGTGAAACTTTATAACGATCTGGCAGAGACAGCAAAGGATGAAGAATTGAAAAAGCTCTTTTTATACCTGGCCCGGGAGGAAGCCAAGCACAAGCTGAAATTTGAGAGGATCTACGACGAAGAGATATTGAAATAGAGTTTTAGAAGGATTATCAGGGCGAAGACCTGCCCGCCCCATTGTTCTTTCTGAGAGACTTAGAAGGCGCCGAGCTGGCACGCTCGAATCTTGAGTCTTAAAGTGTCACAGGCGGCGGAGACCGCCTTTCGCTCTGTGCCTAGCCGATCGGCGATCTCCCAAAGCGCGGCGCAGCTAACCCCGCCGTTGTCGGCAACCGCCTCAAGGGCGCTTCTCATCTCGACCGGGACCGAATCTGCCGCACGGATATCCTTGCCGTGGTTCGGCTTGTTGCCCCAGCCAAATAGGCCGAGCTGGCATTTCTTGATCTTCGTCTCTAATAAGTCGGCGGCCATCCCTACCTCTGAGATATCGACCTTGAGCTCCCTCGAAATCTTTTCGCCCATTCCACAGGTGAGCTCGCCGCCAGGGGATTTCTCCTGGATCGCCTTTGCAATCTGTTCGTTCGGTCTTGTGCCCGGTGGATACTTCAAAGCGTACTTTCCAGCGTATTCGTGAGTCATTGTCGTTCGAGCCTCCTTTGAATCTAAGAATAGAAGGGTTAAGTCCTCCTACCTGCCTTATTTAATCATACCGGCTTAGAATTTTCTTTGACTTAAGTCAAAATCCATGCAAAAAATCCTTTCAGCAGCAGGGATGGAGAAAGGGCATGCCTTCAAGGATATCCTAAGACACATTCTCGGTGAACCTTTGCCGAAACGGAAGCATCAAGGTCGAATGGGGGATGTTCGGATAGGCGATATCATGTCTTCCCCTGCAATAACAACGAGGCCGGAAGAGGACATCAGGAAGGCTGCCGACCTTCTCGAATCGAAGAGGATCAAAAGGCTTCCTGTCGTGGACAGCGATAACAGGCTTCTGGGGATCATCTCGATGGGGGACATCATAAGGGCCATGAGCAAAAAATGAAGGGCTACTTTTTGAAAATGCATGGCGGCTCGAAAAGCCCGCCGCAATCGGATTTGGGGAGATTGTGTGGCCATACGTCGAGATGACTTTGGAGTGGCGAGAGAGGAAATTGGAAAAGTCCTCACCGAGATGACTTGACTTAAGTCAAGGCATTATTTTGAAAGTAGTTTAGATTAAGAATCAAAAAGGAAGAGGGATGGCGGAAAGTAAGGAGAAGAATTCTGTATTTGCAGTCGGTGCCTGCGTTGATCCATGGTGGATAAGGCATGAATTCAATAACAGAAAGGAGGGAGTAAGACATGAAGAAGATCATCCAGCAAGAGATTGTCATTCTTGTCATACTGTGCACTTTTGGCTGCGCGGCCTGGAAACCTCCTGTTCCTAAAGAAACTCCCGCACTTTTAAAGGAAGGGAAAGGGCTTTATGTTCGGGCCTGCGCAGGGTGCCATGGACAGAATGGAGATGGTAAAGGGGAAATGGCAATAAAGCTCAAGATACTCCCTTCGAACTTCACCAAACCTCTGGATCAATGGAAACATACTCAAGGAGATCCACGGAGGATATTCAATGCAATCACCAACGGAATTGCCGATACATCGATGGCTAAATTTCGTTACACAGAGGATCAGCGTTGGGCGTTGACCTATGCAGTGATGGATTTCAGCAAAGGAAAGAATCCGTAAGTACGCTGGTGATTAAACCTTCCTTTGAAGTCGGAGTGCATAACTAAGAGGGAGACGGGAGTTCGAGTCCTTGCTAAATGAATTGTGTTCGCTCAAGATGAAAAATGAGGTCAACCATGATTGAAGACAAAAGGGTTGTTAAAGCGAACTTCCAAGATTTGAAGTCCTTGATGAGAAGAAGTTTAACCCAAAGACTATTTATCGATCAGAAGAGATCAAGGTGATTTTGGCCTATTTCAAGAAAGGGCAGTTGCCCGCAGCCATGGCGGCGCGCAGCTGCTTGTATATCTCCTGAGCTTAGCAAAAGATCGTGCCACCTATTTAATGCTCATCATGAAAAATGAAAAGGAGATGAATGGTGACAGTGCTGGATGAAACAATTCAAATTCTGGAACAAAGAAATCCTTCTCTTTTACATGAAGTCAGAGTCGAGGACCTGGTTATCGGGATCTTCTTCACCGGGGTTAAGTTGTCAACAGGCCAGGCAGGTGTGGCCTTCACACCGATTGGGGAGATTCCCGAAGCCGTCTGTTGCCCCACGACAGCCGCCCGGATGCCCCACGCCGGAAGCCTGGCGGGAATGCCTGTTTTAGAAGTCCTTCATTACGCTGTGGAGAAGAACGTCCTGAAGAGCGCGATTGGTGTGGCGGCGATCAATGGGGTTACGCAGTTCTTTCTGGATCCGGGAGCTGAAAATAAAGGTAAGATCGTGAACGGTGTGGACGGTTTTGATCTTCTGAAGATTCAACCCCGTGAGACTGTTTCCCTCATCGGCGCCTTTGGTCCTTATATACGGCGTCTCAAAGTGATGGGAAACCCATTCTTCATCATTGAGAGAAATCCGCTGACCCTCAGGGAGGACGAAATGAAGTTCTACCGGCCTGAATCCGAGATGGCCCCAGCCCTTGAGGAATCAAATGTCATCATCATGACGGGTACGGCCATCGTCAATCATACGATCGACACGATCCTTTCCCATTTAGGGAGAAGGATTCGTTCAGCCATCATCGGACCGACCGCCAGCATGCTGGCCGATGCTTTCTTCAAGAGAGGGGTCGAC
>Ga0214473_10002400_pt1 | contig 23033 bp, 21 predicted proteins | sample RVTome_7_FD_203509 | JGI IMG/M metagenome (GOLD analysis project Ga0214473, IMG submission 203509) | Soil microbial communities from uranium-contaminated site in the Upper Colorado River Basin, Wyoming, United States - RVT98D197 | ecosystem: Environmental > Terrestrial > Soil > Contaminated >... | reverse complement strand
CGGCTGTCGCCGCCTGAGCCCGATGTACTCGGCCATGGCCGCGTGCGCGCTTTCGTCGAGGCGGTAGTTCTGTTCGGCCAGCATGGTATCGGCGATGGCCAGCAGCTCGTCGTCCTCATAGTCGGGGAAGTCGATATGGTGGGCGATGCGCGAGCGGAAGCCCGGGTTGCTCTGGTAGAACTTCTCCATGCGGTCGGCATAGCCGGCGAGGATCACCACCAGGTCGTCGCGCTGGTTCTCCATCACCTGCAGCAGGATCTCGATCGCCTCCTGCCCGTAGTCGCGCTCGTTGTCGGGGCGGTAGAGATAGTAGGCCTCGTCGATGAACAGCACGCCGCCCATCGCCTTCTTCAGCACTTCCCTGGTCTTGGGCGCGGTGTGGCCGATGTACTGCCCGACGAGGTCGTCGCGGGTAACCGACACCAGGTGCCCTTTCCGCACGTAGCCGAGCCGGTGCAGCAGGTTCGCCATCCTGAGCGCGACCGTGGTCTTGCCGGTGCCCGGGTTGCCGGTGAAGCTCATGTGCAGCGTCGGCGTCGTCTGCGTCAGGCCCAGCCGCTTGCGGGCGCGGTCGACCAGCAGCAACGCCGCCGTCTCGCGGATGCGCTGCTTGATCGGCTTCAGCCCCACCAGCTCGCGGTCGAGCTCGGCCAGCACCTCGGCCACCCCCGACGCTTCGAAGTCGGCCGCAAGGTCGACGCTGGCAGGCAACGGCTCCATGACTGGCTGTTCGGCCGCGGTCATCTCAATACTGCGTGGTCATGGTAATGTTGACGGTGCGGCCGGCAACCTCGGTGCGGGTGAACTTGAAGGTCGGCTCCACCTCGGGGCGGTTGACGATGAAGCTCATCCGAATGGTCTCGAAGCCGCGGGTCGAGTCAAAGGCACTGATGCGGATGTAATGGTTCGGGAAGGCCTTGCGGCACGCCCTCAATTCCATCATCACGCCCGCCGCGTCCCGAAGGTCGAACATGGGGTTGCCCCACATCTCCCAATAGGTGTTCCGCGGGTGCGGGTCGTCGGTGTGCTCGATGCCGATGGCCCAGTTGTTCCCGAGGCAGTACTCGATCTGGTCGCTGATTTGCTCGTCGGTGAGATCGGGCAGGAAGGAAAAGCAGCCCTGGGTGATGCGCATGGTGGTTTCTCCTGCTCGGCTCACGCGACCGAGGCCGTCGGCACGAAGTCCGACGTGTCGGTCGAGGCGTAGTTGAAGGTGATGTTACCCCAGGTCTCGAGAGCGGCTTCCACCGGCTTGCACCACTTGGCTGCCGCCCTCAGGATATCGGGACCCTCGTTGATGATGTCGCGGCCCTCGTTGCGGGCCAGCACCATGGCTTCGAGCGCCACCCGGTTGGCGGTCGCTCCGGCCTGGATGCCCATGGGATGCCCGATGGTGCCGCCGCCGAACTGCAGCACGACGTCGTCGCCGAAAAGGTGCAGCAATTGGTGCATCTGCCCGGCATGGATGCCGCCCGATGCCACCGGCATGACCTTGCGCAGGTCGCCCCACTCCTGCTCGAAGTAGATACCGCGCTGCAGGTCGACCTCGTTCTTGAGTTCGCGGCAGACATTGTAGTAGCCTTGCACCGTCATCGGATCGCCCTCGAGCTTGCCGACCGCGGTACCCGCATGCAGGTGGTCGACGCCGGCGAGGCGCAGCCACTTGGCGATGACGCGGAACGAGACGCCGTGGCTCTTCTGGCGGGTATAGGTGCCGTGCCCGGCCCGGTGCATGTGCAGGATCATGTCGTTCTGCCGGCACCATTCCGAGATCGACTGGATGGCGGTCCAGCCGACGACCAGGTCGACCATGACGATGACCGATCCGAGTTCTTTGGCGAGCGCGGCGCGGCGGTACATCTCCTCCATCGTGCCGGCAGTGATGTTGAGGTAGTGACCCTTGATCTCGCCGGTTTCGGCCGAGGCCTTGTTGACCGCCTCCATGCAGTAGAGGAAGCGATCGCGCCAGTGCATGAACGCCTGGGAGTTGATGTTCTCGTCGTCCTTCATGAAGTCGAGGCCGCCTTTGAGCCCCTCGTAGACGACGCGGCCGTAGTTCTTGGCCGAGAGCCCGAGCTTGGGCTTGGTCGTGGCGCCGAGCAGCGGCCGGCCGAACTTGTCGAGGCGCTCGCGTTCGACGACAATGCCGGTTGGCGGGCCCTTGAAGGTCTTCACGTAGGCGACCGGGAAGCGCATGTCCTCGAGCCGCGCCGCCTTCAGCGGCTTGAAAGAGAAGACGTTGCCGACGATCGACGCCGTGAGGTTGGCGATCGAGCCCTCCTCGAACAGGATCAGATCGTAGGCCACATAGCAGAAGTACTGCCCCGGATTGTTCGGCACCGGCTCGACCCGATAGGCCTTGGCCCGGTACTGGTCGGCGGCGGTGAGCCTGTCGGTCCACACCACTGTCCAGGTCGCGGTCGAGCTTTCGCCCGCCACGGCAGCGGCTGCCTCGATCGGGTCGACGCCCTCCTGCGGGGTGATGCGAAACAGCGCCAGCAGATCGGTGTCCTTGGGCTGGTAGTCGCCGTCCCAGTAGCCCATCTGCGCATATTTCAGCACACCCGCCTTGTAGCGTTCCTTGCCCTTGATCTCAGTCGTGGTGGCGTTCATCTGATAAATCCTTTCCTGGCGTGCGGGTTACGCGGCTGCCTGTGTCGGTCCTTGCGGATCGAGCGCGCCCGAGGCGTAGCGCTTGGCCATCTCGCTCATCGGGACAACCTTGATCTTGGAGGCATTGCCCGAGGTGCCGAAAGCCTCGAACCGCTCGCGGCAAACCTTGCGCATTGCGTCCATGGCGGGTTTCAGGAACTTGCGCGGGTCGAATTCGGTCGGGTCCGTGTCGCCTACCTTGCGGAAGGCGGCGGTCGCCGCGAGGCGGAGATCGGTATCGATGTTGACCTTGCGCACGCCGTGCCTGATGCCGCGCACGATCTCCTCGACGGGGACGCCCCAGGTCTCGCGCATCTGCCCGCCATGGGCGTTGAATACCTCCTGCCACTCCTTGGGCACAGAAGAAGAGCCGTGCATGACCAGGTGCGTGTTGGGCAGCAGCTGGTGGAGTTTTTCGATCACCTCCATGGCCAGCACCTCGCCGCTCGGCTGACGGGTGAACTTGTAGGCGCCGTGGCTGGTGCCGATGGCGACAGCCAGCGCGTCCACCTTGGTGGCGGCGACGAAGCGGGCCGCTTCCAGCGGATCGGTGACCAGCATGTGGCGATCGAGCTTGCCCTCGAAGCCGTGCCCGTCCTCGGCGTCGCCCTCGCCGGTCTCCAGGCTGCCCAGCACGCCGATCTCACCTTCGACCGAAGCGCCGACGAGGTGAGCGAGCCGCGACACTTCGGAGGTGATGGCGACATTGTACTCGTAGTCGGACGGCGTCTTGGCATCTTCCTTGAGCGAGCCGTCCATCATCACCGAGGTGTAGCCGTGCTGGATGGCACTCAGGCAGGTGGCGACGTTGTTGCCGTGGTCCTGGTGCATGCACAGCGGGATCGAAGGGAACATCTCTTCGAGCGCATCGATGATGCGGCCGAGCATGATGTCGCCGGCATAGGAGCGGGCGCCGCGGCTCGCCTGCAGGATCACCGGCGCGTCCACGTCACGCGCCGCCTCCATGATCGCGAGCCCCTGTTCCATGTTGTTGATGTTGAAGGCGGGGACGCCGTAGCCGCGCTCCGCCGCGTCGTCGAGCAATTGCCGCAGTGTGATACGTGCCATTCAGCTGTCCTCCAGGATCGGGTGTTTCGAACGCAGGGCCTGGATGCCAGGCAGAGCAAGCGCTTCGTTGCGATCGAGCGTCCCGGCCTCGGCCGCCAGCAAGGGGCCGGCATAGGCCGGCATCAGGGGAACGATGGCACTGACCGATGCTTGCGCGCCTTTCGAACAGGACGGCGCATCGTTGATGTAGATGTCTGCATGCACGGAGAGCATCAGCGCGAAGCTGCGGTCGTTTGCCTCCTCACCCGGGTGGAACCTCAGGTTCTCGAGCACTGCGACCGAGCCCGCGGGCAGCGCGCGGGTCACCCGCTCGGCAACCGCCCCTACGCAGTCGGGTGCGAACCGCACCTCGCGTCCCAGTTCCGCCCCCAGCGCCTTCGCCACCGGCACCAGCGAAAGGGTCGGGTTGACGACCCCGCCTGGCCGGCCGAGATGGCTCATCACCACGACGCTGGCGCCCCGCTGGAGCAGCGCCGCAACGGTCGGCGCGAAGCGGATGATGCGCGTCGCATCGGTGATGCGGCCATTGTGCATCGGCACGTTGAGGTCGGCGCGAACCAGCACAGTCTTGCCGCTGGCCTCGGCATTGCCAATGTCGGGAAGGCTCATGCTGCCGCCCCTCTCTGAAGTTCGACCGCTTTGGCCACCACCGCATCGCTGGTGATGCCGAAGTGGCGGTAGAGATCGCCGGCTGGGGCGCTGGCGCCGAAGCCGGTCATGCCGATGAACGCGCCATTGTCGCCGATCCAGCGGTCCCAGCCCAGGCGCGCCGCGGCCTCGATGCCGACGCGCGGCGCGCTGCCCAGCACCGCCTTCCGAACCGCGTCAGGTTGGGCCTCGAAGAGTTCCCACGAGGGCATGGAGACCACTGCGGCAGCAACGCCGTGCTCCTCGTGAAGCGCGGCCGCGGCCTTTACCGCGATCTCCACTTCGGAGCCGGTAGCCAGGAGGGTGACGTCCCGCTCGCCCTCGGGTTCACGCAGCACATAGGCCCCCGCTGCGCTGAGGTTGGAGGTGCTGCTGGTCTCTCGCAGCATCGGGAGGTTCTGCCGCGAGAGGACCAGCACGCTGGGACGGTCGCCGGCTCGCAGAGCCAGCTCCCAGCATTCGGCGGTTTCGATGATGTCTGCCGGGCGGAAGACATTGAGGTTGGGCGTTGCACGCAGCATCGCCAGATGCTCGACCGGCTGGTGCGTTGGTCCGTCTTCACCCAGCCCGATGGAGTCATGGGTGAGCACATAGATGACCCGCTGCCCCATGAGAGCCGAGAGCCGGATGGCCCCGCGCGCATAGTCGGAAAACACCAGGAAGGTGCCGCCATAGGGGATGAACCCGCCGTGAAGAGCGATGCCGTTCATCGCCGCGGCCATGCCGTGCTCGCGAATGCCGTAGTGGATGTAGCGCCCGGAGAAATCATCCGCGCTCAGCGGCTTCATCCCGGCCGTCAAGGTCAGGTTCGAGTGCGTGAGATCGGCGGACCCGCCCACCGTGAGATTGGTGGCGCTGTTCACCGCCGTCAGCACCATCTCGGATGCCTTGCGGGTTGCCACTTTGGTGGCCGCGGCGTGATGCATGTTGCGGAAGTCAGTGAATGTCCCGGCCAATCTGTCGGGCAGCGACATGTGGATCTGCCGGAGGAAAGCGTCGCGGGCAGGACTGGCGGAGAGCCGGGCATTCCATTCTTCCCGCTGCGCCGCGCCGCGCGCCGCGACAATCTTCCATGCCTCGCGCACTGCCTCGGCAATCTCGAAGGGCACATTCCGCAAGCCCATCGCGGCCTTGGCGGCGGCGATCTCGGCCTCGCCGAGGGGGGCGCCGTGTGTCTTCTCCGAGCCCTGGAGGTTCGGTGCCCCTTTGCCGATGATGGTCCTGCAGGCGATCAATGTCGGACGGGCGCTGGTCCGTGCCCGGCTGACGGCGGCGGCGATCTCGGCATGATCGTGTCCGTCCACGTCCAGCACGCTCCAGCCGGCGGCGCGGAAGCGCATCCTCTGGTTCATGGAGGTGGCCAGGCTCGTGGGCCCGTCGATCGAGATGCCGTTGTCGTCCCACAGCAGGATCAGCCGCGACAGCCGGAGGTGACCGGCAAGGTCGATCGCTTCGTGGCTGATGCCCTCTTCCAGGCAGCCATCGCCGGCCATCACATAGGTGTAGTGATCGACCAGGCCGGAGCCGAAGCGCGACTCCAGCATGCGCTCGGCGATGGCCATGCCCACGGCCGTGGCCAGTCCCTGTCCGAGGGGGCCGGTTGTGGTCTCGATGCCGAGGGCATGGCCGTATTCGGGATGACCTGCGGTCCGCGCGCCGAGCTGGCGGAATCGCAACAGTTCGCTGAGCGGCATGTCGGCATAACCGACGAGATGGTGAAGCCCGTACTGCAGCATCGAGCCGTGACCGGCCGACAACACGAAGCGGTCGCGGTCGGGCCAGGCGGGATCGGCGGGGTCGATGCTGATGAACCGGTTGAACAGTACGGTAGCGACGTCGGCCATGCCGAGCGGCATGCCGGGGTGGCCGGAATTGGCCTTCTGCACGGCGTCCATGGCGAGGACGCGCAGCGCATTGGCCATCTCCGCCTCGGTGACGGCCGCAACTGGACTGGTGTCGATGCCCATGACCTTGTTCATCTGGTTTTCCCCCTCAGGAACTGCGCCGCTTGCGCTCGACCAACTGCAGGATTAGCGGCGTCAGGATGAGCTGCATGGCAAGGTCGAGCTTGTTGCCCGGCACCACGATCGAGTTGGCGCGCGACATGAAGGAGTTGTGGATCATCGACAGCAGGTACGGGAAATCGATGCCGCGCGGGTTGGCAAAGCGGATCACCAGCATCGACTCGTCGGGCGTCGGGATCCACCGCGCAATGAACGGGTTCGAGGTGTCGACGATGGGCACGCGCTGGAAATTGATGGAGGTGCGCGAGAACTGCGGCGTGATGTAGCGCACATAGTCGGGCATGCGCCTGAGGATCACGTCCATCACCGCCTCGGCCGAATAGCCTCGGCTGGCCCGGTCGCGGTGGATCTTCTGGATCCACTCGAGGTTGATCACCGGCACTACCCCGATCTTGAGATCGGCATGCCTGGCAAGGTCCACCGTGTCGGTCACGGCGCAGCCGTGCAAACCCTCGTAGAACAGCAAGTCGCTCGGCTCGAAATCGCGCCAGGCGCTGAAGCTGCCGGCAGGGACGCCATAGGTGGCAGCCTCCTCGTCGTCGTGCACATAGGTGCGGGTGCGGCCGGTTCCTTTCTGGCCGTATTCCTCGAACACGGACTGCAGGATCTCGAGCTCGTTAGCGTCGGGATTGAAGTGCGTGAAGTTGGGGTTGCCCCGCGCCTCCTCCTCGGCCACCTTGTCCTTCATGGCCTGCCGGTCGTAGCGGTGGAACGCGTCGCCTTCGATGAAGGCGGCTGTCACCTGCTCGCGGCGGAAGATCATCTCGAAGATGCGTTTGACTGAGGTCGTGCCGGCACCGGATGAGCCGGTAATCGATATGATTGGATGGGTCACGGTCATCTCGAGCTTCCCCTAGTTTCTGAACAGACCGCGCGAACCGAACAGCGGCGAGCGCACGCCGACCGGGTCGGGTTCTTCGTGATAGCGGCGAATCTGCAGCACCTCCGATTGGGACCCGAAGACCAGCGGCACGCGCTGGTGCAGGCTCTGCGGAACGATATCGAGGATCGGCTGGAAGGCGTCGGTGGCGAGCCCGCCTGCCTGTTCGACCAGCATGGCGACAGGATTGGCCTCATAGACCAGCCGCAGTCGGCCGGAGGCGTATCCCTTGCGACGATCGCCGGGATAGAGGAACACCCCGCCGCGGATGAAGATACGGTAGGCATCAGCAACCAGCGACGCGATCCAGCGCATGTTGAAATCCCGGCCAGGCGGCCCCTCCACGCCTTGCAGGCAATCGTCGACGTAATGGCGCACGGCGCCGTCCCAATGCCGGTAGTTGGCGGCATTGATGGCAAATTCCTGCGTCTTGAGCGGGATGGCGACATCGGCATAGGCGTGCAGGAACTGCCCCGCGCGTGGCGAGAAGACGAAGATGTCGGTACCGCCGCCCAGCGTCAGCACCAGTGCGAGCTGGGGGCCATAGATGAAGAAGCCGGCGGCGAGTTGCGCGCGACCCGGCTGCAGAAAGCTGGCGAGGTCGTCGCGCCCTGCGCCGCCTAAGGCAGGCAGGATCGAGAAGATCGTGCCGATCGAGACGTTGGTGTCGATGTTGGAAGAGCCGTCGAGCGGGTCGATGGCCACGGCGATAGGTGCGGAGCGATTGAGCGCTACCGGCTGCTCCAGTTCTTCAGAGGCGTAGAATGCTACAGGCGCTTTGCGCAGCGCTTCGAGCATCACCTCGTCGGCGAGGACATCAAGATCCTTCTGGATGTCGCCGCCAGCATTGCTGGTGCCGCTGTGATCAGCGAAGGCCGCCCCGAGCGCTCCCAAGTTGACGATGTCACGCACCGCAATCGCGCCTCTTGCAAGGGCAGAAATCGTCTCAGCCACGGCCGCCTTGCGGGGGTCGTCGCCGCCGGCGCCATCGGCAGCCAGGTGTTCCTCCAACGTTCGCGTGGCCATTGATGATCCTCCTCGGTTGGCCGGTGTTCTCGCGCCGGTCCAACTAGGCCGGCGTTTCTCAGCACCGACTTGACCACCATCCCGCCCAAAACCCCATAAGTAAAATTTGGACTATTTACATACGACATAAGATTCTCAAATATAGGCGCATGCTCAATCTCACGCTCAGGCAGCTACGGGCCATCGGTGCCATCTACCGAACTGGTAAAATCGTCACTGCCGCCAAGGAGTTGGGGCTTACGCAGCCAGCCGTGTCCCTGCAATTGCGAGATGCCGAAGCCGCCGCCGGAGTGTCGCTGTTCGACCGCACATCTGAGGGCATGCGTCCCACTGCCGCAGGCCTGGCGGTTGTCGAGGCCGCCAATGCCATCGAGGAACGGCTGCGGGTATTGGCGGACGAAGTTGGCGCGATCACTGGCGGGCGGCGCGGGACGCTGCGGATAGGGGTGATCTCGACCGCCAAGTATTTCGCGCCCGCGATGATGGCGGCCTTCATGCGCGAGCATCCGCAAATCGAGATGAGCCTGCTCGTGGGTAACCGGGAGGAGACCATCAACAATCTCCGGGACCACAAGATCGATGTCGCGCTGATGGGACGCCCCCCACGCGAGATTGCGGTGCAATCCGCCCTGTTCGGCCAGCACCCGCTCGTCATGATTGCGCCGCCCGACCATCCCCTGGCGGGCCAGCGGCAGATCTCCAAGGAGCGGATCGCGCAGGAGTCATTCCTCCTTCGGGAGCCGGGCTCCGGCACACGCACTTCGCTCGACATGTTCCTGAGCGATTTGCCCGGGCGGGCCGAGAACCTCGGCGTCGAGATGGGGTCGAACGAGACCATCAAGCAGGCGGTCATGGCTGGACTTGGGATAGCGCTGATCTCCGCCCATACGATCGCTCAGGAGGTTCAGGCCGGGCGCCTTGCGGTGCTGGATGTCGAAGGCCTGCCTATACGGCGACAATGGTTCTCCGTGACGCGCGCCGACCGGTCCCTGACGCCGGTGATGACTGCATTCGAGGAGTTCCTCACGCTGCAAGGCTCTCGCTTCTTGCCTGACGTGGTGAGGGCAGCAGAGGCCATCTAGGGCGGCGCCAAGTGGCCCGGCCGCATTCCGAGCTTGCCAAGCCGGTAGTCCAGGCTGGCCCGGCTCATCTGCAGTTCGCGCGCAGCTGCCGAGACGTTGCCACCGGTCCGGCCGAGCGCGCTGCGGTAAGCCGCGCGCTCGATCTCTTCGAACGAGGCGCCCTCAGGCGTGAGCGACGCCTCGTCCGGCGCGAAGGGCGCCTGGTCGAGCCGGCCCTCCTTGGACAGGTTCACCGTGAATGGCGGCAGCAGCTCCGAGCCGCTGAACAGGTGCACCACGTCCACGTGTCCGCCATTGTCGGCATAGACGACGCCGCGCTCGATCAGGTTCTGCAGCTCCCGGATGTTGCCGGGATAGTCATACTTGAGCAGTGCATCGGTCGCCCGCCGGGTGAAGCCGCTGAGCGAGCGCGAGTGGCGGGCCGAGTACACCGCCAGAAAATGCGCCATCAGCAAAGGGATGTCGTCGCGCCGTTCGCGCAGCGGCGGGATCGAGACGGGGAACACGCAGAGGCGGAAGTAGAGGTCCTGCCGGAAGCGTCCTGCCGCCACTTCGGCAGCGAGATCCACGTTGGAGGCAGCCACTACCCGCACATCGACGGGGACGGAGCGGGAGCCGCCGACGCGCTCGATGGTGCGCTCCTGCAGCGCGCGCAATGCCTTGCCCTGGGCCGAATAGGTCAGCGACGAGATCTCGTCGAGAAATAGCGTACCGCCCGAGGCGCGCTCGAAATAGCCCGCTCGCGAGGCGGTGGCGCCGGTATAGGCGCCCTTCTCGACCCCGAAGAGTTCGGACTCCACGAGATTGTCCGGAATGGCGGCGCAGTTGATGGCGACGAACGGGCCGCTGGAGCGCCGGCTCATGGCATGCAGTTGATTGGAGAAAAGCTCCTTGCCCACCCCGGACTCGCCGAGAAAGAGCACGGTTGCATCGGTGGCCGCTACCTTTTCCAAGAGCCGCCGCGTGCGCAGGAAGGCAGCCGAGACCCCGACTGCGACGCCGCCGGGCACAGCCTCGGGCAGGGCGTCCTCGTCCGGATGTGCCGCGACCCGCCGCGCGGGATAAGTGCGGCGGCTCTTCCATTCGAGCCCGAAATATTCGCGCTCCGGCGCGTCCTTTTCCCAGGCCTCGGCATTCTGTCCGACCACGACGCAGCGCGGCGCTCCCATGCCCACGCATTCGGTTTCGCGGAAGATCACCGGCTTGCCGAAGAGCTTGGACGTGTAACCTGAGGGGTAGCCGACCTGCAGCCAGCAGACCGGCTCGCTCGAGATTCCATAGCTTGCGAGATGTTCGGCGGCTTCCGAGGAGTCCTCCCAGAGGAACTCCCCGAAATAGGTGCCCTTCTCGCTGTCGAACTCGAAATGCTTGGTGGTGACTTTCACGAAGCCTTCGAGCGTGTGCACGCGTGGACCGGCTGCGAGGGCATGCGTCAGGTCCTCCTGCGGGAAACGCTTCTGGATCAGTTCGGCATCGCGCATACCCTGCATGTAGCCGACGCGCATGAACAGGGATCTGGCAGTTTCCATCCCGAAGGCATCGATGATTTCCTGCCGGATGCGCCCGAAGACGACCGATTGCATCAGCACCATGCGCTGGTCGTTCAGCCAGATGCGGCCGTCGCCGAGGGCGAAGTGCAGCGCCTCGGTGAGGTCCTGGAAGGTGGGCGCTGCCCCGGTTTCCAGTTCGCTGCTCGCCCCGCGTGTCAGGATACGGTCTGTTCGACGCGAGGCCTCCGCCAGCGAAATGTGCGATCTTCGGTCTGTCATCCTTGGCTCCTCCGGCGTCATGAATTCACGATTTCATGAAGTCGTCCACATCGATTTCACCAATTACGAAAACGCCGCTTCTCGCTCATCGCTGCGACAGACTGCCGCGGACGAGCGCGGCATCGGTCAAGTCGATGAAGTCACGTCGGTTTTGTAATGAAATATAACAATCCGCCGGCACTTGGCATGCCCCTTGCAATTCCTTTCGACAAGCCCGCGAGGAGGAAAGTGGGCGAGGAGGATCGGCCCCAGGGTCATCGGTAGGATACCAGGCGCAGCCGGCTTTGAGGCCGTTGCGTCCGCCGCCGAAGGCTTGCCCGACGGGTCCGCCGCACTCCCCGAATCCTCCTCGCGAACAGGGCCGGACACAGCCGGCCCATGCAGCCATCGCCGCCAAGCGGCAGGAGGAGAAACCGGATGAACGAGCACAATCCCAATTTCATCGATTTTGCACGCTGGCAGGGCAAGGCGCTGCTCGGCAGCTGGCAGCCGACCAGTTCGGGTGTGATGGAGGTGCGCGATCCGGCGACCGACGCACTGCTGGCTTCGGTGGGCGTAGCAGGCGCCGCCGATATTGCCCGCGCCGCCGCTGCCGCCCGCGCCGCGCAGCCTGGCTGGGCAGCAATGCTCGCCACCGAACGCGCCGCCATCCTCAACAAGGCCGCCGCGATTCTGGAGGAGAATGGCCCTGAACTCATCGGCTGGATCATGCGTGAATCCGGCTCCATCCAGCCCAAGGCGGGAATCGAGATCGAGCATGGCGCCGCCTTCGTGCGCCACGCCGCCGCCGCTGCCCTCGAGCCCAACGGCGTGCTGCTGCCCACGATGGATGCCGGGCGCACCAACTACGCCAAGCGCGTGCCGCACGGCGTCGTCGGCGTCATCTCGCCCTTCAACTTCCCGCTCGTACTTTCGATCCGCGCCATCGCCGCGGCGCTCGCGCTGGGCAACACGGTCGTGCACAAGCCCGATCCCCGCACGGCGATATCGGGCGGCATCATTATCGCCCGCATCTTCGAGGAAGCGGGCCTCCCCGAGGGCGTGCTGCATATCGTTCCCGGCGGCATCGAGGCGGGCGAGGCACTCTGCTCCGATCCCAATATCGCGATGATTTCGTTCACGGGCTCCGCCGCCGCCGGCAGCAAGGTCGGCGAAATCGCCGGCCGGCACTTGAAGAAGGTGCAGCTCGAACTGGGCGGCAAGAACTCCCTGATCGTGCTCGAGGACGCCGATCTCGACATCGCCGCCTCCAACGTCGCCTGGGGCTGCTACCTTCACCAGGGCCAGATCTGCATGTCGACCGGCCTCGTGCTCGTGCACGAAAGCATTGCCGACGAGATCGCCTCGCGCGTTGCCGCCAAGGCGAGCCAGCTGCCGGCGGGCGATCCGTCCACCGGCCGGGTCGCACTTGGTCCCATCATCAGCGACGGTGCGGTCGCCAAGATCCAGGCCATCGTCGACGACGCCGTCGCCAAGGGCGCCAGATTGCTCGCCGGCGGCACCCATGACGGCCGTTTCTACGCTGCCACCGTGCTGATGGGCGTCGCTCCCGGCATGCGCGCCTTCGAAGAGGAAATCTTCGGGCCCGTCGCCTGCATCGCAACGTTCAGCACCGACGATGAGGCAGTCACCCTCGCCAACACCTCCGACTACGGCCTTGCAGCCGGTGTCATCTCGGCCTCGGTCGGCCGCGCCCAGCGGCTGGGCGACCGGCTGATGGTGGGACACCTCCACATCAACGACCAGACGGTCAATGGCGGGCCCTTCGCGCCCTTCGGCGGCCGCGGCCGCTCGGGCAATGGCAGCCGCATCTCGGGCCCTGCGCTCTGGGAAGAATTCACCCAATGGGTCTGGGTCTCGGTCAAGGACCAGGCCACCCCGTACCCGTTCTGATTTCGCCACAACCTAGGAACACCACCATGGATTTGTCAGGCAAGACCATCGTTGTGACCGGCGCCTCCTCGGGCATCGGCGCCGAAGTCGCCCGCCTCGCCCGCTTCTCGGGTGCGACCGTCATCGGCATGGACCGCAACGACCCGCTCATCACGCTGGACGGCTTCGCCAAGGTCGATCTCGGCGATCCCGCCTCGATCGATGCCGCCGTCGCCGCGCTCCCCCTTCGCTTCGACGGCCTCGTCAACGCCGCCGGCGTGCCCGGCACGGCCCCGGCCGAACTGGTGGGGAAGGTCAACTACCTCGGCTTGCGGCATCTCACCCAGAGCGCCGTCGATCGGCTGAACCCGGGTGCCTCCATCGTCAATTTCGCCTCCGTCCTCGGCGGCGAGTGGCTGGCCCGGCTCGACCTCCACAAGGCCCTGGCAGCAACCACCGGCTTTGCGGCGGGCGCGAACTGGCTGGCGGCCCATCCCGTGCCGCAGGCGACCTGCTACCAGTACTTCAAGGAAGCGCTGATCGTATGGACCTTCGCCCAGGCCCAGGACTGGTTCCTCAAGCGCGACATCCGCATGAACTGCGTCGCGCCCGGACCGGTGTTCACGCCGATCCTGGGCGACTTCGTCACCATGCTCGGCAACGAGCGCGTGGCCGCCGACGCGCCGCGGATGAAGCGGCCGGGCTATGGCGACGAGATCGCGCCGCCCGTCGCCTTCCTGCTCTCGGACGCCTCGCGCTGGATCAATGGCGTCAACCTGCCGATCGATGGGGGCCTGGCCTCCACCTACGTGTGACCCAGAGGCACGAGATCGCATCAATCGAACTGGAGGTACAGAAGTGTCCAAGGAACAACTTGATTTCATTCTCGAGATCAGCGCGCAGAACCCGCCGCCCCAGGGAGCGACCCATATCCAGCTGCGGGAGTGGTTCGAGGGGATGAATGCCCAGACTCCGGTTGCCGAGGGGCTTGAAATCGAGCCGGTATCGATCGGCCCGTTCGCCGCCGAAATGCTCTCGACGCATGGCGCCGATCGCAGCAAGCTCGTCATCTATTACCATGGCGGGGGGTTCCTTTGGGGCACGGCGCGCTCGTACCGCGTCATCGCGTCGAATCTGGCCCGGGCCACCGGCGTGCCCGTCCTTTCAGTCGAATACCGGCTTGCGCCGGAACACCCCGCGCCGACCGCCCATGACGACGCTTTCGAAGCATACCGGTGGGCGCTGGCCGAAGGCTATGCGCCGGACAATATCGCCATCACCGGCGACTCCGCGGGGGGCAACCTCGCGCTGGCGACGGCGGTTCGTGCCCGCGATGCGGGCCTGCCGCTGCCCGCCGCGATCGCCGTCTTTTCGCCCGCCCTCGATCTCGCGTCGGAAGGCCAATCCCACGCCAGCGAAGCGCCACTGCTGGTTCGTCCGCTGATGGATCTGTTCAATGCCATCTACATCGGCGATGGCGATCGCAAGTCGCCCCAGGTGACCCCTTTCCACAGCGATCTGGCCGGCTTGCCGCCCACTCTCATCCATGTCGGCAGCTGGGAACTCCTGCGGGACGACTCCGTGACCATGGCCGAGCGGCTCAAAGCTGCCGGCGTTGCAGCCGAACTCAAGGTCTGGGACGGGATGGTCCATTCCTGGCAGCTCTTTGCGCCCATGCTCGATGAAGGCATGGCCTCGATCGAGGAGGCCGGCGCTTTCCTGAGGGATCGCCTCGCCTGACGTCCAGACTTCTTTCGTCCGCCGGTTGGGAGGCCGGCGGAAACCAGATCGCTCAACCTTTGGGAGGAAACCATGAGCAAGACCAACCAGCCGAACGGCATCAGCCGCCGCGACTTACTCAAGACTGCCGGCGCTGCCGCTGCGGTGCTCTCAATGCCCGCTTCGGTGCGCTCGGCCTTCGCCTCGGGCGAGGACGTCGTCCGTGTCGGCTTCATCAGCCCGCAATCGGGGCCGCTGGGCATCTTCGGCGACGGCGATCCCTATGTACTCGACCTGGTCCGCAAGACCGTGGCTGACGGGATCGAGGTCGGCGGCAAGCGCTACGGTGTCGAGTTCATCAATGCCGACACCCAGTCCGATCCGGTGCGTGCCGCCCAGGTCGCCAAGGACCTGATCAACGGTGACGGCATCGACTTCATGCTCTCGACCTCGACGCCCGAAACCGTCAACCCGGTCGCCGATGCCTGCGAGGCGGCCGGCGTGCCATCACTCTCCTCGACCGCGCCGTGGGAGGCATTCTACTTCGGTCGCGGCGCCAAGCCCGACCAGCCCTCGCCGTTCAAATGGACCTACCACTTCTCCTTTGGCGTCGGGAACTTCGCCACGCTCTATGCCGATCAATGGAGCAAGGTCGAAACCAACAAGAAGGTGGGCATGCTGCTGCCCAGCGACGCCGACGGCAACGCCATCCGTGGCATGTTGATCCCGGCGCTCCAGGCGTCCGGTTTCACCGTGATCGATGCCGGCCCCTACGAAAACGGCAACGCCGACTTCTCCACCCAGATCAACCTCTTCAGGCAGGAAGGCTGCGAGATCTTCAACACCTTCCCGTTCCCGCCCGATTTTGCCGTGTTCTGGCGGCAGGCGGCGCAGAAGGGGTTCGCCCAGCAGGTCAAGATCTGCCAGATGGCCAAGGCCGGCCTCTTCGCGCCCGAACTCGAGGCGCTAGGGCCGCTCGGCTATGGGCTGCAGGCCGGAGCCTACTGGCATCGCGCCTATCCCTTCAGTTCTCCGGCTACAGGCCTTGGCTGCCGCGAACTCGCCGACGGCTATGAAGCGGCGCGTGGCAAGCAATGGAACCAGCAGGTGGGCGCCACCGCCTCGCTGTTCGATGCGGCGCTGGCTGCGTTGAAGTCCGCAGCCAATCCCAAGGACAAGGCCTCGCTCGCGGCGGCGCTTTCGACGCTCAAGGCCGATACGGCCGTCGGCCCCATCGACTTCACTGCCGGTCCGGTCCCCAATTGTACGCCGACCGGTCTCGTCGGGGTGCAATGGGTCAAGGCTGCCGACGGCGCGGTACATCCGTTCGAGCTGGAAATCGTCTCCAATGCCGACCACCCCAGCGTCCCACTGACGGCAGAGATGTCGGCCTACGCACTCCAGGCGTGATCCAGGAACCGGCGATCCATCATGGCCATGCTCGAAGCTACCGGCATCGACAAGCACTTCGGCGCCTTTCAGGTGCTCAAGGACGTCGATCTTGCCGTCCGCGAAGGGGAAGCCGTGGGGATCGTCGGTCCGAACGGGGCCGGCAAGACCACCTTGTTCGGCGTGATGGCGGGAGCCCTCGCGCCGACTGCTGGCAGCGTCCGCTTCGCGGGCGCTGACATCACCGCCGAGGACGCGGCGCGGCGCTGTCGCGCCGGGATTGCCCGCACCCACCAGGTGCCCCGGCCATTCCTGGGCATGTCGGTCTATGAGAACGTGCTCGTCGCCGCCAACAATGGTGCCGAACTGCGCGGGCCGGAGGCAGAGCACTGCGCGGCCGAGGCCCTGCACCGGACCGGGCTCTTCGGCCACGCCAACCGGCCGTCGGCGGCGCTGGGGCTGCTCGATCGCAAGCGGCTCGAACTCGCCCGCGCCCTGGCGACCAAGCCCAAGGTGCTGTTGCTCGACGAGATCGGTGGCGGTCTCACCGAAGCCGAACTCCAAGTGCTCGTCAGCCTTATCGCCGAACTCAAACGCGCTGGCCTGACCATCGTCTGGATCGAGCATATCCTGCACGCGCTGCTCAAGGTCATCGACCGGCTGGTGTGCATGAGCGCCGGCGCGGTGATTGCCGCAGGCAGCCCGGTCAGTGTCATGGCCGACAAGGCGGTGATGCGAGCCTATCTGGGGGGCAGTATCGAATGAGCCTCCTCTCGGTCGAAAATCTCGTGGCGCGCCACGGACTGCTGACCGCCGTGCAGTCCTTCTCCTTTGCGGTTGAACCAGGCGAGGTCGTTGCCATCGTCGGCGCCAACGGCGCCGGCAAGACCACGCTGTTCCGCGCCATTGCCGGGGTGCACGCCGCCGCGAGCGGCGTCATCCGCTTCGCCGGCGTGGACGTCACCGCGCTGCCTCCGCACAAGCGGGTGGCGGCAGGCATCGCCATGGTGCCGGAGGGTCGCCGGCTCTTCCCGGATATGACGGTGAGCGAGAACCTGCGGATTGCTGGCGAAAACGGCCGCCGGGGCGACTGGTCGCTTGCCACCGTGCTTGATGCGCTGCCGCAACTGCGGCCGTTGGTGGGGGTTCCCGCCGGGCAGCTCTCCGGCGGGCAGCGCCAGGCGGTTGCCATCGGCCGGGCGCTGATGAGCAATCCGAGCCTGCTGCTGCTCGATGAGGTCTCCCTTGGCCTTTCCCCCATCGCGGTCGAGAGCCTCTATGAAACTCTTGCTGTGCTCAAGGCAAGCGGCGAGACCACCATGATCGTGGTCGAGCAGGATCTCGACCGCGCCCTGGGCTTTGCCGATCGCGTCATCTGCATGCTCGAGGGCAAAACGGCGCTCGAAGGCAGCGCCGCGGCGCTGACGAGGCCGCAGATCGCCGCCGCCTATTTTGGTCTCGGCGCAGAAGCTGGGAAGGTGCATTGATGCTCGACGCACTCATTCAGGGCATCCTGCTGGGCGGCTACTACGCCATTCTGGCGGCCGGCCTTTCGCTGATGTTCGGGGTCCTCCGCTTCATCAATCTGGCTCATGGCGATCTCGCCATCCTCGGAGCCTATCTGGTGCTGTTCGGCGTCGAGCGGCTGGGGTTGTCGCCCTGGCTCGCGGTGCTCGCGGTCTTGCCGGTAATGGCGACCTTGGGCTGGCTGCTGCAGGGCATGCTGTTCGCGCGTACCATGCGCGGCGGGTTCCTGCTGCCGCTGCTCACCACCTTTGGGCTCGGCGCGGTGCTGCAGAACGGCATGTTCGGGCTGTTCGGGTCGGACGCCAAGTCCCTGGGCAACAGCATCGGCAGTCTGTCCTGGGATAGCTGGCAGCTGCCGTTCGATATTTCGCTGGGCAAGCTTCCCGTCATTACTTTCGTGATCGCGGTGATTGTGCTGGCGGGGCTGCAGCTCCTGCTCAGCTACACCCGGCTGGGCCGCGCCATCCGCGCCACCTCGGCCGATCCGGAGGCGGCAGAACTGGTCGGCGTCGACGCGGCGACCGTGCATCGCGCCGCAGCCGCCATCGCCGTGGCACTGGCCGGACTTGCGGGTGCCTTCCTTGCCATGCGAGCCGTGATCGGTCCCTATTCCGGGCCGGCTCAGCTCATCTTTGCCTTCGAGGCGGTGGTGATTGGTGGCATCGGTTCGCTCTGGGGCACGCTGATCGGCGGCATCATACTGGGCGTTTCGCAGAGCCTTGGCTCGCTGCTTTCGCCGCAGTGGTTTCAGTTGGCGGGACACACCCTGTTCCTGGGAGTATTGGGCGCAAGGCTCTATCTCAATCATGCTGCCAGTCGGGGCGGCCTCCGCCTCAATCTCAAAGGGGCGCGCTGATGTCCGTCATGCCGCGTTTCTCGGTCGAACGCTGGACGCGAGCAGGACGGGTGACGATCGGCGTCGCTCTGCTTGCCCTGGCGCTGCTGGCGCTTCTTCCCGGCTTCGCCAGCGGCCTGGTCATCGACAAGCTGACGACGCTCTTCGTCTACATCCTGCTCGCGGCAATGTGGAATCTTCTCGCCGGCTACGCTGGTCTCGTATCGGTCGGCCAACAGGTGTTTTTCGGGCTCGCCGCCTATTTTGCCTTGCGGCTCGTCGATTTGGGGATGCCGCCCTATCTGGCGCTCTGCCTCGGCGCGGGCGCCGCCGGCCTGACCGCCATCCCGCTCTCCTTTTTCGTGCTGCGCCTCAAGGGCGGCGAGTTTGCCATCGCCATGTGGGTCGTCGCCGAAGCCGTGCGCGTCGTCGTGATGCTCGATCCGCTGGTGCAGGGGGAAACCGGCACCTCGCTCATCGCCATGAACAGTTTTGATCCGGACTTGCGGCGCAACCTCACCTTCTGGATGGCGCTGTGCGCCACCGCACTGATCCTCGGACTCACCTACTGGCTGTTGCGCGGTCGCGTGGGCGCTGCGGCACAGGCCATCCGCGACGACGAGGAAGCTTCGGTGTCGGTCGGCGTGAAGGTCATGCGGGTCAAGCAGATCATCTTCGTGCTCGCGGCTGTTGGCTGCGCCTTTGCCGGCGTTATCTGGCTCGCCAGCGCCATCACCTTCCAGCCGCGCACCAATTTCGGGGTACAATGGACAGTGTTCATGCTGTTCATGGCGCTGGTCGGTGGATTGCGCACGTTCGAGGGTCCGATCCTGGGGGCGGTGCTGTTCTTCCTGCTGCAGGAGTTCTTTGGCGACTTCGGCGCCTGGTATCTGGCCGGCGTCGGGGCGCTGGCGGTCGCGTTTGCACTCTATCTGCCGGACGGCTTGTGGGGCGCCATCCGCAAGCGCACCGGGGTCGAGCTGTTGCCCACCGGAGTGCGGATGACAGCCGGTGAGCAGCCACAGTCGACGCGGCCCCGCGTCCGCAGCCAGAGGCCTGCCAAGGACTCCGCCTGAGCGGCTCCTGCCGGCGCAAAGTGGCCGCCGGAGGTGTCGGCTTGCTGAGGTAGTGTCAACTATTGTCCAGCCTTTCGCATCGGCAGGCGAACCCAGCGTCCGAAATTGGATTCCCGTCAGACGCACTTTGAGTCAAAAGTTGTCTGGCTGGCCGCCGTGGGAGCCGTTGGGGGCGTTTCATTTCGGCGATCAGCCAGCGTGGCCCGCCAAGTCCGACTTCTTCAAAACTATCGGTGCGAAGCGGACACTCGGAGCGAAACAGGGCGGCTGACCGTGTTGAGGTTGTAAACACTATTGTCCAGTGGTGGCCAACCAGAAGCGGCCCCGCCCAACGTTCCGCTTCTAGGCCCAAAGCCGCCATTGCGCCGCATACGTTGCGCTGCGAATGTGGCACTGAACATGAAATGCCGAGCTCTGCACGGAACGAAGATTGCTTCATGACGACGTTAGGCCGACCGGACCTGAGTGATATTCACCGAGGTGATTGGGTAGATCGCCTGTTGCCGAGTGCATGGCGGCCTTATACGCGGCTCGCGCGTCTAGACCGGCCAGTGGGCATATGGTTGACGTTGTTCCCCTGCTGGGCCGCGCTGATCCAGGCGGCGCACGGTATCCCAGACCTTCGACAACTGGCGATATTCACCCTCGGCGCGTTTCTGATGAGAAGCGCCGGGTCCACGATCAACGATATTGCAGATCGCAGGTTCGACGGCCACGTCGAGCGGACCCGCTTTCGCCCTCTGGCAAGCGGCCAAATCGGCACAAAGCGGGCCATCGTCTTTCTGGTCGTTCAGCTTGCGCTCGCGGCTTCGCTCCTGTTCTTCCTGACGCCCTTGACGCGCTTGATCGCGGTTTGGGTTTTGCCGCTGGTGTTCATCTATCCCTTTTGCAAGCGGTTCACCCATTGGCCGCAGGTCGTTCTGGGCGCAGCATTCAATTGGGGAATGCTGATGGCATGGGCCGAGATCGCCGGGCATGTTCCGGCGGGTGCCATGCTGATGTGGGCGGGGGCCATCGCATGGCAGATCGGCTACGACACCGTCTATGCCTATGTTGATGTGAAGGATGACACCCGTCTCGGCCTGAAATCGACGGCGATTCTCTTTGGCGCTCGCGGCAAGCTTTTCATTGGCCTGTTCTATGCCCTGACGGTCGTAGCGTGGTCGCTCGGCGGTTGGATGCTGGGGATGTCGAGGCTCTACGCCATTGGTATGCTGGTGATCGCTGGCCATCTTGCGTGGCAGACTTGGCGGATTGACCTTGAGCGCCCGGAAGTGAATTACGGTCTGTTCTTGGCGAACATTCTGACCGGGGCGCTTCTGGCGGGCGTTGCATTCATCGGAGCATGGTAAGCCACCCCATCAAATCGGGACTGTCCCAGAACATGGCGGACTGACCATGCTGGTGCGTGGGCCGTCCGGAACGCGGCAGGGATTCCAATATCAATCCATTACGCGATCGGCAGCAGCCGATCCATTCGTCTTGGTAGCAACTTGAAGCCAGAAGGTGACTGTACATTCGGTTCGGCTGATATGCCCGACGGCTAACAGCACCCATTGACGCCTGAGCCACCAATTCCGTTGAATATGGTGCAGTCGGCGCCCGGCCCACCAGCGCACGCGGCGTTACAGGACTCCACGAAGCCGGCAAGGCTTCGCTCCAGCTCGACAAGTTCCATCATCCGCACACGCACCTGCCGCAAATGCTCTTTCGTCACGTCGCGAACGTCGTTGCAGTCGCTGTCCTGGCTGATTGCGAGCCCGGCCAGCATGCGCACCTGCTCGATAGAAAAGCCGAAATCGCGACAGCGCCTGATGAAAGTCAGTCGATTGACGTCCGTCTGATCGTAGCTGCGCTGGCCTGCCTGGGTGCGGCCGGCGGGTGGCAACAGGCCTATATCCTCGTAGTAGCGAATAGTGGGAGTGGTTACGCCCGTGGCCTTGGCCAGGGCTCCGATAGTCAGTCGGCGCAATGTGTTGGGCATGCAATTTCCCTCTTGTCCTTCAAGTTACTTGAAGAAGTAGGGTCTGGCCAGCTTCGACATACCAAGGACTTCATCATGGCCTCCACCATTGCCCCCAAGCGCAATCTCAAGACCGCGGCCGCCTCCGGCGGAGTATTGCTGGCCGCTTGTGCCGTCTGCTGCGCGCCGTTGATTGCTCCACCGCTCATTGCCGTTTTCGTTGCCGGTGGGGCAGGGCTGGCTCTGGCCGGTCAGATTGGGCTTGCGGCTTTAGCGGTCGTCGGCTTTGGCGGTCTTGTGTGGTGGCGCCGCCGCGAGCGCGAACAGGCAAGGGTCCGGGCAGCGCGGGCGGCGGTCATTGCCAATGCGCCGGGCTGCGGCTGTGCGCCCGATGCCGGCTGCAGTACTGGGGACGCCTGCGACCTCCCTGCGCCACGCAAGTTGCCGATCACCGACCGGTTGAAATCGATCTGCTGACCTGGTCTTTGGTGTTCGATGCCTCAGATTGCGACAGCCTTCTTCATCTACGCCGCAGCCGCCCTTGCGGAGATTGCGGGGTGCTTCGCCTTCTGGGCTTGGCTTCGCATGGGCAAATCGGTCTGGTGGATAGCGCCGGGCGTGGTCCTGCTTGTCGCGTTCGCCTGGCTGTTGACCCTGGCCCCATCGGAGAATGCCGGCCGCGCCTATGCCGCCTATGGCGGCATTTACATCGTGGCTTCGCTGGTCTGGCTCTGGCTGATGGAAAGCCGCCAGCCAGATCGCTGGGACCTGATCGGCGCAGCCCTGGCGCTGACAGCAGCCGGCATTATCCTGTTCGGGCCGCGCGGAACCTAGAGGGCTTCAGCATCCTCGATCCAAGAGCTGCATGACCACTCTACGTCCCCATGCAGACGATCATTGTGCGAGTCCTTTGTAGGGGGGAGCACTGTCATCCCGACGCGGCTTTTTGCTGCCCTCATGGTCGTAAGCTATCGCGGCCTTAAACTGATTGATCTTCTCGATGATCATTGCGCGGTAGGCGGTCGCCGAAATGTCCCGGTCCTCAGCGCGGGTCAATCCCCGCGAAACAGGCACCAACAAATCGCCGGGCCGAGTGCCGCGTAAAGAATGAATACTCGCGGCATCACCGCCCTGAGCGCCCAGGCCCGGCGCAAGGATGATCGACCGAGGCAGAAGGTGCCGCAAGCGGCGTCCCTCATTGGGAACGGTTGCACCGATCACCGCTCCGATCGGACTTAAGGAACTTGCGTCGGTGACTGCCATGCCTCCAATCAGATCGGCGACACGATCAGAAATCAGCCGGTTTCCGGCCATCTTGTCCTGGAGCCAGCCAGCGCCCGGATTGGACGTTCGGCAAAGTACGAACAAGCCCTTCCCGAAGCGGTTTGCGCATTCAAGGAAAGGCCCGAGAGTGTCCGGCCCCATCAACGGGTTGATCGTCAGGCAGTCGGCTTCGAAATCGCCGGTTCCCCCGTCTGAGAGTGGTGTCAGATACGCGCGAGC
>Ga0214473_10002399_pt1 | contig 23033 bp, 24 predicted proteins | sample RVTome_7_FD_203509 | JGI IMG/M metagenome (GOLD analysis project Ga0214473, IMG submission 203509) | Soil microbial communities from uranium-contaminated site in the Upper Colorado River Basin, Wyoming, United States - RVT98D197 | ecosystem: Environmental > Terrestrial > Soil > Contaminated >... | reverse complement strand
CAACGGCTGGCCCTTATTCACCAGTTTGCCGGTGAAGTCGACATAGATGTTTTCGATCCAGCCCTCGATCTTGGGATTGATGCGCGTGATTTTTGTTTCATCGAAGGCGGCTCGACCGACTGCGCGCAGCGACTTTGAAATCTCTCGGTTGAGGTAACTTCGTTTGTCGGATTTTGGTTCAACACAGATTGAGCAGGACTAGGGCGGTCTTGAGGGACAGGCGGGACAACAGGGACAGACGCTTGGTCCGTATTCCAGATGTCACGCACTCCGCCAAACGTATACGCGCCGATGCGAAATGACGGATGATCCTGAGTAATCCCCAAGAGCGCGCGATCCGCGAGACGAAGTACGCCGGTATGAATACGGCGTTTCTATTCTCGAAATTGATCACACCACTTGCCGCACTAGGCTCCATTGCACGGTGAGACCTACAAGGGTCAACCGCTTATCGACAAGCAACATCCGCACGATCTTTTCATGGTGCTCACCAGATTCATTTCTTGAACCCGGGTTTGCAAGGGAGGGCTCTCGTAGTTGCCGATGTGGATACGGTTTACATCACTCACTTTGTCTTTGGTGCTGTCAGGCAATGTGGCGTTGGGTATGCCGCTTCACTCGGGTGACCGTGGCTGCAATATGCCCACGGAAATCACTGGGTGTGAGCACATGGGAATGGAGCCAGTGCACCCGGTGTGACACCAACAGCTCTATGTTGTCTTTTAGCTTGTCAGGAGCAGGGGGTCGACTGGGACTGCATTTAATCTGCGCATCCCAGTGTTCGGTGTGGCGTTTCTTCACCAAGCCGCACTGACGCCACCCATTACTCTGCCGCAACCGCTTCCCCAAGCGAAGAGGTTGGAAAGTTCTTCTTTCACTCCTCCAGATACCTACTTACCTACCTAAAGAATCTCGCACTACTGATCTAACTTCCTGAAGGCTGACGTGTGTCTTCTGTAAGGGATTAGTCCGTACCATCTTCAAAAATGATGTACACGTACGAGTAGCCGAAATCGGAAAACCCACGGACGTCTTTGACTTTGGGAACGCCCAGCAACGACGAGATGATTGGGTAAGTGACCTGGTCCTCCATGATGTCCGGCGAACGCGCACGCAAACTATCACGTTGGAACCTGGCGATGTTAAGCTACGGGTACACCTCCCGGGGTAGGTTTTGCGCGCCAGCCTCCCGTGTATCTGAAAGATAGTGACGTAATGGAAGTTGTGATCGAGAGTGTGGGCCGCCTTAATAATCCCGTTGTGGGATCGGCGAAAGCGGCGGGTCCTGCTTGATGAAGATGTTCATTTAATAAGAATGACGATGTGAGGATCATTATTCTAGCCACCTTGGCAGAATTGAGCTGCAACCGCATCGGGATCGTAGAGATCGCCTCCAAAAAACTGACGCAGCGGTTATCCCTAAGGACGACCCGGAATCTCCAGAGTTAATGTATCTATCCATTCCCAGGAGGACAGGCGGCAGACTCAATGAGATTCTTCGTATAAAGCTCAATCAGTTTTATTGGGATAAAGGTTACGTTCGGCTCTATGCCAGCAAAACGGAAAATGAGCGAGACATACCGTTGTGGAATTGCATACGCGACGTTGTGAACCGACGGATCCGCGAGGGTCTCACTGACGACGTGTTGCTGTTCCCGCGGGCCAAGACAGCCACGTTCGACAACGCTATCGCAAGAGCGTGTCGGAAGGCCGCAAAGTTGGCTAAACTCAAGTATGGTCAAGCTGACGGATTTACGGCGCATAGCCTGCGTCATACGTTCATTACCGACTTGATGGAAAAGACCGGCAACGATGCTGGAACTGTGATGAAATACTCTGGTCACAAGACTCTCGAATCATTTTCAATCTATCTTCACCCGACCGAACGGGGCCGGATACTTGCTACACAGGCGATGGAAAGCGTTGGGCTCTTATTGGGCGGTTTTGAGGGACAAGAGGGGAAAGAGGGACAACTGGGACTCAATACGGAATCCGCTAAATCATTGCAGACACAGGAAGTAGCGGTGTAGACTTCATTTACCGAAAACATGTGCCCGCTTGGCTCAGCAACAGAGCACTCGTCTCTATGTTGCATCAATAAAGAACTTACCTCAGCGGTCTTCGTCAATTGCGGACTTATTGCGGACTTTTTCTAGGAGGTGCTTAAAATACTCTAGCGCATCGAGTTACGCCATCTCAAAGATCGTTAAGGTTCAAAATCGACAATTCGAGAAGCACAGGTTGCTTCATTGATTTTCCGCCTGCGTACTTGTCCCAATGGCCGCGGCCTTGCGGCAGAATATTGAACTTCTTGTAGACTTCAGCGAGATAAATACCAGACACATCGTATTTCTTGGCGAGGTGCTGAATCGGTTCTGAAGCTGGCTCAGGACCTTCTGTTATACCAACGATCTGAGCTGGACAAGGATGACTGAAGATGACGTGATCCTCTCGCGAGACGGGCCTCGCCTTTCCCCTCAGCATGGAACACAAACGGAAGGTCTTCCATTGCTGCCAGAATTTTATCCTCTATTTAAAAGAGTCCGCGTGAATTGCGGCAATCATTTCGACGGGGACTTTCGGTCTGCGATCGTAAGTTAATAGTCCATTAACCTCTTGCTCAATGTCTGTCAGTTGCGTGTAGCAGAAGCCAGCCAGGAATGTGAGAGAAGCAATTCCCTTAATCAAGTCGCGATATTTTTCCAGCAGTTCCTCTGAAGTTTTGAATGAATCATAGAACTGATAAAGCACGTCGCGGTTTTCGGTAGGAATATCCTCGGGTATCGCTAAGAAGCCACCGACCTCAGATAGCACAACCGGCTGGCCTCGATACTTAGAGCCCCGCGCAAATAACGGTTTCCCGCCGATCCAAACCGTCGTAGGTAATTCACCACTCGCTAAGGTTTCGCTATAGCGTTCTTCAAGCTTGATAGCCGACGGCGTGTAATCGTGAATCGCACAGATATCTGTAATGTCGGTGTGCTCCCAGCCGTCGTTGTCTATGACCGGTCGAGTCGAATCGAGTCGTCGGGTCACCCGAACCATGCGTTCGATGAACGCATACTGTCCGGCGTGCTCATGACCCAACTCTGGAAAACCCATGCTTTCGTTAACCGGCACCCAGGCAACGATGCAAGGATGGTTGTAGTCGCGCCTAACGGCGGTCTGCCACTCTGCCGAAAGCAGTTCTTCCGCCTTCGGTGACCACTCGCGCGCATTGGGCATTTCTTCCCACACCAGTAGCCCTAAACGATCACACCAATAAAGCCAACGTGGGTCTTCTATTTTTTGATGTTTGCGCACCCCGTTAAACCCAAACATTTTTATCCAACCGATATCGGTTTGGAGTGCTTCGTCGGAAGGAGCAGTGAGGTACCCTTCTGGCCAGTAACCCTGGTCGAGCACCATCTTGAGATAGGTCGGTTGCCCATTCAGAAGGAATTTGCCATCGCGAAGCTCGATGCTTCTCATCCCGACGTATGATCCAACTTCATCCAGTAGCTTATCGCCGTCGTAAAGTCGAATCTGAAGATCGTAAAGATGCGGATGCTCAGGGGACCAGAGTTTGGCATAGGGTATCGCGATAGCAAGGCGTCCGGTGGCCACTGCGGTTTGGTCTTCACCAAACGCTACTCGCTTCCCCTCCTCGAGCACCTCGACCTCTATTCGCCAAGCCGCCGAGGGTGCGTGCAGAAAGACTGTAAGTTCCAAGACATTTCTTTTTGCATGAGTGATCACCCGAATCTCTTCTATTCGAATCGAGGGCACGGGCTCTAACCAGACCGTCTGCCACATTCCCGTCGTGCAGTAGTAATCGATTTCCTGCGGTGTGCCGGTATATGACTGCTTGCCGCGTGGTTGGTCGGCGTCCTGGCGATCCTCAACGCGGACGGTCAGTCGATTGGGCCCTGCCTTCACGTAAGGCGCTATATCAAACTGAAAAGGTACATGCCCGCCTCGGTTGTGTCCGACCTCCTGGCCGTTTACCCAGACTGTACACGCGTAATCAACTGCTCCAAAATTCAGCAAAAGATCTCTCTTGTAAAACTCCTCCGGAAGTTCAAACGTACGGGCATACCACACCAATTCATGCACACTCTTATTGTTGATGCCGGACCGCTCTGTCTGATAAGCGAAAGGAACATTGATACGCCGGGGTAATTCACGACCGTCTTGCCATCCTGATTGCAAGCCTTCATCGGCATCGTCAAAAGCAAACTCCCACTCGCCATTCAGGTTGAACCATAAACTTCGGGCGAATTGTGGTCGTGGATATTCGGGGCGCGGGGCTTCTTTCTGACTCAAAGGCATCGATTGGTTTTGCAACTCTGTTTTGTTCAAACGAATAGCTCGCTCACGCCATGATCGGCTTGTACGACCGTAATTACAGGCAACATCCCGGTTGCTTGCTGATAGCCTTCCGTCATGCGCTCAGTAAATATCTCGAGCTTCGCTTGCGAAACCAGATTGATGGTGCAGCCCCCGAAGCCACCGCCCATCATTCTCGCACCCGAGATACCGTCCTGGTTTAATGCCAGTTCAAACATAATATCCAGTTCACGGCAACTAACTTCGAAATCATCGCGCAAAGATTCATGGGATCGCACCATTAATTCACCGAGCTTCGCTGCGTCATTCTCTGCGAGCGCTTGTGCAGCTTGTATCGTTCTTTCGTTTTCAGTGATTACGTGACGCGCACGTCGGCGTTCGGCCTCTGGGAGAGCCTCAACAAGTTTCAAATCGTCTATTTCAAAATCGCGGAGGGCGCAGACATCTGGCTTCTCTTCACGCAGCAACTGAACCGCATGCTCACACTCCCGGCGGCGTTCATTGTAAGCAGAACTCACTAGAGCATGTTTTACTCGCGTATCGCAGATCGCTATAGCGCTCGTCGGGAGCTCAAATGGGATCTGCCTCACTTGAAGCGAGCGGCAATCAATCAACATCGCGTGATTCTTTTCGGCAAAGGTGGCTGTCAATTGGTCCATCAAACCTGAATGAGTACCGACAAAAACGTGCTCAGCTTCCTGTGCGACCCGAGCCAAGTCAAGACGACTAATTTCGAGTCCGGCCATTTCAGCGAGCGCGAAGCCAACCGAAATCTCCAGTGCGGCCGAAGACGATAAGCCCGCGCCGATCGTAACGTCTGAAGCTATCGCCAAGTTGGCCCCCCCAAGTGTGAGTCCCGCTGCGCCTAAAATATGAGTTATGCCCTGAATGTAACTCACCCAGCTTCTTGAGTCAGTTAGAGAACCTCCCGCGTATTCGTTTAGCGAAAAGCTTGCCGTCTGATCCAAATCCATCGAGTGAACCAACACCTGTCCGTCGGTCCGATGTCCGGCGGCCACAAACGTTCTCAAGTTCGCCGCGATGGGGAGGACAAAACCTTCGTTATAGTCAGTGTGTTCCCCTATCAGATTTACTCTACCCGGAGCTGAGAATAGACGTGGTTCGGCTGGGGACAATTCTGCAAAGGCACTTCGCAGTTTTAACAGGTCAACCATTTTCCGTTGAGTCCGGCGCTTGCCAAACAACCTCCCGAACCTGCGCACGGAGTTCGGCGGCCTTCTCTTCCGGCAGCGTGTCGTTGATGTACATGCCGGCACCGGTTTCACTCCCCGCCAGATACTTCAAACGATTTGCGGAGCGCAATGGCGGGTAAAACTCAATGTGAAAGTGGTAGAAGTCATAAGCCTGGCCATCGACTGGACGTTGGTGCATGACCATCATGTAGGGGAATGAAATCTCAAACAGCTTGTCGAAGGCTACCAACACAGTCTTAAAAATAGATGCCAAGTCTCCAGTTTCCTTGTCCGACATATCAGTGAGTGCTTGAAAGTGGCGCTTTGAATAGATGTGGGTTTCATAAGGCCAACGGGCAAAGAAGGGTAACACGGCAGCAAATGAGTCATTCTCGGCAATTATCCGGCGCTTCGCTTGAAATTCCTCATCTAGCACATTACAAAGCAAGCATTTTTTAGTGCTCTCGTAATGAGCAGCAAATTGTTTTAGTTCCGTCGCGATCCGCGGGGGAATAAATGGATATGCATAAATCTGACCGTGAGGGTGGTGCAGAGTTACGCCGATTGCCTCTCCTTTGTTTTCAAAGATGAAAACATACTGTACGAAATCAAGTGCGCCCAACTCGCGAAATCGATCTGCCCAAACGCGGACGAGCTTGTAGATTTGTTCAACTGGCTCTTGGGCGAGAGATGAAAAATGGTTAGGACTGTAAAGGACAACTTCGCACACTCCCTGCGATGGTCGGACAGGATAGAGTTCGGAACTTTCAACTACGGGAGGTTCAGGGTCTGGCTTAAGACTAGGGAAACGATTCTCGAAAACGACTATGTCGTAATCGTTTTCTGGCACCTCGGTCGGGAAACCACCCGGTTGTGTTGCGCAAAGCGGACAATAGTCGTCAGGAGGTAGAAAAGTCCTTTCCTGACGTTGTGTGGCGGTGGCCACCCACTCACCCAAGAGCGGGTTCCAGCGTAGTTCAGACATCAGTTTTTACTCGGCCGGGTTGCAGCTTTAGCGTCCGTAATGGGATGAGCACAATGAGAAGACCTGCGACCATCGGGAGCTTCAAAGGTATAAAAAATAAGATAACGGCCGTCCGCCATCACGACCTGTCGCTTATTGATTTTCTCAGAAGCTTTGCTCATTCGTGGTCCCGCGATTTGCCGTAGCGCCTTTTGCAAGTATTGGAGTCAGTTCGGGTGCTGCAACCCGCCCCGTTTCGATTAGGTCCTCAATCTGCCACGCGGTCATTTGACCGTCAGTGAGCAACCGGCCTTCAGAATTCAACTCGTACAGACCGGGCTCAGAGGCACTGAGACTAAACAAGACAGTTTCACTATCGCAGGTCATACAGGCAACCAGCTCGCGACCGTTCGGCAACTGATAGATTGCTTGGTCCTTTAGATTCATTTTTCCCCACCCCCCGTGTTCGTTCGATGTTCTTAAACTTTGCTCCAACTTAAGTCCTCGGCATGAACAATGCAATCTGTCCCTTTTATTTGCATGAGCGTCCAAGCGGATTCGATAATCAATCTTAAATCTCCAAAACGTGGTGTCCAGGCCAAATCCCTTTTGATCTCGTCTGAGCTCGCTATCAACACGGCCGGATCGCCCGGCCTTCGCGGGCCGAGTTTGATTGGGATCTCCCTCCCGGTGACCTCACGCGCGATCTCAATTACTTCCAGAACGGAATAGCCGGCGCCGCCGCAGCCGAGATTATAGATGGCACTTTTTTTGTCCAAAATATTTAAGGCCAGTATATGGGCCCGAGCGAGATCCACGACATGGATGTAATCTCTCACGCACGAACCATCTGCGGTTGGATAGTCGTTCCCGTAAATCTCAACTTGTTCGCGCTGGCCCGCAGCCACTTGCAGCACGATCGGAATTAAATGTGTTTCCGGATCGTGATTTTCACCGCATCGTTTCGTCGCGCCGGCAGCGTTGAAATATCTGAGCGCAACATACCTAAAATCGTAAGCGCGACCGTACCAATGGAGCGCCCGTTCGAAGGCAAGTTTTGTTTCACCATATGTATTCGTCGGGCCGGTAGGATCACATTCTTGGATAGGCTGCTTGCGGGGCTCCCCGTACACCGCCGCAGTGGAGGAGAACACCAGCCGCCTTACGCCTGCCTTGCGCATTGAACCCAGCATCGCCAGGCCCGCAACGACATTATTCTGGTAATACTTGTGTGGCTCTGCTACCGACTCCCCAACCAGAGAATCCGCGGCCATGTGAATAACCGCCTCAATCTTTCGCTGCCGAAGCGTAGTCTTCAAAGTTTCCGAATCAAGTAGTTCAGCATGCACAAACTCAACGCCATGAGGGACACTTTCACGATGTCCCTTTGATAAATTGTCGTATACCGTTACTTCGTGGCCGTCGCCGATCAACTCTTCAACAACCACACTGCCGATATACCCGGCCCCGCCCGTTACTAAAATATTCATCCTAAATCCTATCGCTAGAGTGGAATCTAAACAGACGCGGTGCGTTTCTGCCGATCCCATTTCCACTCGTGAAACAATCTGTCGAGACTATCTTCAAGGCACGGCATGAAACTGCCGCGCTCACTTGCCAGCGGCGTGAAGGATGGTCTTGCGGCTCTGAAGCCCAGCGAACGACTAGAACAAGATGCGACGCGCGCAGGATCGTACCCGGCCCTTTCGGCAACCAGACGGGCAAAGCCAGCCCAGGTTACGATCGCCGGATTCGCCAGGTGCCAGATACCTCGCTCACCATCAATAAGAAGGTCGAGCGTAGCGTTTACCAAATCAGGGACGTATGTGGGCGAGATACTAATGTCGGCGGCTGCAGAAACGGTACGCCCATTCGCCAACTCACTCATAACGTCAGAAGCGAAGTTGTAACGATCCCATGGACCGAAGAAAGCGCTGGTGCGAATCACCAACGCTTCAGGGCAATTTGCAAGCACGCGATCTTCCACGTCGGCCTTACTCTTCCCGTAAACATTTAGCGGCGCCGTGAGATCACTTTCTATGTAAGGCTCAGTTTTCTCCCCATCAAAAACCATATCGGATGAAAATGTAACCAGCGGCAATCCACCCAACGCACACGCTCCGGCAAGACAAGCGGGTCCAGTAACATTTTCTCGCTGGCAAATGGCGGCGTTCGCTTCTGCGTCATCTACGCGGACATAGCCCGCCGCATTTATGACCGCCCACGGTTCATACTGTTTGAAGGCAGCGGTTACTGAAGCCTGGTCAGCAATGTTGAGTTGCGCGCGTGAGAGCAGATGGTATGCAAGTCCACGCTTCTCACAAATTCTCGCAAACGCCTGACCAAGCGTGCCGGTGGCGCCGGTGATCAAAAGTGGGCGACTGGGCTCACCGGATTTCTGAACGGATCTTACGCTCGACACAATTCCTTGCCCGCGACGGGTAGCGGGCGGGTAACTCAATCGGTCTAAGCGGTGCCACCAACCTGGAGCGTCCAGAGTGGGATGATTAAATTCTTGTCCTGAAGCCACGGTTTTTATAAATCCGGCCAAGGCCGTCGGACGCGGCGAGGGTGACCGGAGGTCGAAGATACCCGGCTCGTACGATCCCTTTTTCGCGGTTAAGAGATTGTTCCAATCGTAAGTTCCGAATGCCGCCCAGGCAGTGACCGCACGCACGTCAACTTTGTCTTCGCGTAAATTGACCGCGGCTGCCCAAATCTCATTCAGCCAACGCAATTGCTCTTCTCGAGTGCAGCCGAGATGTGCTTCAGTGATAGCCAGCGGCAGGCGGTATCGGTCCCACGCCTCTTTCATTATGGCCTTCGGGCCGGCGATGCCTTCGGCGCAAACTCTCACCGCCTCCACATCTGCATACGCATGACGCCCATTGCCGCCATGAGAAGAAGCGGGATACCTGGTTATTCGCTCATCCAGAAAACGTTCACTGGTTATGTAGTGATTAATTCCGAGGAGGTCCGGTGAAGTTTGGTTCTCGATAAACCATTCCAACTCGCGGGACTCTACTCCGAGCCAGGTGAAGTATTTCCACATGGGAGTGTCGGACACGACGCGCCCACACAAAAGATCAGATGTCAGCCAACGACGGTCGTTTTCGAATTCAGCCTGGTATGCAAGTGTGCGGGTGCTGAAGGTCTTTCCCAGGTCCTCCGTCTGGACCAAACGAGCCGTGGGATTGACTTCGCGAATCGCACGCATTGAGAGCACGATCGCTCGGCATTGCAAGAGCAAAGCTCGCACGAAGCTCAACGGATCGCGAAGGTGGGGATACCAGTGACCATAAAGACAACTGAAACGAGCTGTCGTCAACGGTTCGTTTATTGGCGTGTAGTCGGTTGCCCAGGGAAACCGGAGCGCCACAGCCCTGGCGAAAGAGGCAAGTTTCTCAGGAAACTTTGGATCAAGCAGACTGGTGTAGTGAGGGCCGCTACCATGATGGACCAGCCCGACGATCGGCTTGAGACCAAGTCGGCGAAGCGACTCCATCCGTTCATCCGCCCACGACCAGTCGAGCATGTCCAATGCCTGGGGTGCGGTGCGCTCCCATAGGATCGGATACCGGACGGTGCGAACGCCCAACCCCGCAAGTCTTTCGAGATCGGTGGAACGTATGTCGTGCCCACTGCGTTCGAGTTGGTCAGAATACCTGTCGCCAACTCGGTTCAGAGTACACTCTACTCCCGCCCACAGTTCGAGTGGCGGAAGATTTAACTTCTCAGGATTCATGATGTATTTAGCGAGTTGCGGCGGTCATGCTGAGCCCGGAAATCGCAAGCGGATCCGAATCCGGCTTGTGCCCATTGCCATTCCCGTTCCCATTTCCATTACTGTGGAGGGCAGCTTCAATTCGTTTCATGCCCGCAATCTTCCCGTACGTGGTCAGGGCCTGGGCCACAATTTGATCCATGTTGTAGTACTTATAAGTGGCCAGCCGGCCTACAAAGGTCACTCCGGGGGTTGAATCGGCCAGGGTTTTATATTTCGCGTAGATGGCAGCATTTTCTTTTCGCGGCACCGGGTAATACGGATCACCCTCCGCCTGGGGAAACTCGTAAACAATGCTGGTCCGGGTGTGCTCCTGACCCGTCAGGTATTTGAACTCAGTCACACGCGTGTACGGTTGCTCGTTCGGATAGTTGACCACGGGAGCGGATTGAAACACGCCCAGATCATGGGTTTCGTGTTTGAACTCCAGCGAACGGTAGGGCAACTTGCCGTAGCAATAATCGAAGTAAGTATCGACAGGCCCGGTGTAGATCATCTCACGAAACGGAATCTCTTTTTCAACTTCGCGGTAGTCACAATTCAGCAGCACCTTGATGTTTGGGTGATTCAACATTCGCTCAAACATTCGCGTGTAACCGTGTAACGGCATCGACTGGTAAGTATCGGTGAAATACCTGTCGTCTCGATTGGTGCGCGTCGGCACCCGCGAGGTCACGCTGGCGTCCAGCTCCGAAGGGTCCAGTCCCCACTGTTTGCGCGTGTAATTGCGGAAAAACTTCTCGTAAAGCTCTCGACCGACTTTGCTCACCACCACATCTTCTGAAGTGCGAATCTCTGCACACGGTTCCGCAACCTTCTTGAAAAAATCTTCTACTTCGAAAGAAGTCAGGTTGAGCCCGTAGAGAGTGTTAATGGTATCCAGGTTGATGGGCATCGGAACTATTTGACCGTCGACGCTGGCGCGAACGCGATGTTCGTACGGTCGCCACTGCGTGAACCGAGAAAGGTAGTCAAAAACGTCCCGCGCGTTTGTGTGAAAAATGTGCGGACCATACTTGTGCACGAGAATCCCGGCTTCGTTGTAATGGTCGTAAGCATTTCCGCCGATGTGTGGCCGTTTATCACAAATCAAAACTTTCTTATCAGAGCCCGCCGCTAATCTCTCGGCGAGGACGCTGCCGGCGAAACCCGCTCCTACGATTAAATAGTCAAACATATTCCCTCCTTGTGACCCTTCCTTGTTAAGAATTGCGATCAGGCAACGACAACTGCTGCTCTTTGTGGCAGAGCCTCTGCCGCGCGTACGGGCCTCGCGTTTCTCCTCTGCTTCGCCTCGATTGCTTGATTAATCAAATCGGACATTTGTGCCCACGTTTTATCCCAGGATATGTCGGCGAGAAAATCGTCAACCCTGCTCAGCCATTCGGTCCTTTTTTCATTGGCCATGAAATCTTCCGCGGCCCGAATAAATTCGCAGGGGCTATCCGCAATTCTTACCAGGTCCAGCTCCCCGTACGGACGGATGACGTCACGTATTGAGGTCGAGATGACGGGTTTACCTGCAGCCAAATACTCCGGTGTCTTGGTCGGGCTGATGAATCGAGTGGATTCATTTCGGGCAAACAATAGTAATGCGATGTCCCAGCCCGCCAGGTACGCTGGTAACTCCTCGTACTTCTTCGGACCGAGGTAATGGATGTTCGGGTGCTTTGGTAAAGTTTCGGGATCGATCTTGACCACCGGACCAATCATTACGAAGTGCCAATCAGGACGCTGGCTTGCCACCGCGTCAAGCAATTCAATATCGAAGCGCTCATCAATCACACCAAAGAAACCGAGACGTGGGTGCGGAATGCCTGCCTGATCCTGAGGGTCACTCGTGATAGTTCTGGCCTTACCAAAATGTGAGACATCGATGCTGCTCGGAAACGCATGAACCGCCCAGTGAGCTTTACGCTTTACCTCATACAAACTCTGTCCGCCGGTGAAGACAAGATCCACGCGGTTGAAAAGCTCCCGTTCAAAGTCCGCCAATTGGGAGTGTGCTCCTTTGAAGGCTGAGAGCTCATCCATGCAATCGTAGATTGAAGCTATGGGAGAAAAGTGCTTTGTAAAGCTGAGGGCCATCGGCGTGTAGTGTCGCAACTTCGCTGCGCAGACCTTCTGGCAGATGTGGTACGACGACATGCACGCCCCCATCGCGTTCCTGCACGTCGAGCCGCATTGAACCATTTCCGAAAATCGGTTCTTCTACAAAAAACACCCGCCGGTCTCGAGCACAGCGCGTCAGCAGGTGTTGCGGCCGTTGATAGACAAAATCCCAGCGCAGGTGCGAAAAACAAACGAGGTCGGGGATTTTTGGGCCGGCACCAGGGAATCTTTCCGAATCCCCACTTCTGCTCCGCGGCTTCATTTGCGTCTGCGCATAATTCGGCCCGGCCAAACGTTTCCCCGTTCTTTGTTCATCACTAGCGTGCAAAAGTTTTGGTTCAGTGTTCATCGTTCATTCCTCGGATTTATGATGCCGGTACAGACGTGTCCCTATGAGAGAAGATTACCAATGGACTAAAGGAAAGTGTTTACGCTCGGCTTGACCTACTCATGAAGCAAACGGCCGAAGGCCGAAGATTGGGCGAGAAGATCCAGCAGCGCCTTCGCTCTAAATCAATACAACGGAAAGTCATTCCGTTTTCTTATCAGCCGTCCAACACACTATCCGCGTTCGTTCCGGACACTCAGCAAAATCGGTGCCATCCAGGACCCATCCAGCACAGAAAATCCCGGGCGGACTATTCAAAGATAAAGTCGGCGAGCTCGCCCGCTTCTGCGTCATCTACGTTTACAGTGTGGGCATCCTAAACCGGGGCCGCGGAGACTTCGGTACGCTAACGTACCTCTATCAGCCGACACAGATTGGTGACTAGACTTTCGCTAGAACCAACTCCGTAAGCCAGCCGCGAACATTCACCAAGTGTTCCTCTTCATGCTCGAGGGCACTCTGAAAATCCTTCACCAATTCCGGATATCCCAAATTATCCGCCAAATTGATGAGTAGCTGCTATCCGTCATTGTCCGTCAGTTCGGCCGTAAGCATGGCTTGCAGACACTGCGTGACCGAGGTTCTAGGATCTGTCAAGACCTGAAGAATGCCCAGGGAAGCTACGCCGGTGACATCGGCGCAAGGGCTTTGTACCGTTGGGTCGCCACCTAACGCAGTGATGGTGCGATTAAGCAGGAGGAAGTGTTGCAGCTCCTCCTCTCGAATCTGCTGCAATTCTGCCAGAGTTGGTCCTGGCAAATTCTCGCCGACAACCTCAACCTTGTTGATCAAAGTTTCGTAGAGACGGGTTCCCATGCGCTCGAACGCCAGTCGCTCACTGAGCTTATCGAGCAGCACGGCCAACCCGACAGCTTCCTCATCCGCCTGCGCCTCCTGTGCGAAAGGTAAGGACGGCAGCGAACCTAGAGGAAATCCTTCCGCGATATATTCGCTCCGGTAGTCGGCCAGGTCTCCAGGTCCGCCCTCGGAACTGGGCAAAGCCGCAATCGCGCCTTCTATTAATTCCTGGGCCAGCTCGGGCGAGGTTCGGATTCCCGTGCGATTTCCGTCCGCCAACGCGGTTTGTGTTCCAGTGTTCTTCATGATTAAGCCCCTTTCCCTTTTGCGATCTCTTCTGCGGCTAAGTCCGTACCGGGCATCCACCGGTAGCCTGCGGCCACGGTCTCAGAGGGCGACCCCTCCGAATTCATTTGCTCGCGGTAGGCGAGCGACCCCTCGGGCTCCTCATCTTTGCTCACGAACTCCGTCCCGGAGGCACGCAGATCGACCTCGTTATCAAGCGTCTCTCGCACGAAATCCCGATGACTCCGATACTCAATCGGCTCCGGAAGAGAGGCGGGCAGGATTTCCGCCGGATCGCGGTTTTCCACTTCCTTGAAAAGCTCCATGACGAAGTGCAGTTGTCCCAATTCGTAATCCAGGAATCGATCCCAGATGGCTTTAATGCGTGGGTTGGTCTCGTACTGAGAGCAGCCCATGTAGTTGTAGACTTCCATGGCCTCATCATTAGCCACTTCTCCATCCACGTCTCATTGGCATCAATGATGGACTCGTACTGCGTTGTATGTTGCTCTTCGATGGAGGCGATCTCGGCATAGAGTTGACGAGCCACGGGGTCGGCGAACATCGGACCGATCGTCATGTAGTAGTCATGTGTCTGGTTTTCTGCGGCCATGATGGTCACGGCGTGGAGTTTCGTGAGCGGTTCCGCCGTGGTGCGATCGTAGTGCTCGCGCAAGTCGTCTGTCGGGTCACGGTGCTCAACGGAGGTCGGCCGGCCCGGCATGATGTCCGAATAATTCTGGATGATGTTGTTGGCGTCACCCCCGCCGATCCGGTCACACAAGGCCGAGAACCTGTAAAGGTGAAAGAAATCTTCCAGCAAGCCGAACCGATACACCTGGGCCATATAGTCGTCAGGTTCGCGTTCCGCCACGCTAGCCGTCACCTCGATTGCCACCTGCTCGAAGGCCACACATGATCAAGCCCGTTGATATGATTTATTAATGAGTTATCTGGATGACTCGCAGTCTCTCAAGGCGTAATGAACCGCGCGCTCTGATGACCGTCCGTGAATCGAATTAGCTGTCTGGAGTCCCTGAGCTACGCCTGTAAACTTCTGCCATTCTGGTCCGGCAGCTTTACATTTTGACAGTTGGGGCAGAAATAGATTATTCGGGAGCGTTCCTCTTCGAGAGCATCCCAGGTGCCTTGCCGAAGCTGTCGAATAATTTCGCCGCACCGCAAACAAGCGAGGTTAGTACGCCTGAAGACCAGGTGGCGCGTGCCATATTCTCTGCCTGACTGATAAACCAGCGCCGGCTTGTGCTCCATTCGGGCTCTGTCCTCTTCGCTGGCCGTTGCCCCATGCAGATAGGCGCGGCGCGCCAGTTTTGGCGCTTCCCGGCTCAAGCAGTTCAGCTCAAATCGGCTCAGTTGGCCGACCTTCCGCCACGGGTTTATATTGCAAACAAAGAGAATTTCGGCGCGCAGATAGTTCCCAACGCCTGCAAGGATTTGCTGGTTCAGAAGCGCGGCACCGATAGAAAGTCCGAGGTGCTGCGGTGATAAGAGTCGCTGGCGAAACTCTCTTTCATTAAAAGCACCATCGTAGGGCAGGACATCCGGTCCCAACGAGGATAGGAAATCGATTTGCTGGTAAGGGTCTCCTTCACCGACATCAAAAATCGGGGCTGAAAACAAAATTGCCGCTGCGCCCGACACGACGATCCGCGCTCGCTCTCGCCGATCCACGACGGAAGGTGCGGAAAAAACGACAGTCCACCGTCCCCACATCATAAGGTGTGAGTGAAAGTAGAACCCACCTTTGATGTAACCGATAAGATGTTTACCGTGGGAAACGACTTGTGCAACAGGGTGACCTGACAGTCGTTCCCCGTTCTGCAGTAACCACTCCCGTGCGTTCCGAGTTCGTGCTTGCACCGACTGGATGACCCGCCCGGACAGACTCTCGTCAAGCGCATCGGCATACTTTCTGACCTCTGGTCCTTCCGGCATAGCTCACTACAATCTGATCGCCTCGTCTAACTAACTCCTGCTGGCATGGGCAATGGTCGTGCCGAACTGCAGTATTAGCCGATCGAGGTTGTTTGTTCCATCCCTCTTAGCATCGTGGAATACACGTACAATCAAAAAAAGACGGCCGCATTTATTTTGCCCCCTCGTGCTTCGAATCGTTGGACCCTTAGTTGCATACACAAAGGAAAGCTCATAAGAGCTGTATCAATTTCAACTAAAGGGGAAATATGTCAGCAACACCAAGATCGATCTCAGGTACTAAACCGGAATTAGACGAGTTTGGCGCCATGCAACCAACTACGGGCAAAGACGCGGCCGAGTCAATGCTGAAAACGGTGGACAAATCTACGCAGAAGACGACGGGAGTCAGTCTGTTTCATATTCTGACTCTTGGCTCAATCGGGGCGTCAATCGCCCTGTATTTAAGCGGTAATAAGAAGGCGGGGATTTTTGTCGGGCTCTGGCCGCCGACGTTTCAGGCTCTAAAGGCCGTCGTCGACAAGAAATAGGCGAAGGGACAGACGTCACTCTGCAATTTTTGAAATCGTTTGCTAATCTCCACTTGTAGTGCGGGGACGAAGCCGTTCTTAATCTTCCCACAAAGAACAGCTTCGTCCCTTCGTAATAACCAGCCAGTCGATACTCGAAAGATGAATTAATTGGCTTATAGCCGCCGATCACCAGTTCCTGACCCTGGTTCGTTTTAAATTTGATCCAAGCGCCGCTGCGCCGACCTGCTTCGTAGCGACTGTCCGCGCGCTTGGCGACAATATCTTCGAGGCCCTGACCTCTCACGGCTTTTACGAGCCGGCCAATAGAGACTTCGAATGCTTCAGAAAGCCTGACCGGTTCACGATTCCGGTCGAACAGTTTTTGCGGTAAAAGACTGCGCCGCTCGATCAGGCTCAAGTTCCGAAGCCATCCAGCGCCAGTAGGTCGAAAGCGTAGAAGTCCCCGATGCGGTCCGCGATCGAAACCTTTGTAACGCCGCGAACGAAAGTTGTCCCTTTTCATCGACCGCCACGACTTCACCGTCGACAATCCGTGCTGTCAGGAAGGGAACTCAAATGCCTTCGCTATCTCAGGATACTGCGAATTCCACACGTGGCCGCGCCGCGAAAAGAGAGTCACTCGTCGTCCCCGTTTAATTGCGAGCATTCGATATCCGGTAAACTTCAACGTACAATCAATTTGGTCCCCGCGTAATGGTATTCGATAATTTCGCCAGCATCGGTTCAATGAATTTCACCTTAGCTCGCGGTAACGATTTTAGCAGCAAGTGATCTCAGCTTTGGACGAAGCACAAAAGCCACGCGTGCACACGAGAGGAGATTCGCGCCTACTCCCAGATCGCAATCGAAGACCATCGACGTGGGCTGATCGATGTTCGGCGCCCGGCGAAGAAATGGATGGATCTCAAGATTCGAAAGATTCGCCAGCCACACTAACGTTGACGAGTCGTTTACCAGAATGTACCGAATGTCCTGGCCGCTACGCTCGCGCCGGGGCACCGGAAGTTTCGATCCAGTCAGGAGTGAAGGCCAGCGCATCTTTTTCGTAGAAGAAATCACCAAACACACCATTCGGAAATCGCTCAAGTGTAACCGGCCGATTCTTGACATGCGGCAATAAGAACTTCGCTATACGAACGTAGTAATTAATGACCTTGACCTGGTGAATCGGCCGCCCGGATGAAGCACTTTGTCCCGCGCCGATCCGGTTTCGGCGGGTTGAATTTGGAGCGTGGAGAAAAGAGCGAAAACGGAACCCCGGTGCGATTCCCCTTTCTCCAGCTATACAAAAAGCAAACGGTCATTTAGCTTGTTTTCGCGTTAGCTTTTTCAAGGGAGCGAATGCGGTCGTGCGCTTCTTTCACTTGCGAAAATTGACGTGACACGATCGCTTTCACATCATTCGGCAGGTCCGCCTCCAGAGCTTCCTCGTAGGCTTCAACGGCAGCGTCTTCGCCTCGCTCACATTCAGAGATTACTGCGGCTTCGTCTTCGCCAGTGACTGCTGACTTAATATTAATCCAGCCGCGATGAACCGCAGCCGCCGTGCTCCCTGTTTCTTCCGGCTCTCCGCCCAGTCTCCGCACCTCACTTTGCAATTCAGCCGCGAATTGAGCACGCTGTTGCGAATAGGTATTGAAAAGCGTGGTAAGTTCAGAGTTCTTAATTCCTTCGGCAGCAGTGCGAAAGCCGTTCTGGCCGTCCTTGCAAGTTTCAACCAGATTGTTCAAAGTCGCGATTACTTCATCGTTATCTAATGCCATTACTTTCTCCTTGACTTTACATTCACTAAAGTTGGTGAGGGCATACCGCTAATTCATATTCATCATCATCCAGCGTTCTACGTCGCACCTCATTCGGCGCTTTCTCCTGCAATCTTGAGACCACCCTCGGGGCCAAAATCTTTTTTGCCGGCTAACCCATGTAAAATGGCTGAGAAGGCTTCGGTCTTAAGCACAAATTGAGGCAGAAGATGCGGCTAGTCGTTGGAGGTCGTCCGCGAATGAAACGCACACCCGATTACACACTCGACTAGACCATACAGCTCCCAGCGGGCGTAGCAGCAAGTACCAACTATTCTCAAGCGTACCGACCCGCCCGTTATCAATGAAGAGGACTCCGCACAGCACGCGCGTTGCGATTCAACCCATAGCGATAAACCTAGTTGCCTTTCCATGCTTGTGCCCCCGCTGATCGTGAAGGTACGCGGCTAGGTCGCCGTAGTTGGGCTGGCATCATCGTTGCTACCCGTCATTGCGAATGTGTTTTAGTTAGGAAACTTAGCTGAATACGGACGATTAAACGACAAGGTCAAACGAGTTTGTATTGATATCAGCCAGTAGTTCAAATGAGTTCAGATCAAGCAGGGATTGAAAGTGTAATACCCTAGTCGAATCGACACCTCAAATCCCGTTCCGACAAATGCGAGTGCTCGTCTCAAGGGTCGCCCCACTCTTGAGCAAAACAATTGCGGGTCTTCTGTTCACGGTATCCCGCCGAAGACTGTGGATTGGTATCACCATTATCTGCAAAGGAACACTTGGAATGTCCAGAATGCAGCTCGAAATCGCGGAAACGCAGACCGGGTTTTCGCCACTCTACCGTCCCGCCCCAGAGGAAGACCAATACCCTCGGCATGCGTTTAAAGCAATCACCCGGGGTGTTTCGCGGAAGCTCGGGGCCTGCGAACTCACTTACCGGACCCGCGAAGCGATCGATCACGAAAAGGCGGCTACCCAGCATGAGCGGTACTGCGAGTTACTGCGCGGCTGGGATGTTCATATGCTGACGATCCCGGGGAGCGATTCTTATCCGGATTGTTGTTTTGTGCAGGATACCGCGGTCGTGCTGGATGAGGTCTGCATCATCGCAAGCATGGGTGCACCTAAGCGGCGCGGTGAAATCTCCGAAGTAGAGCGAGTTGCGGCCCAGTTTCGAAGGCTGCGACATATTTTTCTACCCGCAACCCTCGACGGAGGAGACGTTGTTCAAGTCGGCAAACGGCTCTTTGTAGGTTCTTCCAGTCGCACCAACGGGCGTGGTATCGAAGCCCTAAGCCGCATCGTCGAGCCGTTGGGATACGTGGTCGTGCCCGTCAGCGTAAGGGGTGGGCTGCATCTGACAACTGGATGCGGCGTTGTCGACGATGAAACAGTGCTGTTGAATCCTCGTTGGTTGGATGCGAGCGCGTTTAAAGGCTTAAGGCAACTGCACGTTCCGGAAGAAGAGCCCTGGGCCGCCAATACGATTCGTGTCGATACTGCCGTCTGTCTCGAGGAGGGAGCTCCGCGAACCGCTGACCTGGTCCTGCTTTACGCCGGAACTATTGAGACTCTTGATATTTCAGAATTTCGGAAAGCCGAAGGAAGTCTATCCTGCCTGAGCATCATTTTTAGAGATGCGCACAAGAACTAAAAACCTTAAGAGAGAACATGGGGATTCTCACAATGGAAATTTCGATCACTCAAAATCAAGAAAAAGCATTACCACCAATTCACCTCCCCAAAGCGGAAGAGCAATTTAAGACGCTGTTGGCTATCGACGAACTCGATCAAGAGCTCAAAGAGCGTCCGGTCCTGGCAAAGGAATTTGAGAAGGCCTTGGAGTTCTCGCTCGAAGCTGCTTATGCGGGCGACGCTTCCGATGATTACGCACATCTGTTCTTGCAACGAGTGCTCTATCGTATCAACCGCCTCAAATTCTTTTGGTACGACGACTTCAGTAACTACAAGAACGAGAGCTCCGATTACCTACGTACGATCCGGCAGCGCATCGAAGCAGCATGGCAATCATGGGAACTTTCCCAAATGGAATTTCCAGTACTCGACGGTGGCGCAGTCAGCGATGCGTTGCGTCGGCGTGCTGAGTTTGATGTGGCCCCGGCGCCCTCCGCCCAAGACATGTATTTTCGCCAACAGATGGGTGTGCCCGGCTATCGCCGCCTTTTGGAAATTGCCTCGCTGGACGGACTCGTGGAAGCGAGCCAACTTTCGCGCACCTTAGGCGGGGTGGGAAACAAAATTCACTCAATGATGACCCGCCTTCTGGTTGAGGAATATGGTGGAGGACGTTTGAGTCGCAAACATTCTTCGTTCTTCAAACTTATGCTTGATGAACTGGACATGAATACCACACCGGAAGCGTACTTCGAGGTAGTGCCCTGGGAGGTGCTGGCTACTATTAATCACAGCTTTCTGCTTTCGGAACGCAAGCAACTCTATCTTCGATATGTGGGTGGTCTACTTTATACAGAAATCTCTGTTCCGGCCGCATTCGAAAGTTATCGAATCGCAGCCGAACGCCTCGGAATGTCACAGGCGGCCCGCGGATATTGGGAGTTACACATCAAGGAAGACGAACGCCACGGGCGCTGGATGCTGAATGATATAGCTCTACCGCTCGCCGAAATGTATCCAGCCCAGGCGTCTGAGATCGTTTTTGGTTATGACCAACAGAAGTTCATGAGCGCGCGAGCCGGAAAAGCCACCGCTGAAGCGGTTAAGCGCGCGGATTATGCGGACCGAATACTCTCAGCTCGTACCTTAACAAGTTTTGAGGCAGCGGCATGAAACCCGATAAGAACGACTTTCAATGCACGTTCATCATTCCAATCCGTCGCGCGTCGGTGGAGCCATCGGAGCTACATGAATTTACCGATTACCTGCAGAGGTTAAGCCGGGCCCGGTGTGAGGTGTTGGTCGTTGACGGTTCTCCCCCGCCGGTCTTTGAGAGGCATAAGCAAGCATGGGGCGAGGTCTGTTGCCATCTAGCACCGGATCCGCAATACACCTACCTCAATGGAAAGGTGAACGGCGTTCACACCGGCGTCGATCTTGCATCATGCGAACGAATCATAGTTGCCGACGACGACATCAGATATCGCGCGGAAGATTTGAAACGGATGTGCCGTCTTCTGAACAGGTTTGAGATGGTAAGGCCGCAAAACTTTATTTCGCCATTGCCCTGGTGGGCACGGCTCGAAACTGCTCGAATTTTGATAAACAGGGCCTGTCTTCGAGCTGCTGATTACCCGGGTACATGTGGCTTTCGACGATCAACTATGCGCCGGGTGGGCCCATACGACGGCGATGTTCTCTTTGACAACGAAGAGATTGTTCGCCACTTTGCCGTGCGAAACGCAAACATCAGGTATGCCCCGGACTTCTTCATCCTCAAGCGGCCGCCGACGCTAAAAAAATGGATTGAGCAACGACCTCGCCAGGCTTACGAAGACTTTGTTATGCGAGCGAAGACCGTCGCATTCCTTTCGATGCTGCCCGTTACCGTGGCAATCACCGTCTGGCTGGGTCCTCGCGCCGGACTTCTGCTATTGACCGCTCTCTTTTTGGCATCAGTGCTGCTTAGTGGCCGCGGGCTGTTGCGTGACTCGGCGTACCGCGTCTTCCCCGTCAGTTCACCGCTCTTTGCGCCCCTCTGGATCGTGGAACGATCGATGAGTGTCTATTGGGCCTTTTACTGGAAAGCGCGTTACGGTGGCTATCCTTTCGGCGAGCGACTTCTTTCCAAAGGCACCGGCGACGCTTGGGTAGCGGGCGGCCAAATCCAAAGCAGAGTTTTAGCTGAGCGTCACCGACACTCGTTCACTGAACAAGAGAATGCCTAAGCCGTCACAAGCAGTGACTCCCGTTGTGCTGGGAGATCTATCTGAAGATGAGTTCCGCGCCGCGCTTTATCAAGCGGCCGAATGGTCTATCAACTATCGATCACGCATTGAAGAGCGAACAATTTCTTCGGATGTTAAGCCAGGCGATGTGATTGCGAACCTGCCTCCGGAAATACCAACGCTTCCCCTCTCCATGAAAGACATCATCGCGGATTTCGAAAGACTCATTCTTCCAGATCTGGTTCATTGGGGGCATCCCGCTTTTCTCGGATACTTTGGCTCAACCACGACGTCCCCGGGCATCGTCGGTGAGATGATCGCTGCAACTCTGAATGTCAGCGCGATGACTTGGCGCACGTCACCTGCAGCTACGGAATTAGAGACCGTAATTCTGCAATGGTTGAGAAAGATGCTTCATCTGCCGGACAACTTCTTCGGAGTGGTTTATGACACTGCCTCGGTCGCGACGCTTCACGCCCTCGCGGCCGCCCGGGAAAGTCTTCCGTTAAACGTTCGGGCTCTTGGATTATGCGGTCGTACGGACATACCGCGTTTGCGTATTTATTGTTCCGATCAGGGCCACAGCTCGATCGTAAAAGCCGCAATCACGCTGGGCGCTGGTGAGGCGAACGTAAAACGAATTCCGAGCGACAGCCTTTATCAAATGGACGTCAACAGTCTAAAGCAAACTGTGCGACATGACCGGAGCGCCGGCTACCTTCCGCTGGCTGTGATTGCCACCGTTGGGACCACATCTGCGGCAGCAGTGGATCCTATTCCTCAAATCAGCGCGTTCTGCAAAGACGAGAAAATATGGCTACATGTCGATGCCGCGTATGGAGGCGCGATGGCTCTGTTGCCCGAGTGCCGTCAAGTAATGGACGGAGTAGCAAGCGCCGATTCCGTGGGGGTTAATCCCCATAAGTGGCTATTTGTTCCTCTGGACTTTAGTGCGCTTTACATAACCCGTCCCGATCTTCTGCGAGATGCTTTCTGCCTTGTACCCGAATACTTGCGCGGCGATGCGGATGAGGGCGAGACCAATTACATGGACTATGGCATACAGCT
>Ga0214473_10002398_pt1 | contig 23034 bp, 16 predicted proteins | sample RVTome_7_FD_203509 | JGI IMG/M metagenome (GOLD analysis project Ga0214473, IMG submission 203509) | Soil microbial communities from uranium-contaminated site in the Upper Colorado River Basin, Wyoming, United States - RVT98D197 | ecosystem: Environmental > Terrestrial > Soil > Contaminated >... | reverse complement strand
CCTGGAACTGGGCAGACCAGAACACGACGACGTCCTACAATACGACTACAGTAGGCGTAACCTTGAACGAGAACGGGAACTGCACCCTCTTCGTAAACATCTCTGGCGTGGAAACCCAATACCCGAATGCAACCGTAGGCACAGCCCCGTCTTGGAACCTCACCAACCTCCAGAACGGGAACTATACTCTGAACGTGAGCTGCGACGATGTAGCGGGGAACAATGCCAGGTCAACCAACGCATTCTGGAATATCTCCGTGCAGGACACAACACCTCCAACTATAGCCTGGAACTGGGCAGACCAGAACACGACGACGTCCTACAATACGACTACAGTAGGCGTAACCTTGAACGAGAACGGGAACTGCACCCTCTTCGTAAACATCTCTGGCGTGGAAACCCAATACCCGAATGCAACCGTAGGCACAGCCCCGTCTTGGAACCTCACCAACCTCCAGAACGGGAACTATACTCTGAACGTGAGCTGCGACGATGTAGCTGGCAATAATGCGAGGTCGACGAATGCGTTCTGGAACGTCTCAGTGCAGGATACTACACCTCCGATCATAACCTGGAACTGGGCAGACCAGAACTCGACGACATCCTACAATACAACGACTGTAGGTGTAACCCTGAACGAGAACGGGAACTGCACCTTATTCATAAACATCTCTGGCATCGAAACACAGTACCCGAATGCGACCGTAGGGACCAGCCCGAGCTGGAACCTGACAAACCTCCAGAACGGGAACTATACTCTGAACGTGAGTTGTGATGACGTGGCTGGCAATAATGCCAGGTCGATGAATGCGTTCTGGAACATCTCTGTGCAGCCTTTACCACAGACTTGTCAGGTTCTAAGCACGGCAAACCAGTATTATCAAATGTCTGGGGACATAACTAATCATGCTGGCTCTTGTTTCAATATCACAGCCGACAACGTAACTCTGGATTGTGCTGGGTATATGATAGATGGGACCTCACCTGGGAGCGGGACGGCATCGGCAGTAAATGCTACAAATAGGAATAATGTAACTATAGCCAATTGTACGCTTACGGAATTTAGGCACTCAATATGGCTTAAGACTACGGAGAATTCCACAATCAAAAATATATCCAGTTCGGATGCAACATCTTACAGCATTTCTATGCGTACTGGAAGCAGCCACAATATAATTATAAACAATACGATAGACGTCCCAGCTTCACTTACAGGAATTTATTGTTATCAGGCGACTTCGGAGTATAATACTATCACCAGCAATTCTATAGTGGGGGCAGGGGAGGACGGAATAATAATATCATACTGCTTCAATACAAATATAACAAACAATATTATCTCGCTTAGTGGGGATGGTGCGATAGGACTTTATCTCTATCAGGGTATGGGGGGTACAATAAAAAATAATACAATTATAATGGGTGGAACAAATAGTTACGCCATCAACTTTTTTGGTGCCGATGATTATATCCTCATCAATAATACTTTTATCGCTACAAACACGGGCTCATACGGAGCTTATATGACCACTTCCGATGACACTGCTTTCTATAACAGTACCTTCAGTGGGACTACTAATGATGTATATATGACTGGAGTTTCCTTAAACAATAACTTTACCAATTGTTCCTATTCCACTGAAAGTATAGCTGTCAATTCTGAACTCATCCGGCAGTGGTACGTCCGCGCCAACGTCACCACTTCCGGCTCGCCGACTTCTTCCAACGTAACCTTCGAGAATAAGACTGGCGTGAAGATGGGGACTAACCAGACCTCCGATCCTGTGACTGGCCTTACGCCGTGGGTTGCGCTCACGGAGTACAAGAACGCCTCTGGCGTAACGCAGAGGCATACGAATTATACAGCGAACGTAACCAAGCTGAATTATCATTCTGCCAACCAGAGTTTCAACTTTACGAATAACAAGCAGGTGAATGTTACGTTGACTTCAATTGTTGCTGATTCCACACCTCCAATCATAACCTGGGACTGGGCAGACCAGAACACAACCACCACCTACAATACGACCACAGTTGGCGTAACCCTGAATGAGAACGGAAACTGCACCCTCTTCATAAACATCTCCGGCATAGAGACGCAGTATCCGAATACGACAGTAGGGACCACCCCGAGCTGGAATCTGACAAACTTCCAGAATGGGAACTATACTCTGAACGTGAGTTGTGATGACGTGGCTGGGAACAATGCCAGGAGCACCAACACCTTCTGGAATATCTCTGTGCAGCTTCCATCTCAAACCTGCCAAAACCTGAATACTGTAAACCAGTATTACCAAATGTTCGGGAGTATTGCCAATCACGCTTCATCATGCTTCAACATCACAGCTGACAACGTAACTCTGGACTGCGTTGGGTATAGTATAGACGGGGCTGGCGGTATTGGCACAGATATTGGTGTGAATGTTAGCAATAGTGCGGACAATATTACCATAGCAAATTGCACCATACAAGAGTTTGGTACAAGTTTACGGCTTGGTGTAAATTCCGATGGCAACATGATTGTGAATAATACAATTAGCAGTGTAGCTTATGCAGTCTACTTAGCCGCATCAGACAACAATAATATTGTGAATAATACAATCACAAGTACCCAAAATTATGCCCTTACAATTGACACGTCTAGTGGTAATACGTTCACGAATAACAGCATAACTGCCAATCCGGCTGTGGCTGATGATGCAATTACAATGACATCATCCGATTCAAACACATTCAGGAATAACACAGTGATTGGCGGAACTGGAGTTGGGGACTCTGGTGTGGAAATAGGCACTGGTTGTGATAATAATAAGTTTATCAACAGTACTATACGTGGGTACAGGGGGGTTTATGCAAATACTGCTGGAACTGGTAATATCTTCTACAACAGCACTATAATCGGACTGACAAGTTCTGGGGTTTATTTAAATTCTGGAGCAATTACATTTCTGAATTGTTCCTACGCTTCGGCTTATGTCGCTACTGGAGCCGAGCTGGTAAGGCAGTGGTATGTCCGCGCAAACTTTACTGAAGGTGGTTCTGGAGTTTCTGCTAACATTACTTTCGAGAACAAGACTGGCGTGAAGATCGGCACCAACCAGACCTCCGATCCTGTGACTGGCCTTACGCCGTGGGTTGCGCTCACGGAGTACAAGAACGCCTCCGGCGTAACGCAGAGGCATACGAATTATACGGTCAACGCCTCCAGATTCGGGCATGTTGTAACTTCTGCCAGCTTCAACTTCACGAATAACATAATAATAAATTTTTCTGACACTACCACCCCCATTATAATTTGGGTCTGGAACATTACTAGAAACACAACTGACAACTATGATTCCATAAACGTTTCTGTGAAGGCCAATGAAAATGTTCTGGCCTGCAACGTCAATATATCCAGTACAAACTATACAATGAACCAGGATAATTCCACTGGCTTCGATTATACGTGGAACATACCTAGTGATGCCAACTATACTTTAAGAGCCTATTGCAATGACACTGCAAATAATACCGGTGAAACTTCATTGGCCTGGTACGAACTAGACACCATCTCACCAATCATAACCTGGACCTATGGTTCTGTAAACACCACCATTAACGAAAGATCTACTGGATGGACTTTAAACATTACCCTCTCATCAGATGAACTATTGGATGAGTGCTACACAAATGCAACTGGAACCAATGTGAGTATGACGCAGAATACAACCACCACCTATTATTACGAGTGGGCTAACCCCTGGCATGGCAATCGTTCTGGAATTTATGCATGGTGCAATGACACTGCTGGAAACTTGGGCGAGACCACTATGGCATGGACTGATATTTACTTCTACTGCTGGGTTCCGCATGATGATTTTTATGTTAATGAAAGTACGACTTTATGCAGTGGGACGTATAATCTGACGGATGCTGGAGGTGCTGGGATTGTCATTGTAAATGCAAACGATATAATAATCTCTGGAAACGGAACAACTATAAATCAGACTTTGACTATAGATAACAAATTCGTTGTGAATATTGGTAATTTTGAGAGAGTAGAGATTAGAAATATCACGCTTCATTCTCAAGCAGCAGATAGTGTGTACAACTACTTTTTTAGAATTAGTACTGGTAGAGCAAATGTTACTAATGTTACTACATCAGGACTAAGAACAATAAATGCGTATGTTTCATCTGGAAGCTCTGCATATATAAAATTTTATAATTCTACATTGAATCAAGCTTCGGTTTATGGGGGATGTATTGTAAATGCTTATTATCTTAGTACGGGTGTTAGTGGAGTTAATATGTATTTTATAAACACTACCATAGCCTCTGGAACTAGGTATAACAACAATGGTTATTGTGGTATGAGAAATACTGCGTATTTCTACCATGAATGGTATCACAAGGTTAACGTTACTAATCCTAGTGGAAGTAGTATAGATAATGCTAATGTTACTGTTTATGATAATAGTAATAATAGGGTATACTCTAAACTTACTGATGCTACTGGGCTAACCTCTCCACGAGTTTTAACTTATAAAAAAATTTCTGGTCCAAGTGGTGTTGGGGGGGGTACGATAGTAACATATACTCCATATCAAGTCTACGCAAGCAGTGTAGGTGCGGTAGGTCATACCAATGTCAGTTTGACAAGCAACAACCAGACGAATGTTACAATTTACAATCCCTTCTTTGTCCCACCAACGCCAGCGAATAACACCCAGCTCAACCAGAGCTGGATATTCATTAATGTCTCTACCAGTGGCCTCTTCTATGGCGATTTGGCCTATCTGGATTACAATCGAACCAATTATACCATGGTTGTGTACAATTCCACTCTGTTCTATTCAAATCATACAGTGCCAATTGATGAGAATGGCACATCGTGGTATCAAGTCTATGTCCGCCTAGATTTTGACAATGATATATGGGGCTTGACTGAAAACAGGACGGTAACAATGAATATAACAGGAGTTGATATTTACCCGCCCATAGTTTTTGGCTGCACCCCTGAAACTGGAGGTAGCTATTCAAGCGATTTAGCAGGAACTAATATCGAGCTGCAGTGCTTTTCCAACGAGAGGGCAAATCTTTCTGTTTCCACCATTCACCGCAATTTTTCCACCTCCGATCTCTTTAATACATCTAATTCCATCCCCTTATACACCCACCGCGCAAATATAACGCTGCCGGCCGCTGGCTCGTCATCAACCTACTACATCTCGGCGAACGACACTTTCGGCAACACGATTAACTCCACCGAGATTATAATCCTCTCTGTAGCTGCCATCCCAGGCGGCGGAGGCGGGGGGGGAACCCCGCCACCAGTTGAAGAGATAGGCGTTTTCCACCTGGAGCCGGCTGACTGCTGGGACCCGATAGAGCGCAAAAACAGGGTCTGCGATTACGAGGCGTACGGCGCCGGCTCAAAGACGTACACGGTCTGCTCCGACATGGCCACAGCCAGCATAACCGTAGCCGTAACCGTGGAGGGCTATAGGATGGATGGGATCAACACAACCTCACTAGTTATCATACCAGATGAGATAGCGCTGAACGCCAGCGAGTGCAAAGTAATCGAGATAAGCAACACCTACCCCATCAATAGCACGGCCACGTTCTCAAACACGGACACCCACCCGTTCAACGTAGTCTTCACCTCAGGCGAGTATGTGAAGAAGATAGGCATAACCATCTATCCCCCAGGCGGGTTTGTCAATCTTGACGGCATATTCTGGGAGGGCGACATAGCCGGCGTGCATGTAGTAATATTGAACTGGCAGGTCCTGATCGTCCTGATCGGCCTCCTGATAGCCGGATTTTTGGTTATGATAGTGAAATAGGCATTTTTATAGCCCTAACCTCTAAATAAACAATATTGTAAGAGAATGGATAATGATGATATGCAGCTTAGGACTCCCAGAACCGCTGGGGAGCAGTACAGAAGGATAAGGGCGTATGGGAACAGCCCTGAGGCGTGGGGCATTAAGGACAAGGGTAACTATTACGCTGTCGTTATCGCTGGGCAGGTTGAGTACCTGCCATCCTCTAGGAAGATAGCGTGGAGGACCAGCAAGTACGGCTGGACAAGGTATGACCAGCGCAAACGAGGAAAGCAAAGAAGGTAAATCTATGAAAAAATCTGTCATGATGTGGTTTGTCGCAGCTGTTTTACTTCTATCCATGATTGTCTCTTCACAAGTCCCGCTGGAATATATTGGCGAGGGCAGACAATGGATTGAACAAGGTGTCGCCTATGCTATAAATTTGCCTCCACCCGACAATCCAGCTCAATTTGACGATGTAGACGAGACATACTCACTATGGTTTATCATAGACAACAGCCAGTTTAATTCTATAAAAGATGAATTGATAACTTTAACAGGAACGTTAGGTAATTATAAGTCATATAGAGACCAAGCCCCTGGAGGTTTTGTATTACCAGATGAAACTGCCATGGCGACATTGAGGGATATTTGGGAGAGTGGTAGTCTTCCATCTGGCAGCATAAGCGATACTGTTCTACCAGACATCTCAGATGGTCTGCAAGATTTCCCAATCGGTCTTGGCGAGATAGATATTATAGGAGGCCAGTCATATAGACCATTGTATTTTGTGGCAGTTATAACCTACAAAGGCTCTTGTGGGGTTGGTTGTACTTATCGTGAGAGTTGGGGATATGTACAAGATTTCGTGATTATGGGCGAGAATTACTGCCAGAATACGCCGATTGGTGGCAGTATGCCGGAGAATAGGGGCGACGCTTATTGCTGGACCAAAAACAGGATGTTTTGCGACGACCAATTTAGGCTGTGCAAAGACCCGTGCCCGACGGATTGCAACGGCATCTGCCTAAAAAACTATGCGCCAAGTCCAGACGCGTTGAAAAGACTAATGAATGTCGGCTTTACCGATTTATGCACGAACAACCCGTATATATGTAATACAGACGGTAGAGGGACAGAGGATTGCATCGGATATGTCCAGGCAGTCCATGGCGCTGATTGGAACAATATAACTCATGATCAAGCCGAGCTGGACAGTTTCGCCTATAGCGCCCACTGTGAGATGGTTGACACGGGCGACTTGCGGATAGAGATGATCAATGACAACAATTGGTGGCCTATCGGCAAGCTGGGTGTCTGCAAGCCTAGCGCGCAGCAGCCGCAGGATTGCCATGCTATATTCGGCGAGTCCAGCAACATTAATTATCTAAGCCCCTGGGGCGACTACAGGCGCGGCATTGGCTGGGGCGTTACCCAAGACGGCAAATGCGTAGTCGGTGAATGCGCTAATTCAGGCGACTGTGGCGGTAAGAATTGCATAGGTCGCCAATTAAAGACTTCCGAATTGCAGACCATCGGCGTTTGTCCAGATCCTACGATAAACGCCGACCAGTGCCAGGTGGATGCGGATTGCCTGCAAAGGTGCAACGCTTCACCATCTTACAATCCGCTTTGCTTAAAAGGTGCTGTAGCGACGATAAATGGCACTTTCAATGTCTGCCAGTGTCTAGGCAAACCGCCAATATTCCAAAACTGCATGGCGCAAACCGAAATGGGTACTAACGCTTATTGCATGTTCTATTCTGCCGCAAATTTGCCGCTGTGCAAAAAGCTGGAGTGCCAGGGCACTGCCCTGAATGCGCAGTGCGTGCAGGTCGAGGCGAGCTGCACTGTGAATGAGGACTGTTATGTTGGTGAATTCACATTCGGCAAATGCACGGACAGCTGCTGCGATTATACCGGATATGTGCCGCCGCCACCTTCTCAACAATATCTATGCCCGCCGTTTTGCGACCAGGAAGACTATCTAAATCTGTTCGCCCTGCTTTTGGGCCTGATAGTCGGTTCTCTGACTGCGATGCTCATCTACATAAAGGCGAAGAGCCTCAGCAAGGGCAAGCGCGCATTGATTGCGATTCTGGGCGGAGCCGTGGCAGGCGTTATCACATATTATATTATTACATTGTCAAACATCCAGGTTGGCAATCCTTTTGACATGTTCACGCCGCACTACAAGGTATGTGGCAACTGGATTGTGATGCCGGACCTGATATGCGAGGCTGGGAACTTCTTCGAGACTATCAAATGGGTGTTCTCCATTGCTGTCGCGCTGATAGGCACATTCTTCCTAGCCAAGTTCCTAAACAGGGTGCCAGACTTGCAGGAGAATATGGCTCTGAAGGTGCTGGTGTTAGCCTTAATAGGCGCAGGGCTGTTCATACTGGCTGGAATGCTCTTCTGGCTTGCACTAGGCATAGCGGTAGTATTCCTCTTCCTACGCTACATAATCCCGTATAAAACGGGACATGCATTAATCTAAAAAAATTAAAAACTAAATAAGGAGGCAAAAAATGAGATTAGAATTGAACAAAAACAGCGTGGTGCTGATACAGATATTCTGGATGATTGTCCTGTTTGGGCTCGCTCTGGACTTTGGAGGGGTAAACATAGGCCTGAATGAGAAGATGGCAGCTATAACCCTATTGTTCGTGACGGGTTTCTTGGCAACTGAGATTAGCTTGATGTCATTGTTCAAGCAAAAGCCGGCGCTAACTTCCAATAACGTAGGGCAGTACATAGTTGTGATTTTCCTCGCATTGGGCGGGATAATCGCACTGACGGGTCTGTTTGGCATGACTGTTCCGACAGCTCTAGCACCATTCGCAGGGTTGATAATCGGAATAGAAGCGATAATAGCCTTGTTGCTGGCATTCGCTAAATAAAACCTCATCGCCACGAGGCTGTGGCCAATGAATGGCAGAAGGTTTTTTCAGGTTAATGTTAGGAGGACAAAAAATGGTTAAAAAGTGGTTTAGGTATAAGAGGGGGCTTGGGGGCTGGTCGAAAGACCAACCGCAGGAAGAGCGGCTTAGGCGCGCCTACTTCAGCAGGCCTAAGAACTGGTCTGAACCAAGGAAACTTAGATCAGTGGGGCAGGCATTGACAGCTCTGGCCAATGTAACGCAAGATAAGGAGACCAGGGAAAAGGCCAGAAACGATGCTAGAAAAGCATTCACGTTTCTCAGACAATATAATAAAAAGCATAAAAAATAGAAAATGAAGAATAAAAATTATCTGGTGGTTGGTATCGTAATATTAGCTCTAGCAGGGGTTATTTGGTGGTTCTCTACAAGCCAGCAGCTTTTTCTGCTCATAGAGCCGCCACCTGTGATAGACTTGCAGGAAGGTGACGGTGATACAAGCGAGACTGGTATCTGTTTGCCATTGAAGACCATATATCCGAATCAGGACAACCCATATCTTATACCAGACTATAACCCAGGCTCTATCTTATTGAGGGCGACTGTCGGTGGTCTGACTTTTGACAGGATTATTGAAGGAACAGTCTTCCCCAGCACTAGAGGCGGTGTGGAGCTTCTCGAACCGTTTACTTATCTAAGTGGGGAGCAACATCACAAAGTTACAGGCGACTTTTGCATACCGCTTTCTTCTTTCCCAGAAGATGCCGTAGTAGGCGGCAAAGTTGATTATGCGACCAGCATCAATGTACCCGCACCATGTTATTGCGAATTTGAGAATAGGACTACTCCAGGAGTGGATCAAGATATTATAATTCTATGGATGGATGAAACCGATTCTGGTCTCTGTCCTTCCATTAATGATAATCAAATCATTGTGGGTGGTATACCTGGCGTTTCTGGTGGCAATAGGATAAATGCTCAGTGTTCCGAAACGACTGCTAACAATGTCGTAACAGAACTTGCAATAACACTCGGTTGCAATACCTTTGAAATGCCTTTTGGGCAATGCGTGAACCAGGTTACAATCCCGATAAGCTACACAAGTGAAGAGCTTATAAATGTATCATCATGGGCTGGTCGTTATATCATATACTACTTGGAAGGTATTAGCTCACCAGAAGTAATAGTTGGCAATGGCTATAACGTACAAGTATTGGAATCCTATACCGACCCAGATTATTATGGACATACCGCAGGTTTTGTCAAATTGCATATAAGTCGCCCCGCCCAGACTGATCCATCATCACATTGGGCATGTTATCCACAGGTAGAGCTAACCAAGGGCAATCCAGGCCCAGAGATGACCTGCTGGAGATGGAATTACGCTTCAGATGGTTCATTCAGCGGGACTTATCCCATGACTGAGGCAGATTTAGTGAAACTGGGACTTTGTGGCAATGGTGTGTGTGATCCAATTGAAGAGGGGACATGGCTTTGTCTGGAAGATTGTGGCGAACCGCCTCAAACCTGCGGGGATGAGCACTGCACTGGGACTGAGACTTACTGGACATGCCAGCATGATTGTAGCCTGCCCTGCAACAACAATGGCATCTGCGATACATATGAGAGCCCCCATGGATGCTGGAACGACTGTTCTATCTGCGGCGATTTGTTATGTTCGCACCAAGAGGATTGTGAAACATGTCTAGAGGACTGTGGGACCTGCCCACTGACATCATACTGCGGTGACGGCATCTGCTCACCTGATGAAACTGAGGCAGATTGCGCTATGGATTGCACGTCTCCACCTATACCATTCTGCGGTGATGATGTCTGTAGCGGGATAGATACCTGCATAAACTGTGAGGCAGATTGCGGTGTGTGCACTGGCCAGCCTACTTGGTGTGGTGATGGCACATGCGACAATTATGATGAAAGGTGCAATACCTGCCCAGAAGATTGTGGTGTGTGCAAATATTGCGGTGATGACAATTGCGACTGGGGCGAGACATGTGAGACATGTTCTGGAGACTGTGGCGCTTGCGAGACCTGCACTGAGGATGTTGATTGCATGGGCTTGTTGGCTATAGACCTTAGTACGGGGACGAAATGGACTTGTGTGGGTGGCATCTGTATACTGACACCAGAAGAGCCTCCAGAACCTCCAATAGTACCTATTGTCGGCGAAGACACCTTCTGGCTCATCGTAGCTATAGCTGGCATCATAGTATTGATATTCTTATTCGGGCGAAGGCTAAGAAAATCATAAAGCTATGGAATATGACACTAAGCAGAAAGGCGCAATATGTGATAGTAGCCGTTTTGATATTAGCCTTGGCACTGGTTTATTTTAAGGTAGAGAAAGACTACGGCTTATTCTTCCCCAGGCCTAATCCATGCCCACCCTTGAGCATGGATGCGGACGAGGAGGGCAATTATGTGCCTCCGGAGAACCTGACATGCTACGACGGTGTATGGGTGCCCAAGAGTCCGGCAGTCAATTACACCAGGACAGTCTGCGAGACGCAATACTTGCTCAGGGCGGATTATTGGGACGGCTCTGCATGGCATATAACGCGCCAATACGCACAGGGCGAGCAGTATTGCCTAGACGGGGTTATGGTCGATGTCTCTACGACATGCGGCGGACCCAGCTACACCTGCGATCCTGGCGAGAATGAGGACAACTGCTGGGCGGATTGCGGGCCAATTCAAGACTGGGGCAGGCTGGAAGAGGTTGTCAGCGGGCATCCAGAATTGTCGACCTACCTGCAGAACGAGTACGAGTTTATCTTCCTAAATCCGATAATCCAGCAGGCTGTGGCCGAGGTCGAGGCCGGCTATGATACCAGCACGCCGTTCATGTACATAAAATCGGCGGTTGCGTATTTAAAGGACAGGCTGAGTTACACACAGACGGGAGTGGTGCAATGCGGCGAGGCTTCTTACGTCTCATTAAGCCGCGGCACTGGCAACTGCGTGGACTATTCCGTTAATCTGGTGGCTCTGTTGCGCGCCAAGGGCATACCGGCCAGACAGGTGGCCGGCTGCGTGTCAAACTACAACTGGCGCTGCACGCCGTTCGAGGCTCTGCAATTCGAGTTCGATTTGCGCGGTATTCTGGGACATGCCTGGGCTGAGGTGTGGACCGGCGAAAGCAGGGGATGGGTGCAAACCGACCCCACGACTGGCATCTCACTTGCTCGCTCCTGCGTGGGATACCATAAGATAGACGATACCGACAAGGGTAATTTATGCTGGATAAGCGACCCAGCGAATATGCACTTCTGCATGACGTTTTAAAAGATGAATCTAACCAACGCAACAAATACGACTGATGCGCCGATGTTCTTGGTGTATCTGCTTGGGAGCCAGCAGGCGCAGGCGAATCTGCTGGCGTACGCAGTGATCGCGCTCCTAGCCTTTGTCATATACGGCCTGGTGGGAGTGGGGCTGATATCCAGCCACGCGACCAAGAAAAAACTCAGCTATTTGGCCTTGCTGCTGTTCTCTTACATATCGCTGGTCGTGGTGTGGTTTTTCACACAGTGGCCGGAATACCTGCTGTGGGTAACATGCGGGCTGATTGGGATAGTCGTGTACATACTGTCAAGCATAAAAAGGCACTACCACCTCAAGGATAAATTCCTTTATATTGCAGTCTCGCTCACATTCATAGGCATGATGTGGATTAAACAAATAGCCGAGCTTATAGTGAACTGGATTATGCCTAGCTGATCCCCATAGTTCGGCTAGACTAGGGGTGTGGTTTTCAACATCGGGAGCCAATTAGCCTCAATGATTGGCTCCCCCCTCCCTTCTCTAATTTTTAAAGCTTAAACTGCTAGGATAGTGTTCTTATTTCCGTGAGGACCTCCAAAGTGATGAATCCCCGCGCTCTGTTCGTGGTTGTCTTTGTGGGCTTGGCACCACTGGTGCAGGCGTGGGGCAACATCACGAACGATTTTATGGCGACGGAGCTGTGCAGGATAAACGGCTGCGACAACTGCTCCTTTGACTTCTTAATCAGCGCGCAGGCTGAATACGGCAAAACTGGCGATGTTCTGGTTCTGGCGAATAAATATTTAAACCAGTCTTACGCTGAGAACCGCACGTGCCCTAAGTGGGGCATGGCCGGCAGAGCCTTCTACTACTACACCGTGTTACAAAGTCCAACCCGTATTTTGCCTAACAAGGATTTTGACAACGCCGTTGACCGCTGGGTGGGCCAGAACAGGACCAGGTGGCAGGTTGAGGCGGGCGGGGCGAAGGCCAACCAGACCACGCTCCAGGACATAATCCTGAATTTCATTCGGATTTTTGAGCAAAAACAGAATGTTATTCTGGAGGAGCCGATAAAGGGGCAAAAAACCCGCGTGCAGAGTTACGAAGGCTCACGGAACGGCCTAAATGAGCAAAAAGGGTCGGAGTCGGAGGCGATATTATGGTTCTCCGAGAGCCAGCCTTGGTTCTACAACTGGCAAAACCTGCTTTTGTTGCAAATCGGGCTAATTCTGGTCTGGTTTTGGATTTGGCATAAGTTTGTTGGTGGGAGCAAGGCGGCAGAACATGCTATCTTTGGATCTGAAGGCTCCAAAAGGACGACTGTGGTGGGGAATGTGTTCCGAGGCTGGGGCTGGACGGTCAAGGCAACCTTTTTAAGCGTCTTGGTGTGCGACCTGATAGTAGTTATAGTGTTTTTCGTGCTACCAGTGGTATTCTGAAATTTGTGCACCCTAAATTCAACATACCTATTGTGTTTTACGGCGGTAAAACAACAATTTAATTCTTATAGGCTGACCTTAAAGCAATACCAGGTAAACTACCCACCCCTAAAGGGTGTGGGCATTCCATGAACAAAGACATGCCACTACAAGAGGCTGAAGAGCCGATGTCGTCATCGGAACGCAAAAGTGCGTTTACAAGCACTCGACCACAGGAATACTGGTTTCCCGCTCCTGCGGAGATTAAGCCAAAACACAGTTTTGACGGTAAGTTAGATGTTCACGTTATAAAAGGAGGGATTCGCTTCCTCCCAGTGATAAATCACTGGGTATCCGCGAACTGACATTTATAACTTCTACAGTCGTTACTATATTCTACAAAAACGATTGGTGGACCCCCAAATCAATCTGCGATGGCGGGATAAGTGTGATCTACGATGTTCAAGAATGACACCAAAAAAGACTGAATTACACCACTTGGTTCATGCGGAATTTGATAGTGGAGCAGATGCAGTGGACTTCTTTGGGGCACTCAGAAAAATAGCAGATCGAATAGCAACCGCGATAGAGGGCATAGACAAAACCCTGGTCAAGATGGAGTCATTGTTGGAGAAAATCGACGGCCAGACAAAAAAGTGATAAATATCTAATTAACTTTTTCCTTATTTTTATAGCCCAACCTGCTAAAATAGCAGGTAAAACGATGAAAACCACAGCAGTAGTTCTAATCTTATTTTTAATGCCCTCGGTTCTGGCGGACAATTGCACAATCACCGGCTCCTGGTCTGATCCCGCTATAATCGGCGGCGAGAGGGGCGTGTTTGACCTGCAGATAGGCCCTGGCTCCGGCTTTATTGATATTGAATTCTTCAACATGTTCAACGACCTTTTATGGAGCGAGTACCACCTACAAATCCCAGCCACCTACCAGATAAAGATACCGACCGAATCCGACTGGATAAACGGCTCTTACCGGCTTGAAGTCTTATATGACGAGCTTGGCAACGGCTCCGACTGTGGCAAGGTTTTGGTCGTGCCGCTGGAAATCCGCACGCAGCACAATCGCACGGTCTCGATAGATATTATTATCAATCAGTCTTACACGATGGTTGACACGCCGAGAACGTGCGTGCCGATAACAAAAGAGGGCAGCTCCTTTGACGTATGCGCGCAGGGCTCCGTGCCGCCAGGGTTGCTGGAATCGCTGAAGTTCAACAACATGCAGATCATACCAGGGAATAATATGGGCAGTTTCAACATTGACATAACCCAGTGCACGGAGGACGCCGACCTGCGCGCGAGTGTGAAGGCGATGGACGACAGACTGATCGCTATGGACAACGAGAGAATGATGCTTACGGTTGAAAACAGCAAGCTGCACACGCTGATCTGCGGCGAGGGCGGAAGGTTTCAGGAAGTAGGGGGGAGATGGGCCTGCAACGGCGCGCTGGGCGAGGGGGGGTACATATCAAAGATAACTGAACTTAATGACGAAAAATCTAGGTTGGAGGCTGAGAAGAATGCACGCTTTGATGGTGGGACGGTAATTATGATTGCTTTTATAATAATTGTTTTAACTGTGATAGCACTATTGTTTATCACCAGAATGATTTTTTCAGATAAAATTATGGTAACGGAGGCTATATAATGAACTATCTGGGTGAAGGAGCCACTAAGATTAGCGACAATTGGTTTGGTAATTTTATACCGACACCTTCTTTTTATATGTCGACTAACCACCAATTTTATCGGCCGTTTGCACGTACGATCACGCCAAAAATCACGATGCGCAACGTTTTATGGGCACTCCGTGTATTAGATGTCCGCAAGAGATTGCCAACTGTAGACGTTGGCAATAGAGATCACATCGGAGAGATAAAAGACGGTTGGATATTGTTAAGGCCCGATGACTTGCATGTGCCGAATCCACTAGAACTTTATAATACGAGCTCGTGTGCTGTTTATGTGGGGGTAGGGCGGGAAGATTTATTGCCCATGAGGATTGGTGGGGACTTAAGGGAAATAGCTGAGATTCCTGGCGGCACATACCTCCTTGTCAATTATCAGAAGATGAAAACTGAATACTGCTATCTCCAGCAGGAATTGCAAAAGGAGCGCAATTTGAGGGAGGATATGGAGGTAGAATTGTCTTATTATAACATGGTAAAGGAAAGAAAGGGCGACGAACCTGAAACCTGGCTTAACTTGCGTGAGGCAAGCGATTGGATAAATACAAACCAGTCAAAGAGATTCGTACCCTTCCCAGAATCAAATGAGCCTAGGTAAATCTTTTAAACGGATGTATGCGGAAGCTATGGGGATAAAGGTAGTTCAACGGGAGCCGAAGATGGACAATGAAGAAGTCGTGGAATTGAGCGCGGATGGGCAGACTGGCCGAGAAGCGAAGCGCCAGGTTGTATCACCTGAAGAAAGGCGCGCTATGAGGGAGGCTCGTGACAATGAGTACCGCCGTGAAGTCGAGGAATCGGGGGATTATAAAAATCAAAGAGCAATCAACCGCCTAAAGGAGGAGATGGAGAAGAAACTCAAGGGCAGTGAGGAAAAGACGGTTGAGTGGATCCGTGATTTGAAAATCGATCTGGAAAGGAGAACAGAAACGGAGAAACCGCAAGCCATGAAGGTTGTGGAGGCGAAGCATAGCAGTGATAAACTGAAGGATATCAAGGATGAGTTGTCTCTTCTTCTTGGCATAAAAGGTGAGGAGGAAGAGGTAAACATAGATGACAGAAAAGAGCTGGAGAGGGTCATACGGAACCACAATATCTTTACATTGTATAAATGGTACAACGAGGCTGTGAGGAGGAACGCGCAGTACGCCGAGTTCATAATCCTTCCAGAGCTTATCTATATGCTCATGGATAGGTTCATGCCGGCCGTGATGAGACTAATGGAATACGCCGATGTCGCAGACAAGGAGCGCCTAGGACTGGCTGATGAAGCAAGCAAATTGTCAGAATCCCTCAAAATTTCAGAGAAGGAACATGCCAGACTGACTGATGAGACGAGTAAATTATCTGAGTCTTTCGAGGCTATGAAAAAGGAGCGTAATGGGTTAAAAGATGAGGTAGGTAAACTATTGGAAAAAATTAAGGCAGAAGATAGATTGGTTGAGAAGATAGACAAATTATCAGAGTATATCGAGGCTATGAAAAAGGAGCGTACCCAACTGGCCAAGGATGATAATACACCGATGAGTAGGGAAAAATCCTCTGACGACAAAATCGTGCCAGTTATTGTGGATAAGACTGTGGAGAAAACAGAATCCAAAGAGCTGTCTCCACAACCGCAAATGAAATATCCAGAACTTTCAGCCTCGGCCAAGACTGTTATCGAAGTGTTATATGATCTCATCACCAAGGGGAAATTGAAAAGGAACCAATTTTCGAGTAGGACTACACAACTTTGCCAGCGTGAAAAATGCGAGGATGAGTATGGTAGGATAAAAAAAGTTGTCAAATCAAGCTTACAATACCAACATTGGCACGGCAGCAATGCCAACAGCAGTGCGGCGGCAGTGCGGCAGTAGGTTGGTGCTATCAGCACGCTCATAATTCACGCGCACGCGTCGTAATAAGGCTAAAACAGAAAAAATAGAATGATACGCAATCGAGTTCCGTATAAAAGGCGTGGTGCGGCAGTCTGGATATGCCCCAAGATTAGAAGTCAGGAACCAATTGGTGCATACAGTGGTAGGATGGCTAACATTCGCAACCTTCCCTATCTCCTTCGCCCCGCAATTTGGAAGAAACAAGGCATACCCCAAGAGGAGGTGATATTGGTTTTTGCGACTAAGGAAGGCGTTTATGCCTTTCTGATGAACAAACTTAATACTGAAATTCCTTGTAGCACATATTCTCATTATCTCCCATGCTATTTCGCAGTTAAGGGGCAATTAGGTGGCAGCACGCCTCGGATGGAAAAGGATGAGATCACTGGCAGACTTGTCAAACATTGGCGCTCTACTGGCCCTAAAACATTTGGCACATTCTGGGTTACAACAGAAGACATCAAGAAGTATCAAGCGGAGATGTCTAAAGAGGGCTCGACCTGACCAAAGATCGGTGGCTTGGAGCCCAATTTCCTATTGTAAAAGATGCAGGCTCCGACTACATTTTGGAGGTTGTGAAAAAAATCCTCCAAATCTATAATGTTTATTTTGTGCCCGACAATGTTTTTAACAAAGAACTCCCCGTCAGATTCCATATTAGACGGTTTAAGCTGGAAAAAATAGTCCACCTGCGTAAGCGGGCCGATTATCTTGCGCACGTTATACCTGGTTTGGTATGCCAGTATCAGGGAAATCCCCTGCTGGCGTCCGCCTACCGCCATATTCCTTATCTCCCTATACGCATCGTCCATTATGCCAGTATCCGCACCAGACGGGACATCCATGACAGTAGAGAAATATTCGTCTATGCAGACAAAAGCCTGATAATTAGGCTTGCCAGCCACAGCTTCACGAATCATCCTGCATATAGAACCGATGCACATGTCCCTAGAGGCTACATCTGGGATTTTGGAAAAATCCAGAAGGTATAATGTATTAGGTTTGAAGGCAAAAGCATCATGCTTGTTGTAGGTGAGAAAAGGCGACGTCTCAATCTGCATGAGCAGCATTTCTATCCATCGTTGCACTTTTCTGCCATCCATCTGCGAGGCGTAGCGCATATCCTCCAAGATTTGGAATGTTTTGATGAGATCTCGCTGACCCGATTTTGCGAATATCATCATAAACTCCCGTTCGTTGGACTTGTTCATCAGACCGAGATTCTTTATGGTTCTCATACCATAGTGGGGCAAATACTGCATGTGTATCCTTATATCGTCCTCGTCGAAAGTCAGATATTCGCAGTTTACGTGGATTTCCTTGCACTTCAGCCTAAATGTTTCCCACTCCATGTCCATGTCCTCTTTTGTTGAGATTACAACACCAAGTTTATCATTTCTCCTGCGCATACCATGGAGCATTATCTTCTCTTCCAACGTAGTCTTGCCTGAACCTGTCATGCCGCTGATGCCTATATGCGTCCCTTCTCGCGCACCGAGTTTGTCATCCTTCCCTGCAAATTCGAAGCCAAAAGATTCTGATGTCAATTGGGGTATCCGCTCACCATCAAAATTCTCCAGCATCTTATAGGCTAAACCCACTGGAATATACGCGCTTTCTATAGTATTTATGAAGGACTGTTTTGGTGATTTATACTTCAGCCACAGAGGGGCGTAACGTCTTGGTAAGAGCTTGTAAAATTGGGAGTAATAATCTACGTTCATCTCTTCCCCCTCCTTTTGCGCCACCATAAAAACATAAAGACGATTACAATGACTGCGACAATAACTATAAATAGCAGATTAATCACTCGTATGTAGACGTATACGATTTCTATATCGCCGTTCTCATACTCGATCTGCGCGCGCGCGGTAAGCTCGCTGTATGGCAGAAGCAGAATACCAAAATTTGGCTGGTATGACAAGACAGTCTGGTTCACAAAGACAGTGCAGCGCACATCCAGGCAGTCTGTCAGCAGTACGCCCATGCGCTCATCCGAGATCAACAGTTCACGGCTCCAGTACTCGCTTAGAAATGGAAAATACCATAATGTATCTGATAGGCTCCACTCGCTAGCCAATTTACGGGCCAATGGCGTAGGAGTGCCACCTCCACCAGCGCCCTCGCATGTTGTAGTCGTTGGCGCGTCAACTATCCTGATCAACTGTGTCTGGCACATATAGTCCCCATCAAAATCACAGCAGATTTTCGCCTTGTAGTGCCCGCTTGAGTTGAAGACAAAAGTGTAGTTCTGTTTGCCATTGGAGTTGTTGTCCATAGGCTGATTTGAGCGCAGGGCAGTGTTGTTCTCATAATACAAGGAGAGATTGCATCCAAGCGTGTTTATCGGCATGTTGTAGTCATCAGTGTCGTTAAAGACAAAAATACGGATATGGCAATTTTCGTTGGGACGGCAATAATCGTCTGTCGATACCTCATAAGTGTAACACTCACGAATACCCTCAAACTTGCAGCACATTACAACATCATACTGATCAGCAATAGTAAGCAGGGCGGAATTGTTATGCCAGCCTATGCTGGAATTTGTAGCCTGGACATGGCTTAATATCGAGCCGTTACTGTAATACACTGTAGTATTACAACCTGATAGATTCACTGGGGTATGCACAAAAACAGTGTCGTTTAGGATAAAATCACCCACAGGACAGCGCTCGTTTAAGTTGCACTGGTATCCGCTGGCTAGATTGAGAGCTAGGAGTATCAAGAGTACTACTAAGATTACGATTCCAATAATCTTTAAAAAACTCTTGTCTTCATTCATCATTTTTCTATGGCCAAGATTGAATCCTTAAGTGCCATGGTACAATCTACTGAAAGTTGCATGGTAAATTGCTCACATGTGATATTATAATGATCCAATAGGATTGTACCAGCATTTGTAACCGAAAGATTTCTAACTGTGATCGCAAGATTGGATAGCAGACAATTATCAGAGCAGTCCAGATCCCAGTTCTGGTTTGCCACTGGGATGCAAGTACCGATTGTCAAACTCAGCGTAACGTTCACCTGCTTGTTATTTGTGAAGTTGAAACTGGTAGAGTTTGTGGTATAGCCTAATTTGGTGGCGTTTACCGTGTAATTTGTGTGCCTCTGCGTGATGCCAGAGGCGTTCTTATATTCAGTAAGCACAACCCAAGGCGTAAGTCCGGTTGTCGGGTCTGAGGTCTGGTTAGTGCCGATCTTCACGCTAGTCTTATTCTCGAAGGTTACGTTAGATGAAGTCGGCGAGCCGGAGGTGGTGACGTTTGCGCGGACGTACCATTGACGGATGAGTTCTGCTCCAGAACCAATATATTCAGAGTCATAAGAACAATTTAGGAAAATATTATTTGTATTTACCTCATCTGAGATATAAATGTCATTGGTGATAGCAGAAATTCTCATGTTTTTTAATATATTATTTATGGAGCCGCCCTTCACCCACACCCCATATTTGTCATCCGGTGTTGGCGTGGTGTCAAATACGGAGTTGTTGGAGAAGCTGCCGGAATCAGTGTCGTTGAGCGTTATCCCATAGGTGTTGTTGTAGACACTATTATTGCGCACAACAAGGTTCGCAGCAACACTCGCATAAACCCCGAAGCTGTTGTTGGCCACGGTGTTGTTGGCAACCACCACATTGTCTGCCTTGGTGATGTTGATACCACACGTCGGGTCGCCGACTGTGTTGCCATAAATCCTGGTGCCGTCAGCATCTTCAGATGCGTAGATGCCATACCTTGTCATATCTACAATCCTGTTGTGCCTGATAATGTTGTTGTTCGGGTCATTGGCTGCAGAATCATCAAGAACTACCCCGCTTAGCCCCCGAGTTATGTTGTTCCTCTCTATTATGTTGCTGTCGGAGTTGGCATATACGTAGACCCCATAGGATGTACTGCCAGCCGTTATGCGGTTCAGGGCTATTGTGTTGCTGCTCGACGAACTGAGATAAACCCCGTACGAGCTCGAGCTACTAATACTGTTATTCTCAAACGTGTTGGTGCTCGACGAACTGAGATAAACCCCAGTCTTCGAGCCGCTAATACTATTATTCTCAAACGTGTTGCTGCTCGACGAACTGAGAGAAATCCCACCCAAGCCGCTGATAGTATTATTCTCAAACGTGTTGCTGCTCGACGAACTGAGATAAACCCCAATCGAGCTTGAGCCGCTAATACTATTATTCTCAAACGTGTTGCTGCTCGACGAACTGAGATAAACCCCATAAGTGCTCGAGCTGATAGTGTTATTCTTAAACGTATTTAAGGACCCCGTGGCTAGGTATACCCCATTGCCCACACTGGCGATGATCGTGTTATTATAAAAGTTGTTCCCCGTCCCGCTCGCAGCCGAGTTCACGCCCCCGTACCCACGTATATAATTACTATCAAACTTGTTGTTGCTGCTGGCTCCGCTCAGTTCCACCCCGTTGTCCCCAGCGTCCGTATGCCCGATCAGTGTGTTGTTTCTGAACACGTTCGAGCTCGAGCCTGTTAGATAAATAGCATCAGCCGTGCTCGAGCTGATACTGTTATTCTCAAACGTGTTGGTGCTCGACGAACTGAGATAAACCCCATAAGTGCCCGAGCTGCTAATACTATTGTTCTCAAACGTGTTGGTGCTCGCCGAAATGAGATAAACCCCAACCGAGCTCGAGCTGCTAATACTATTGTTCTCAAACGTGTTGCTGCCCGACGAACTGAGATAAACCCCATTGTTCGAACCACTAATACTGTTAGTCTCAAATGTGTTCGAGCTCGACGAGCTGAGAAGATAAACCACATTCGGGCCACTGATACTGTTATTCACAAACGTGTTGGTGCTCGACGAAGTGAGATAAACCACATAGTTCGGGCCACTGATACTGTTATTCACAAACGTGTTGGTGCTCGACGAACTGAGATAAACCACATAGTTCGAGCCACTGATACTGTTATTCACAAACGTGTTGCTATCTGACGAATCAAGCCAACCCCCATTCGTGCCATTGATACTATTATTCACAAACGTGTTGGTGCTCGACGAACTGAGATAAACCCCAACCGTGCTCGAGCTACTAATACTATTATTCACAAACGTGTTGTTGTCGCTTCCTGTGCGGATGTAAAACCCGTAGGATGCGGAAGAGAGAACCGTTATGTTCCTTGTAGTGGAATTCCCAGTGTTCTTGAGCCAGACGGCGTTACGGAACTGCTGGATGGTACAGTTGGCGATCGTCAGATTGTTCCTGTCGGTGGCGTTTATAGCTGAAGCAGTACCAGAAGCGGGATTTGTCCCATCTATCGTATACCCAGCGCAGTCAAGAGTTACGTTGTCGGCTGTGATGTTGAAACATGAGCCAGCATGGTCGGTTATATCAGCGGTAAGCCTATAATATTCGCCAACAGAGTTTAACACAGCACAGGTTGGTATTTCCGTGTATATGATAGCATACTCTACATCATTTCCATACTTAAACATGAGTGAATGAGCTCCCTGGGTAAGAACCATACTCTCCTCGTTTCCAGCCTCGGTGCAACTATAATTCCTAATGACAACACTGTCTCTAACCCACTCATAATCTAGCGATTTATTACCACACGTTATGTTGCTCATATTACCCATAGGTGATGAGACTAGGCTCACCAGAGATGAATTATTTAGTATTGGATTTTCATCATCTGCTAATGTCAATTTATAAAAACTTGGAATAACCAAGATAATCAAAATTATGCAAAAGTACATAATTCTTGTCATATCCGCCTGTGATTTCGTAGTCAGCATTGACTTCTAATAATTAAATGGGTTGAATTTTCAGTTATGCAACCACTATGAAAAAAGTATATAGTAGTGATATTTGTGATATTATGACCGGTCATATTTAGATTATCCTGCATGGAGACATTACCAGTAAATGTAATACCAGGAGATATAGCTGCCCTTACCTGAGCTGTTGTATTCCACGTGTCAGTGTCGGTATCGGTGAAGGACTGGTTCACCCACGACCCGTTTACGTACCTGAAGGTGCGCGCGTAGATGTCGGTGGCGTTGAACTCGCCCGA
>Ga0214473_10002397_pt1 | contig 23042 bp, 18 predicted proteins | sample RVTome_7_FD_203509 | JGI IMG/M metagenome (GOLD analysis project Ga0214473, IMG submission 203509) | Soil microbial communities from uranium-contaminated site in the Upper Colorado River Basin, Wyoming, United States - RVT98D197 | ecosystem: Environmental > Terrestrial > Soil > Contaminated >... | reverse complement strand
GGGAGAGTTTCCCTCTTCGGGAAAACCCTGGAGGGGAGCGTTGCTTTCTTCGTCTGTTCCCTTCTGATCGTCTGGCTCTGTCCGAATTTAGATCGGGTTTCAGGGGCCCTCGCAGCCCTCGGAGCCACATGGGTTGAGGTTCTACCCCTTCGGTTGGACGATAATCTCACGATCCCCCTTACGGCAGGGGCCATCATGCTTTTCTTGGGGGGATGAGGGAAGAGAATTTTTGCGCGGCCTCGAATACCTTCTTCACTTCCGTTTCTGCATCAATTTTCACAACGGCCAGATAGATCTTCAATTCCTCAAAGAGAAAGGAGAAAGCCTCCTGTAATTCTCCCAGAAGTTTTCCATCCTCCAGCGGATTGATGCTGATGACCGGCCTGTCAAACCTCTTAATCAAGTTACAGGCTTGGGTCAGATCGAAAAGGCCCCGCCTTTTATTGATGGGAACGGCACAGGCTGCTACATCAAGAGATTTCGCTTTCGGGAGGGAAAAGGTTGCCCATTGGCCTGAAAAGATGGGAATGAATCCTTTTTCTCTGACCCTTCCGATCATCTCTTTCAGGAGGTCGATCCGGCCCAGGGCCAGGAGCCAATCCCCGTATCTTTCTCCAACCATGAGGAATGGAGAATCTTCAGGATTGAGGAGGGAGAGGGCCTTGTCGAAACGGACGGGATCGAAAGCGATGCGGTCGATCTCTTTCTGCGTGAACACATCGGAGGAAGAAGAGGGGGGAAGGACATCCCGGGGCACCGGGGAAGAGATGAGATTCTTTCTGATCGTCGCGACCATCTTCGATTCGAACCGGTGAAGAGGCTTTCCCAGAAAAGCAACGCCCTCCTCTGCCTCCAGATGAGAGAGGCCGGTAAGAGTTTCGTCTTCGGTCAGATGTTTCAGTTCCCGGAAGGCGTGAAGGTGCTGCACGGACGGCAGGTCGAAAGACCAGGCGCCCATTTCGTAAGCTTCCTTCATCAGGGAAGAGATGGCGCTTTCGGAACGGGAGGAAGGCCGGATCGAGAGGATGACCCGAGGCAATTTTATTTTTTCTAAAATGGCCGTTGGAAACTGCATCGTGTAACTCTTCTATTATTTTTCCGGATCGTTTTCACGATTGTTCATGCTCTTAATCCCGGAATGCCCAATATTTTCCTTACTTCGTCGGGGGAGGCGATTTCTCGGCCCAGTTCTCTGCTGACCCGGACAATCCGGGCAACGAGCTGGGCATTATTCTCTGCGGGGACGCCTTTCTTATAGTGGATGTTGTCTTCAAAACCCACCCTGACGTGGCCACCCAGAAGAATGGAGAGCGCTCCGACCTGAAGTTCTGCCTCCATGATACCGAGGACGCTGAACATCGCTCCTTCGGGAAGTATATCGAGGTAGTGCATCAGGTTCTTCGGAGTATAGCGGATGGCCCCTTGATTGACCCGGTGCATCCCGAATACGAAACTGATCCAGTAGGGCTTCGTGAGAAGCCCCTTTTCAATTAAATTATAGACCTCCTCCATATTGCCGGGGCTGTAGACTTCCAGCTCGGGTTTGATCCCCCGATCGAGTATAATCTTGGCATGTTTCTCGATCCAGGACCGGGTCCATGTGGTGGGGGCCTCGATTCCCCGGTAGAGCACGCAGCCCAGATGGGTGTTAAGGCTGCACATCTCCGGATCGGCCTCGATGGACCGAGCCCCCGCATCGAGATCGACCTTCTTCCCCGCCTTCAGCTCGTCCATACGGAGGGCCATCGCAGTGCTATGCTGCAAGATGATATCGCAGCCTTTTTCCCTGATCCTCTTGTCCGCTTCCCGGAATACTTCCGGATCGTTGGTAGGCTTTCCTTCCTTATCCCGGGCATGGATATGAACAATGGCCGCTCCTTCATTCCAGCATTTGTAGGTCTCTTCGGCGATCTCCTCCGGGGAATAGGGCAAAGAGGAGTTGGCTTCTTTGCCATGGAAGTTGCTTGTCGGTGCCACACAGACGACCAATTTTTCTTCGAGTTTCATAAAGCCTCCTTTCGAACGTCCCCTCACCCTCTTCCCTTCGGGGCATAAGCGCTAATTTTATTCTCCATCGCTTTCATCTACCCATCCCCTCCCTAACCCTCCCCTTGAAGGGGAGGGAATCATACGGGAACCAACTTCCTTAACTCCTCCCCCTTCAAGGGGGAGGTTAGGAGGGGGATGGGGTTACCTATTCGATGATGGCGACGGCTCTCACCCATCCCCCGCCTGCATTTTCAATCTTGATGGGGAAAACGGCCACCTTAAAGCCGAAGGGACGGGGAATTTTATCGAGATTGGCGAGGTTTTCTATGTGACAATACTCCTTCTCTCTGCCGGCGTAATGGGCCGCCCAGAGTTTCTCCTTTCTTCCCTTCCGGACATCTTCAATCATCACATCGAAGGGCTTATCCCAGCCCCAGGCATCGATTCCCGCGACCTTGATTCCCTGATCGATCAACCATAAGGTCCCCTCCCGGGTAACTCCGGGGTGGCGTTTCATGTAATCGGCCTGGCCATAGTATTTCGATGCCCCTGTCATGACAAGGACAATATCATAAGATTTCAACCGGTAGGGTATCTTTTCAAGGGCCCCTTGCAAATCTTTTGCGTCAATCTCCTCCCCCGGCTTTTTGTGAGTGAGGTCCAGGACCACTCCGTCCCCGTAACACCACTCCAAGGGGATTCGGTCGATTGTCTTGGAGGGCTTGCCCTCGGAAGTGGGCCAGTAGTGCCAGGGAGAGTCGAGATGAGTGCCGCTGTGTGTGGTCAGCGTGACATTCTCGACGGCACTGAAGCTTCCTTCAGGGAAGTCTTCTTCCTTCAATCCAAAAATAGGGCCAAAGATCCTCGTGCCTTCTTTGTGGTTGATGTATTCTATCTTCACCTTCAACATGGAACCAGGAGGTGTCTCTTTAATGGGTACGCTCAAATCGATAACTTGAAAATTCCTCTTTCTCTGCTCCTCCATCTTGGCTTCCTCCCCTCCAGAACGAGAAACAACTTCTATTATACCGTTTCTTTTTCCCAAATCAATTGGAAATTTCCCTCGCCCCGGCGGAGAGAGGGGAGGGGTGGGTCCACTGGCCCTTTGCCAAGGTCTTCATGCCCGACTATCATACTGACTTGAACTTCTCCCAAACACTGCTTCAAATCCGATGCCGAGTTCCATTCTGTGTTGGCTATCCGGTCTTCGGTCCGCCTCGAATGCGAGATTGCGAAAGCCCTTTCAGCGATTTCGGAACGGACTATTCCGGGCTTTGACTCTTCGGATTGCTCCTGTGAAACCCATCTCTTCGGGTTCGAAAGAGATCCTTTCCATTCAAGAGCTTTCCATAATCTGGTCCAGTATTTCCGGATGGACCGTTTCCGTGCTGTTACCCCTTGAACTTTTTCTTGCCAAAATTATATATTTCTGGTAAGAGAGTGGTATGACTTTAGCCAAGAGGGAGTTACAGGAAGGACTAAAACTGGGGATTAAGACGCTGATCCTTCAGGAAGTTAGATTATTGCGTCTGGAACGGACTTTTACTCCCCATTTTATCATCGAAGCAATGACCCAGTCGATTCAGGAGACAAAAGAGAGGATCGTGAAACTGGCAAAACCGATCGCTCAAAAAGAGCGGGCTCCTCTGCTGAAGAGGATGATCCACAAAGCAGTGGACGAAGAGATTGATCGGGCCATCGAGTTAAGAAATGTGAGATGTATCCGCTGCCTTCACGGAAGATTTTATGACGAAACGGGAATGGCCCATGAGACCCTGCCCACCGGAGCCAGCCCGGCTCAAGAAATTGGATGTGACAGGGTTCGGCCTAGCCTAAGGAAGGCGTGCCGACGGTTCGTGGAAAACTCGGCAGCCACCTCTCTTGAAGACTACCTCAACGAGATCACGCTTCTTTATCAATTCAAGGAAGTCATCGAGCGAATCAACGAAATCTGGGAAGACTACCTGAGAAAAGCATAGCGCATGGGGCATAGAGCATAGAGTCTAAGGTCCCGATTTGCTAATACCAACCCTCAAGTAAAATTCAATCAAAAGTATTCGGAATTCTCTTAACCCGTTGAGATGTCCCGCAGTCGGCGGGTTCAGCATGACTGCAAGTAGTTCTCCTGATCTTTGGTCTTTTGTTTACTCTATGCCCTATGCGCTTTGCTCCATGCGAGTCATCACGCGAGGGCTTCTGCCACCAATTCGGTAATATCCATCACTCTGATCCGGCCCTTCTTCTCCTTGCGAAGCCTTGCGGCAGCCAGGTTCAAATTGGATTTGCAGGAGGGACAGGCTGAAACGACAACCTCCGCTCCCACTTCCAGGGCTTCCATCATCCGTTTATAAGCGATTTCGCCGGAGAGGGACGTGTCAAAAGCCTTGAGCCCTCCTCCTCCACCACAACATTTGGCGAGGAGCCGATTGTTTTTGAACTCCACAAGGGTGACCCCGGGAATCTTCTTGATCAGATCTCTTGGGGGCTCAAAAATATTAAGATGACGGCCCAGATCGCAGGGATCGTGATACGCCACTTTCATCGGGCTCCCGTCTTTGAATTTGACTTTGCCCTCTTGAATCAGATCATTCAAATAGTGGATGGCATGGACCACGGGGGTTTTGAGAGGGACATATTGGGGATAGAGTTCCTTGAAGGTCTTATAACAGCCAGCGCAGGTCGTCATAATCTGCTTAGGTTCGATCTTTGAGAAGGCCTCCAGGTTCTTCCCTGCTGCCTCCTTGAATTCCTCTGTTCCTACGAGATAGGAGATATATCCGCAGCAATATTCCTCATTGCCCAGAGCGGTGTAAGAGACGCCCGCCTGATCGAGGACCTTCATGATATTCGGGACGATGTTGATGTCTTGGTAAGAAGAGACGCATCCCACGAAGAGAAGGGCATCCACCGGCCCTGTCCTGGGCTTGAAGGATGAAGGAAATACATCGGTCCGTTTCTCTTTCGGTTCTCCAAAAGGATTTCCCGTAGTCTTTAAATTCTTCATCAGGGTCTTGTGAATTTCCGGGAGAAACCCAGCCTCCGCGAGCCGTCTTCGGCCGCCTTCGACGATCCCGGAAACCATCACGCCGGCCGGACAGGTGGCCTTGCAATTGAGGCATGTCGTACATTTATAGAATCTTTCCGCCAATGCCTCTGAGGGTTCCAACCTTCCGGTAAGAAGATGGTAGGCTAATATCACTCGCCCCCGTGCGTTGGTTGACTCCAACGCAGTTTCTCCATAAACGGGGCAGCCGGCTCGACAGAATCCACACATGATACAGGCCATAATCTCATTATCCAATGCCTCGCCAAAGGTTTGAATCTCGCCGGGCCTTTCAATGAGTGGTTGAAAGGCAAAATTCTCATAGATGCCTTTAATCGAGTCATCAAACCCCATCTTTCCCGGATTAAGGATATTGTTGGGGTCAAGGGCTTTTTTGATCTCCTTCATGACTTCAAGCGTTTCCCCAAGCTCCCTTTTGATATAAGGCGATTTGGACATTCCCGTTCCATGCTCTGCAGTGAGCGTGCCTCTGAGCCGGATGGTAAGGTCAATTAAATCTTTGGATACTTCTCTGATGGCATTCCATTGCTCTTTGTTTCTGGGATCGGAGATGATGATCGGATGAATATTCCCATCACCAATATGGCCAAAGGTATTGATGGGGATGTGATGCTTTTCTGAGATCTTCTTGATCTCCATAATGGCCTCAGGGATCCTGGTGATGGGTATTCCCGGGTCATCCATGATGGATTGCATCCTTGATCCTCTCTCGACTTTCGACAATGAGGCGACAATCCCCTGTCGGGCGGCCCACATCTTAAGACGTTTCGCAGGATCATCCTCCCATCTATTTTCGATACCCTTATTGGCCTCACAAATTTTATCGATTTTCTCTATGTTTTCGTGAACCGCCTTTTTATTGCCATCGATTTCAATAAAGAGGAGGCATCCCACCTGATCGGGGATATCGAGTCCCATGGCTTTATTGACCACATCGATCGTCACTTTATCCAGAATCTCACAGGAAGAGAGGGCAATGCCTGAGGTCAGGATTTCCCGGACGGCCTTTCCGGCATCCAGGGTGGAAGAGAAGCGGGCCTCTGCGAAGGCAATATACTCAGGCATGGGAAGGATCTTTAAAATGATCTTTGTGATGATGCCAAGAGTTCCCTCTGCATTGGTAAAGAGCTGGGTCAGATCGTACCCGGAAGACGTCTTCCCGAGGACAGAACCCGTATTGATGATTCGGCCATCGGCCAGCACCACTTCCAGTCCCAGGACGTAATGTTTGGTCGTTCCGTATTTGAGGGCTCGGTTTCCACTGGCATTGGTTGAAACCATCCCTCCCAGCGAGGCCAGATTAGCACTCCCCGGATCAGGAGGGAAAAAATGGGTGGGGGCAAGAGCTGCATTGAGGTTGTTGCAGATCACGCCGGGCTCGACCACGACGTATCCGTTCTCTTTGTCTATCTCCAAAATACGATTCATCCTGCTCAGGTCCAAAAGGATGCCCCCTTTGGCAGCTAAAGCGCCGCCCACGGCGCTCGTCCCTGATCCTCTGGGCGTCACAGGAATCTTTTCCTTATTGGCGAGGTCCATTATTTTTGACACTTCTTCTGTCGTTTTTGCAAAGACGATGACATCCGGGACAGCCTCATGAACCGAAAGATCTCTGGAGTAGCAAAGACGTTCGATTTCATCGGTTCTCACATTCTTTTCACCCACGATTTGAATGAGGTCGTTGATGTAATCCATTTTTACTCCTTCTTTAGGAACGTCAACTCATTAAAGCCTCTGGATTTTCACTGCGCAGACTTTCAGTGCCGGGATCTTGGCTACCGGATCCAAGGCATCAGAAGTCAACAAATTGACTGCCGCTTCCTTAAAGTGGAAGGTCATAAATACGACTCCCGGAGTAAGATTATCGGCTATCTTCGCCTTAACCTTGACATTCCCGCGGCGTGAGGCGACTTCCACCAGTCCATTATCCGGCTCGATCCCCAAACGCGATGCATCCTCAGGATTGATTTCGATCACTCCTTCCGGATAGATCTCGGAAAGTCCTCTGGACTTCCGGCTCATCATGGTATGGTAATGGTAGAGCACCCTTCCTGTGGTCAAGAGGAAAGGAAATTCCTCATCCGGAAGTTCCAGGGCAGGGGCATAAGGCGTAATATGAAACTTACCTTTGCCCCGGGTGAACTTATCCTTGTGTAGAAAGGGGGTTCCAGGATGGTCTGCGGTTGGACAGGGCCACTGAAGTCCCGCCTTTTCCAATCTTTCGTATTTTATTCCGCCATATGAAGGAGTCAAAGAAGCGATCTCATCCATGACTTCCTTCGGAGAAGCATAATTCATCGGATAGCCCAGTCTCGAAGAGAGATCAGAGATGATCTGCCAATCCGGCCTGGCATTTCCGACCGGCTCAATGGCCTTACGCACCCGTTGCACGCGCCGCTCCGTATTTGTAAAGGTTCCCTCCTTCTCGGCAAAGCTGACTCCCGGCAGAACAACATGGGCCAGCTCAGCGGTCTCGGAGAGGAAGATATCTTGAACAACAAGGAGGTCGAGATGGTTAAGCTCCTCTTTTACGTTGCTGGCGTTGGGGTCTGAAAGAAGCGGGTTCTCCCCCAAGATAAAGAGGGCCTTCACCTTTCCGTCGGCGATCCCTTTCATCATCTCCATGAGGGTGAGACCTGGACGCGGAGAAAGAGCGACCCCCCAGGCCTTCTCAAACTTCTGCCGTACGGCCTCATCATCGACACGTTGATACCCGGTATAGACGTTGGGTAATCCTCCCATGTCGCAGGCACCCTGAACGTTATTCTGGCCTCGGAGGGGATTGACCCCTGAAAAAGGCTTCCCAATCTGTCCGGTAGACATGGCCAGGTTTGCCAATGCCAGGACATTGTTCGTCCCGGTGGTATGCTGAGTGATCCCCATGGCATAGAGAATGGAGGAATTTTGGGATTGCGCATAAAGCCGGGCGGCTTCAAGGATATCCCCTGCGGGGACTCCCGTAATTTTTTCGACTGCTTCAGGAGCATAGTCCCTCACCGATTCGGCGAGGGCTTCAAATCCCTCGGTACGCTCCTCCACGAAGGTCCTGTTGAGCCATCCTTGGGAAAGAATGGCATTTAACATTCCATTGATGAGAGCCACATCTGTCCCTGGCTTGTGCTGCAGGTGGAGATGAGAGAAATCGGCCAGCTCGATTCTTCGGGGGTCTGCGACGATGAGTTTGGCTCCCCTCTGTCTTACGGCTGTCTTGATAGCCAATCCAATGATGGGATGATTCTCTGTCGTGTTCGAGCCGATGACAAAGATACAGTCCGCATTCCTGATCTCATCGATGGAGTTCGTCATGGCCCCGCTCCCAAAGGCCATCGCCAGACCGGCGACCGTAGAGCTGTGTCAGAGCCTGGCGCAGTGATCTACGTTATTCGTTCCGATGGCGATGCGAGCCAATTTTTGGAGAAGATAGTTCTCCTCGTTGGTGCATTTAGCGGAAACGAGAACGCCGATGGCATCCGCTCCGTGCTCTTCCTTCACTTTCTTCAGACCGCTCGCCACCCTGTCCAGTGCCTCATCCCAGGAAGCCTGTCGAATGATTTGATTCTCCTTTATGAGAGGCTCTGTGAGACGGTCCGGGCTTTGGACATAATCGAACCCGAACCTTCCTTTGACACACGTATTGCCTCGATTCACTCCTGCTTCGCGATCTGAGGTCACTCTGACAATTTCCCCGTCTTTCACGTTTAAGTCCAGTGTGCAACCTACACCGCAATAAGAACAGATCGTTTTGACTTTTTCGAATTCCCATTCTCGTCCTTTTCCCATTCGGGACCGTTCTGTCAGGGCACCAACGGGGCAGACGCTTACACATTGCCCGCAAAAGACACAATCGCTATCTTTGAGCCCGCGATCATAAGGAACACCCACTTTCGTGTTGAATCCCCGGCGAGCATAGTCGATGGCCGTGCTTCCTTGGATCTCATCGCAGATTCGCGTGCACCTTTCACATAAGACACACTTGTTGTAATCCCGGACGATAAATGGGTTAGAAAGGTCGATTGGGTAATGGTGCTGCTCTCCCTTCATCCGGGAACCGGTTAAGCCCATCTCATAAGCCAGATCCTGAAGCTTACAGTTTCCCGTCTTCTCACAGGTCATGCAGTCCAGGGGGTGATCGGACAGAATCAACTCCATCACTAGGCGGCGGGCCTTCAGGACCCGTTCGGTGCGGGTGTTGACCTTCATCCCGGCAGAGACCGGATACGAACAGGCAGGAACCAGGCTCCTTGCGCCCTCCACCTCCACGACGCAGATACGGCAGGCGCTGCAGGGGGTCAATTCCTGAAGATGGCAGAGGGTGGGAATCTTTACCCCTGCCCGTTCCGCGGCCTGCAGGACCGTGAGAGACTGGGGTACGGTGACTTCACGAGTATCGATGGACACTTTAACTTCATTCATGAACTCTCCTTAAATGATCTTGACGGCATCGAATTTACATTCGTTATAGCAGATCCCGCATTTGATGCACAGGGATTGATCGAGCGCGTGTGGTTCCTTGGCCTTTCCGGTGATCGCCTTCTGGGGACAGTCCCTGCGGCAGACCCCGCAACCCGTACAGGTCTCCGAATCGATCTGATAGTGGATCAAGGCCTTGCAGACACCCGCCGGGCATCGCTTCTCCTCAATATGGGCCTTGTATTCATCGAGGAAATAGTTAAGGGTTGTCAAAACAGGGTTCGGAGCGGTCTGTCCGAGTCCGCACAGAGAGGCGTCTTTGATCATCGGTGCCACCTCTTTCAGGGTTTCTAAGTCCGATAATTCTCCGGTCCCTTCGGTGATGCGCTGGAGGATTTCAAGCATCCTCTTCGTTCCCAAACGGCAGGGCACGCAACGGCCACAGGATTCACTCTGGGTAAAGGTGAGGAAAAACTTGGCCAGGTCCACCATACAGGTGTTCTCATCCGTTATAATTAACCCCCCCGATCCCATAATGGCTCCCGCTTTTGTGAGCGAATCGTAGTCGATCGGGAGGTTGAGCAGGGAGGAGGGAATGCATCCCCCGGAAGGGCCGCCCGTCTGTGCGGCTTTGAACTTTTTCCCTCCAGGAATTCCGCCTCCGATATCGAAGATGATCTTCTCCAGGGTGATGCCCATGGGGACTTCGACAAGACCGGTATTGTTGATCTTGCCGGCCAGGGCAAATATCTTTGTTCCCTTGCTTTTCTCCGTTCCAAGGCTGGTATACCAATCGGCCCCCTTATGCATGATGGGGGGAATATTGGCAAAGGTCTCCACGTTGTTGATGTTGGTAGGCTTTTTCCATAGCCCGGCCACGGCCGGAAAGGGCGGCCGGGTACGGGGCATCCCACGGCGCCCCTCTATCGAAGCGATGAGGGCTGTTTCTTCTCCGCAGACGAAGGCCCCGGCGCCTTCCTTAATCTTCACATCGAAGTTGAAGTGGGTTCCCAGAATCTTCTCGCCGAGAAGTCCCATGGCCTTTGCATCGGCCACCGCTTTCTTGATATGGGATACGGCAATCGGATATTCAGCCCGCACATAGATGTAACCATTCCGGGCGCCGATGGCATAGGCAGCGATGAGCATTCCTTCCAGGACGGTGTGGGGATCCCCCTCGAGGACGGCCCGGTCCATGAAAGCCCCGGGGTCTCCCTCATCGGCGTTGCAGACGATGTATTTCACATCCCCTGGCGCATTGCGGGCAAACTTCCACTTGTTTCCAGTAGGGAAACCTGCCCCGCCTCGTCCCCTCAACCCGGAGCGTATCACTTCCTCGACGACTTCTTCAGGGCTCATGGAGGATAAAACCTTTGCAATGGCCAGGTAGCCGTCGCGGACAATGTAATCCTCGACCCGGGTAGGATCGATCTGTCCGCAATTGCGCAGGACGATCTTCAACTGCTCCCGATAAAAAGGCACATCTTTTTCTAGGGCCACGGGCTTCCCGGTCTGCGGATGTTTATAAAGAATTTTTTCAACAGGCTTTCCTTCAATCAGGCTCGCTTGGACGATATGCGGGACATCCTTGGGGGAGATCTGCTGATAAAAGAAGCCATAAGGATCGATGGCAGCCACCGGCGCCCGGGCGCAGAATCCATGACAGCCGGTCTCTAAGATATCCACCTTTTCCGCTAATCCATTTTCACCGATACTCTTCCTGAAGGCATCGCGTACTTCCACTGCGCCGAAAGCCCGGCAGCCGGTCATACAGATACGGACCCTGAGCCGCTGAGGGTCCCTTGCCTCAACGATGGCTCTTTGTAAACCTTGTAATTCCTCGATCGAAGACAGTCTTTCCATCCCTTAAGCCTTTTCCCTTTCAGGTTTTTGAGAATATTTCTTTAAAGCGTCCACAGACCTCTTCGGCGTAAGCTTGCCGTAATAGTCTTCGTCAATCATAATGACCGGACCCAGGAAACACGTGCCCACGCAGGCCACCGTCTCGAGGGAGAAGTTGAGGTCTTCGGTCGTTTCCCCTGGCTGCACCTTCAGTTCCCTGGTCAACGATTCAAGAACACCTTTGGCTCCACGCACATGGCAGGCAGTCCCTTGGCAAGATTTGATGACATGGCGTCCCCGAGGGCTGAGGTAAAATTGGGCATAGAAGGTTACTGCCCCGTAAATATTACTTATTGGAACTCTCAGATTTCGGCTAATCCTCCGAAGGACCTCCTCAGGCAAATATCCGTAAATATTCTGTGCCTCCTGTAGGACGGGGATCAGCGCCCCATCTTCACCTCGATGCTTTTCGAACACGGCGTCGAGTCTTTTCAAATCCAATGCCTCTGACATTTCTTGCTCCTTCCGGTTTCCCGGCAAGTAAAACCCGTCCCCTACCTCAAGAGGATAGGTGGGGAGATTTCTTAGTTAAAAATCCCCCGCCTTTGAGGACGGGGGATTCTATATCTAAGTGTGCATGAATTCGGTTGCAGAATCAATAGGCTTACAACCCTATTTCTTCACCCGCTCAATCTCCGATTTTATAAATTCTTTGAGGCTTTCTCCTTGCATCAAATTGTTTAGCTCCGCCTGAAGATTTGAGGGATTGATTTTACAGATCCAACCCTTTTCGTAGGGGCTTTCATTGACCAACTCAGGACTGTCTTCGAGCTCCTGGTTGCAGGATTCGACTTTCCCTGAGACCGGGGCATAGATCCTTCCGACCCATTTTCCGGATTCCATGGAGCCACACGGCTTCCCTTGTTCCACAGTTCTGCCGGGAGTGGGCATCTCGACGTACACAATCTGGCCCGCCAGCTTCTGGGCAAAATCGCTTGTGCCCATTGTCACAAGATTTCCTTCCACTCTGGCCCAGAAATGCTCTTTGTGATAGTAAAGGTCGTCCGGAAAGAGATATCCTTCGATTTCCATTATTCTCGTCTCCTTTCTTGTAAATGTTTTGCATATTACGAGTATTCCTACAATAAAAGTGACCGAATAACAAGCATTTTTTAGAGAACCTTGAAAACTAAGACCTGTTCTCTTGATTACACAGATGTCAAAGAAGATTATATCGATTTTCTCTAATTTCAGGATATCTCTAATCTGCGTAATCGTGTTTCGTAATCTATGTAATCAAGATTTCGAGATTTTCTGCGAAATCTCAAACTTTCCCTTGACAAAAAGGTTGAGTTAATGATAACGAAGTGTAAAATATCACAAATCCTAATATGACATTGGAAGGAGGGAGGTTCATGACGATCAGCAAATGGATGACTGCGGGAACGGTTCTTAAAATGATGGCCATGCACTATCCCGAAAAGCAAGGGGCCGGGGATAAGTTGAGGAACATGACGTTCAAGGAATGGAACGAGAGGAGCTGCCGTTTAGCCAATGCATTGACGAATCTGGGAGTAAAAAAAGGAGATCGGTTCGCCATCCTGGCCTACAACTGCGTAGAATGGTTGGAGATCTATGCAGCGGCTGCAAAAGCAGGACAGATCACTGTCCCGATTATGTTCCGCCTGGCTGCTCCTGAAATCGAATATGTGGTGAACCATTCAGAATGCAAAGCTTTTGTTGTGGCGAAGGAGTTTGTTCAATTGGTCAACTCCATTCGTAGTAAACTCCCAGGCATTCCACCGGAGAATTTCATATATTTTGGGGATGATAAAACGCCGGAGGGATACCTGCACTACGAATCTGTTATCGCCAAAGCATCTCCCGGAGAGCCCGATGTCATTGTCGATGCCGATGATCCGTGGAACCTGATGTATACCTCGGGGACCACCGGAAGACCCAAGGGTGTGGTTCGGACCCATGAAGGTAACCTCGGCCAATATTTGCTAAGCGACCTCAGTATGGGTATCAGGCCCGATGACTGCGTCATGCTCGTCATGCCTATGTGCCATATTAACTCGATCTTTTACTCGTTTGCCTATACTTATGTAAGCGCAAGGGTCTTTGTCTACAACATGGTCAGTTTCGATCCGTTAGATCTATTGAAGACGATTGAAAAAGAGAAGATTACCTTTACCTCCCTTGTTCCCACCCACTACATCATGATGCTCTCCCTTCCCGACGATGTGAAGAAGAGCATCGATGTTAGCTCGATCCGCCAGCTCTTGATCTCCTCCGCACCAGCCCGTAAAGAGACCAAATTAGCCATCATGGAGTACTTCAAGAACGCCGAGCTCTGGGAAGCCTATGGGTCAACCGAAGCCGGGCTCGTCACGCTCCTCAGGCCGGAAGAGCAGTTCAAGAAACTGGGCTCCATCGGGAGGGAGATCTGGGGAACAGACCGGATCAAGATCTTAGATGAGAATGGAAATGAGGTGCCAAGGGGACAGGTTGGAGAGCTTTACTCAAGGACAGCATCTATTTTCAAGGAGTACTGGAAAGATCCTGAAAAGACAAAGTCGGTTTTTCGGGGAGAATGGTTCTCAGCGGGGGATATGGCTTATCAGGATGAGGATGGATATTTCTCCCTGGTCGACCGAAAGGCAAACATGATCATTACGGGAGGTGAAAATGTCTTTCCCTCGGAGGTGGAAAACCTTTTGGGGTCCCATCCTGCTGTCAAATATGTGGCCGTGATCGGTATTCCCGACCCCAAATGGGGAGAGGCGATAAAGGCCGTGGTGACTCTTCATCAAGGAAAGACAGTAACCGAGAAGGAGCTCATCGACCGTTGCAGAGGAAAGATCGCAGGATATAAGATTCCTAAATCGGTTGATTTCCTCAAGGACGAGGAGATGCCTATGACCCCGACAGGGAAAATCCTTCACCGGATTTTGAGAGAGAGATATGGGACATGGAGTGATGTAAGGTAAAGTAGGCTTTGCAAAGATGATTTATAAAGCCCAGGGGGATGACCCAGGGGCCTTTTTATTAATTTTATTAAATTTTTTCTTGCAAAATCCATTCAGATAGGCTATGTTGGGATAATTCCCAAGGGTTTAAGAGAGCCCTTGGGTTCATTTTGTTAGGGTGATGTGAAGAGGAGTTTTGCATGCTTAGAAGTTTGAAGTGGAGATTCATCCTTTATGCGGCCATCACTCTTTTTGCCGTTCTTCTTCTCCTTCCGACCGTGATTTCTCAGTTACCTCCATGGTTCACGAAAGTCATTCCAACGGACAAGATCCACCTGGGTCTCGACCTCCAGGGAGGCATGCATCTCCTCCTGACCGTGGAGGGAGAGAAAGCTCTGGAAAGCTATGTGGAACAGATTAAGAATAACCTGAGAGATGAGCTGAAAGAGAAAGGGGTTCCCGTTGGGAAGCTGGAGAGAGAGAAGACAGACCGGATCGTCCTGGAGTTCTCGGGAGATAAGGGAAAAATCGATAACGTTCTCAGTCAGCGCTTTTCGATGCTGCACGAGCTCTCCTTTTCAGAAGAAAAGGGGATAGGCATGTTTCAGCTTGTCCTCGACAGCAAGGAAACGGAATATGTGAAGAAGAGGGCGGTTGACCAGGCCCTGGAAATCATTCGAAACAGGGTCGACCAATTTGGCGTTTCAGAACCCGAAATTACTCTTCAAGGAACGGATCAGATCCTGGTCCAACTCCCTGGGGTCAGGGACCCTCAGAGGGCAATCAATTTAATTGGTCAGACGGCCTTGCTGGAATTTAAGCTGGTAGATGACGAGGGGAACCTAGAAGAAGCGTTAAAAGGGCCAATCCCTCCGGGGGACATCATCCTTTACCAGAGATCTGTAGATCCGCAGACAGGGGCGGTGAAAAAGATTCCTTTTCTGCTAAAAGAGAAAACCATGATGACCGGTGAATTTATAAAAGATGCCCGGGTGGCGCTCGATTCACAGTTCAATGAGCCTTATGTGGCCATGGAGTTTACTGATATTGGAGCCAAACTTTTTGAGCAGATCACGGCAGCCAATGTGAAAAAGAGGCTGGCGATCATTCTGGATAATAATGTCTATTCTGCCCCGGTGATTCAGGAGAGGATTGCCGGAGGAAGGGCCCAAATCACCGGTCGATTTGATACCAAGGAAGCAAGCGATTTAGCCATTGTTCTCAGATCGGGTGCATTGCCGGCCCCTGTCAAGATCCTCGAGCAGAGGGCCGTGGGACCCTCCCTCGGAGAGGATTCTATCCGGAAAGGGATGGTCTCGATTATCATCAGCGCTGGCGTCGTCGTTCTGTTCATGATCTTTTATTATAAGGCTTCAGGGATCATTGCTGACGTGGCCCTCATCCTCAATGTGGTTCTGACGTTAGCTACCCTTGCCCTTTTCCGGGCAACCCTTACCCTCCCGGGCATTGCAGGCCTTGTCCTTTCTGTCGGAATGGCCGTCGATGCGAATATCCTGGTCCACGAGAGGATCAAGGAGGAATTGAGGTGGGGGAAGACCATCAGGGCTGCCATCGATCAGGGCTATCACCGGGCCTTCATCACCATTATTGATTCAAACATTACGACACTGATTGCAGGGGTCCTTCTCTACCAGTTTGGGACCGGCCCGGTCAAAGGATTTGCCGTCACATTGTCGATCGGAATTCTGGCGAACATCTTCACGGCGGTTTACGTGACCCGGTGGATGTTCGATTTCCTTACCTTGAAGATTAGGATGAAAGAACTAAGTATCTAGTCCCCCCCTTGCTTCCACTTTGGCAAAGGGGGTTGAAGAGATTTGAGAACACCTTGAAACAACTGAGGAAGACAATCGAATGGAATTGATACGGCCGAACACTCGTTTTGATTTTATAGGGAAGCGAAGATTCACTCTTTGGGTCTCGTCGGCGGCCATTCTCCTGTGCCTGGGATCCATCTTTTTCCATGGTGGGCTGAGGTATGGAGTTGACTTCGCCGGAGGGTTGTTAATCCAGGTGAAATTCTCGAAGCCGGTGAGTATTTCGGAAGTTCGGAACGGTCTGGAGGAGACGGGTTCGAAAGACGCAACGGTTCAAGCCTTTGGAGGGGAGAACGAGTTCTTAATCCGTGTCGAAAAGGCCACGGGAGATCTGGAACAGATCTCGAAATCGATTCAAGCTTCTCTTGCAGATCGATTCAAAGACAAGGCAATCGAAATTCGGAGGATCGAACTCGTTGGTCCCAAGGTTGGAAAGGACTTGAAGACGAAGGCCATGTGGGCAATGGGGCTTGCCTTCCTTGGGATTTTGATCTATGTGGCCTGGAGGTTTCGCGAAATCTCATACGGTTTGGGAGGGATTATTGCCTTATTCCACGATATCGTTATCACCTTCGGGGCCGTCTCCATTTTCAACATCGAGTTCTCTTTAAATGTTCTAGCGGTCATCCTGACAATCATCGGATTCTCGATCAATGACACTATTGTCATCTTTGACCGGGTCAGGGAGGACGTTAAAAAGCTGAGGAAAGAAAATCTTGAAACGATTTTTAATACCGCCATCAATGAATGCCTCGGAAGAACGATCCTGACCTCAGGAACAGTGATGATGGTAGTGCTCATCCTCTTCTTCTTCGGCGGACCGGTCATTCACGATTTTACTTCTGCCATGATTGTCGGATTGATATCAGGGACTTATTCCACGGTATATGTTGCGAGTCCGGTAGTTCTATTCTGGCATAATCACGTTACCCTTAAAAGAAGGAAATGATTTCGGGAAGAGGGGAGAGTGAAGGGGTAAGAATTAATGACAAAATTCAAGTGAATATATTAAATTTGGGTTTTGGAAGGGATAAGATGAAGACCTATCAAGCGAAAAATGAGGAAATAGCTCATCAGTGGTATCTGGTCGATGCGGAAGGGAAGGTTTTAGGCCGGCTGGCCGCTGCATTAGCCAAGATCCTGAGGGGTAAAAATAAGCCCATCTACACTCCCCACGTGGACACGGGAGATTGTGTGGTCGTGGTCAACGCCGGCAAAGTAGCCTTAACCGGCAAGAAGATGAAAGACAAGATCTACTACCATTACACCGGCTATCCAGGGGGAATCAGGGAGATGAGTGCCGAGAAGCTCCTGGCAAAGAAGCCGACAGAGATCATCAGGGTGGCTGTGAAAGGGATGCTTCCTAAAAACAGCCTGGGGCGACAGATGCTTCGGAAGCTGAAAGTTTATGCCGGACCGGACCACCCCCATGAGGCCCAGAAGCCAACACCCATTCAAATTTGCGCTTAATAAATGGCACGAATGGCGGCTTTCGCAGGAATGACGTGCTCTGTTGAATAAATGATGCTATGTATGTAGAATTCATGTAATTCATTATCATTCGATTAATTCGCATCAATAAAGGAGAGGATAACGTGGCTGAAACGATTTATGCGACAGGCAAAAGAAAGACCTCCATCGCGAGGGTGTGGCTGGAACCCGGGGAAGGGAGATTCCTCATCAACGAAAGGACCCTCAAAGAGTACTTCAGAAGGGAAACCTGCGAGATTATTGCTCAGCAGCCGCTCGACGTTACCGGAACTCGAACCCAGTTTAACGTCGTCGCTAACGTGAAGGGAGGAGGGATTTCTGGCCAGAGCGAAGCCATCCGTCATGGCATTTCGAGGGCCCTTCTTCAATACAACTCCGAGTTGAAGGATGTCCTGAAAAAAGCCGGATTTTTGACACGGGACTCAAGGATCAAGGAACGGAAGAAATACGGGAGAAGAGGAGCCCGGCGCAGGCCACAATTTTCCAAGAGATAGTTACCTCGTTGCTTGAGAAGGGAGGTCACGGCCTCCCTTTTTTGTTTACGTTAGGCTCTTAGGGAGGCGATACCGACAAGACTTTGTCGATGTCGCTTAAAGGGCATTAAAACGTAGGGCAGGCGTCTCGCCTGCCATGCCCGGTTTGTGGGGACGCCAACCCTACTTTCCCGTCGTGCCGGACTTGATCCGGCATGCATGACGACTCGAAAGAATCCCGCTATGAGCGGGACTTTCGCCGGAATGACGATTCTGTTCGAGGCGGCAATTTATAAACAGACTCTAAATAGACCGAACGGACAAGAAGGATGAAAACAAAAGTAGGTGTTATCGGAGCGACGGGTTATACGGGTGTTGAACTTCTTCGCCTTCTTCTCAATCATCCGGAGGTCGAGGTGACTGTCCTCACGTCAAGAAAATATGCAGGCGCCCGGATCGATGAGGTCTTCCCATCCCTTACGAATCGCCTTCGGTTGAAGTGTGAGGAGCTTGATTTTGACGGAATCTCAAAAAAAACGGATTTTATCTTTACAGCGGTTCCGCATAAGACCGCAATGGAGACCGTTCCCCCGTTCTATCATCGGGGGAAGAGGGTGATCGATCTCAGCGCCGATTTCAGATTCAAAGATTCAGGCGTTTATGAGCGGTGGTATCAAAAGCATACCTGTCCTGACCTCCTTCAGGAGTCTGTTTACGGTCTTCCCGAACTCCACCGGCAGAACATCAGGAGTGCAAAAATCGTGGGAAACCCGGGATGCTATCCCACCGGTGCATTGATTCCATTAATCCCCTTGCTCCGGAAGGGAATCGTTTCAGCGGAAAATATCATCCTTGATTCAAAATCGGGCGTCTCCGGTGCGGGAAGAGACCTGGCTCTTGGGTCACTGTTTTGCGAGGTGAATGAGGGCGTAAAGGCTTATAAAATCTTCGATCACCGGCACCTTCCCGAAATCGAGCAGGAGTTGAGTCTGCTCACTCAGAAAAAGGTCACCGTGACATTCGTTCCCCATCTCGTTCCCATGGATCGCGGAATTTTGACAACCCTCTATGCGAGCCTGCTTAAGAAAATGAAGACGGAAGAGGTATTGAGCACCTTGGAAGAATATTATCAGGGGGAGCCCTTCGTTCGAGTGTACCCGAAAGGGAAAGTTCCCAACACGAAAGACGTCCGGGGATCGAATTATTGTGATATCGGGGTCAACGTCGATGAAGGAAGCAGCAGGATGGTTGTCGTCACTGCCATCGACAATCTTGTGAAGGGCGCCTCCGGTCAAGCCGTCCAGTGCATGAATATCATGTTAGGTTTTCCTGAAACCCTGGGCCTCGGCGGGCTCCCGCTCTTTCCTTAAGAAGGCATAGCGCAAAACGTAAAAATCGGTAATCAATGACCCAGGGCTAATTCTCAATTCTTTATTCTTGACTCATCATTCCCAACTCATAACTCATAATTCTTGCCTCTTCACTCTTAACTTTTCACTCATATTCTGTTAGATTATTCCTCGGATGGAAACGAAACCTCTTACTCCCATGATCAAACAGTATCTCCGGATCAAGAGTCAGTATCCGGATTCCCTCCTTTTTTTTCGATTGGGGGACTTTTACGAGATGTTCTTCGAGGATGCTTATGTGGCCTCGCGGGAACTGGACATCGCTTTAACATCCCGCAATAAAGGGAAAGAGGATAGCGTTCCTCTGTGCGGAGTCCCTTATTTCACTGCGGAAACGTATATCTCCAAGCTCTTGCAGAAGGGATACAAGGTTGCCCTCTGTGATCAGGTGGAGGATCCAAGATTCGCTAAAGGAATTGTCAAGAGGGAAGTCGTCAGGGTTTTCACTCCGGGTCTGACGACGGATGCTATCCATTTAGGGACCGGTGAGAACAACTACCTGATGGGGTTCTGTGCGGAGGGAGAAGTTTTTGGAGTTGCCTTTTTGGACATCTCAACAGGGGAATTGAAGGCCTCCCAGATTTCAGGACTTGATCCCTTTCTCAACGAAGCCTTTCGGAACGAGCCCAAAGAGATTGTGACACTCAAAAGATTTCAAGAGCACTCCTCATTTGAGGGATTCAGAAAGAAGTTTGAAAATGGTTTGATCAATTTCCTGGATGATTCCAAACTTGAAGCCATCCGATCCCTCAGCGAGAATGTGGGGGAATCGATGCTCCCAAGGGCGCCTCTGGCTGCCCTCGCAACGGCGGTCGTTCTGCATTATGCAGAAGAAAATCAGAAAAAGCCCCTTGCCCACATCCATCCCCCTGCTTTTTATTGGGTCCAGGACTTCATGGTGATCGACGAGGTGACGAAGAGAAATCTTGAGATTACGCAATCGCTCTTTGAACAGGGCAAGAGGGGATCCCTCTTCTGGGTGCTGGATGATACCATGACGGCCATGGGAGGCCGTCGGTTGAAACAGTGGTTGAATTATCCCCTCCTCGATATCCAGGAAGTCGAAGGGCGGTTAGATGGGGTCTCAGAACTTAAAGACAAGAAAATCGAAAGGAAGCAGCTCCGGGAGTCTTTGAAGGGAATTCAGGACATCGAAAGATTGATTTCCCGGATCTATCTCGGCCATGCCAATGCACGGGACCTTGTGGGATTGAAGAATTCACTCCAAAAGTTACCTTTCCTTAAAACCATCCTGCAGAAGTTCGAACTTTCTATGTTAAAGTCCGTTTCTTCGGAAATAGAAGACTTTGACGATCTGTTTCGGCTTCTTGAATCTTCCATCGTTGAAGAGCCGCCCTTGACACTTAAAGAAGGAGGGATCGTCAAAACCGGCTTTGACAAAGAGCTGGATGAATTGAGGGAGATTGGCAAGGAAGGGAAGGGGTGGATCCTTCGGCTGGAAGCGGAGGAGAGAAAGCGGACAGGGATTTCAACTTTGAAGGCGCGGTACAACCAGGTATTCGGTTATTACATTGAAGTGACAAAGAGCAATCTTCATCTTGTTCCCGAACGTTATGTAAGAAAGCAGACCCTGGTCAATGCTGAGCGGTTTATCACTCCGGAACTGAAAGAATTTGAGGCCAGGGTTTTGGGTGCCGAAGAAGCGATCTGCAAATTGGAGTATCAGCTCTTCGAAGACATCCGTAAGAAAGTCTCTGAATCGACCCCGAGGGTCCAAAAAGCCGCATCGGCCATTGCCACCCTCGACACCCTGGGCTCCTTGGCAGAGATCTCCGACCGGTATGATTACGTCAGGCCGATCGTTGACGAAGGGGATGCGGTCATCATCCGTGACGGGAGACATCCGGTCCTTGAAAGGATGGGTCTTCAGGAGAGGTTTGTTCCTAACGACACCCAAATGGATACGCGGGAGCATCAGATCCTCATGATTACGGGACCCAATATGGCGGGAAAATCGACCTACTTGAGGCAGGTGGGCCTTATTGTTCTCCTGGCCCAGATCGGCTGTTTTGTCCCTGCCGGTGAGGCCAGGATCGGACTGGTTGACCGGATTTTTACCCGGATCGGTGCTTCCGACAACATCATGAGGGGCCAGAGCACTTTTATGGTCGAGATGATGGAGACGGCTCGAATTTTGAATCAGGCCACCTCCAGGAGCCTTGTCATTTTAGATGAAATCGGAAGAGGGACCAGTACCTTCGATGGTCTGAGCATCGCATGGGCAGTTGCCGAATATCTGCACGACACCTCTTCACTCAAGCCCAAAACCCTTTTTGCGACTCACTATCATGAACTGACCGAGTTGTCGCTCACAAAGGAGAGAGTTAAGAATTATAATGTGGTCGTAAAGGAGTGGAACGGGGAGATCATCTTTCTCAGAAAGATCGTGGAGGGAGGAACCAATCGGAGCTATGGGATCCAGGTGGCGAGGCTGGCGGGACTTCCACAGGGGGTGATCGATCGGGCAAAAGAGATCCTTTCGAATCTGGAAAAAGGCGAATTGGACGCATTGGGCATGCCAAAAATTGCGATGACGAAAACGGCGGTCTCGAAACCTCCCTCTCCAGCGCAGCTTTCCCTGTTTTCCCAGTCCGATCCCGTTCGCTCGGAGATCGAGAAGCTGAATATCGACCAGTTGACGCCTCTGGAAGCGCTGAATATTCTCAACCACTTAAAGAGAAAGGCAGGCTCCTCCCCCCAGCTTTCCCCCTCGAGGGAGGAGGGTGAGGGAGAGGGTGAAGGTAGTTGAAGATAAGATGATCGACTTTCCAAAAGCAAGATTGAAAATGGTGGAAGAACAGATTATCGCGAAAGGGATCAAAGATCCCAGGGTGATCAAGGCGATGAAGAAGGTTCCCCGTCATCTTTTTGTGGAGGAGGCTCTCCAGGCTCAGGCTTATAGTGACCATCCGCTGCCCATCGGAGAAAAACAGACTATCTCCCAACCTTATATGGTTGCCCTGATGACGGAGACATTAGAGCTGAAAGGAAGGGAAAAGGTATTGGAGGTCGGAGCGGGGTCTGGTTACCAGGCGGCGATTCTGGCCGAGTTGGCAGCAAAGGTGTTCTCCATCGAAAGGGTCCGCGTGTTAGGCCTTAGAGCGAGAAAGCTCCTTTATGATTTGGGATATTTCAACGTTGAGATTAAGATCTCCGATGGGACACATGGGTGGGCGGAAGAAAAACCGTTCGATGCGATCATCGTTACAGCGGGGTCACCGGTTATCTCCCAGCCCCTTCTCGATCAGCTGGCGATAGGTGGAAGATTAATCATACCTGTTGGAGACGCTTTTGCCCAGGATCTGATCCGCGTCACAAAGACGGAAGAGGGCTTTAGAAAGGAAGACCTGGGAGGTTGTCGTTTCGTCAAGTTGATCGGCAAGTATGGATGGCAGGAAGAGGACCCGAACGCCTAGCAGGCTGCTGAAAAACGCCCATCTGCGGCGTTGCCCTTATCCTTCGTCATTGCGGCGTACATCCAAGTACGCCTCACTCCTCAGGATTTCGGGCGCCTTGCATCTGGGCATTTTTGA
>Ga0214473_10002396_pt1 | contig 23043 bp, 19 predicted proteins | sample RVTome_7_FD_203509 | JGI IMG/M metagenome (GOLD analysis project Ga0214473, IMG submission 203509) | Soil microbial communities from uranium-contaminated site in the Upper Colorado River Basin, Wyoming, United States - RVT98D197 | ecosystem: Environmental > Terrestrial > Soil > Contaminated >... | reverse complement strand
CCAGAAGAAACACGAAGAGGCGCGCATCTCGGCCGCGATGGACCAGCAGAGGATCGTCAACGTCGGCATCGCCCAGCCGGCGAAGCGTCCCTTGAAGCCTGTAGCGCCAAAGAAGGCCCTGAACCTCATCCTGGGGCTGCTCCTCGGCGCCATGGGCGGCCTCAGCCTCGCCTTCGCGGCGGAGTACCTGGACCATTCCTTCACGACCGGCCACGACCTCGAAGCGCGGCTCGGCATCCCGCTCCTCGGGGCCATCCCGGACCATCAGGGTCTCGGGACCGGGAGCTGAGCCATGTACGAGACCCACTTCGGCCTGAAGACGAAGCCCTTCGCGGTGACCCCGGATCCGCGGTTCCTGTATTCGGGGAACAAGCATCGGGAGGCCCTGGCCGCGCTCCTGTACGGCGTGAAGCAGCGGCGGGGCTTCGTCTGCCTGGTGGGAGAAGTCGGGACGGGCAAGACGACGCTGCTCCGCGCGCTGCTCGAGCAGTTGGACGTCTCGGTCCGGACCGTGCTCATCACGCACACCACGCTGAATCGTGACGAGCTCGTGATCATGATTCTCCACGAGCTGCTGATCCCCCACGCCGGTCTGACACGCATCGAGATGATCCAGGCCTTGCACGACTTCGTGCTGGCCGAGCAGATGGCGCGCTGCCCGCCGCCGCTCCTCGTGGTGGACGAGGCGCAGAACCTCGCCGAGGCGGTGCTCGAGGAGATCCGGCTGCTCACGAACCTCGAGATCGGCGACGGCAAGCTCCTTCAGGTCATCCTGTCCGGCCAGCCCGAGCTCCAGCGCAAGCTCGCCCGGCCCGGGCTACGGCAGCTCGGGCAGAGGATCGCCGTGCGCGCGCGCCTCGAGCCGCTCGACGAGCGAGAGACGGCCGCCTACGTGAAGCACCGCCTGCGGGTCGCCGCCGGGCGCGACGTCGACCTGTTCAGCCGCGCCGCCCTGCACCGGGTCTGGTGGTGGACCGCGGGAACCCCCCGCCTCGTCAACATCCTGTGCGAGCAGGCGCTGGTCAACGCTTTCGGAGCCAACCGCAATCGGGTCGACGAGGGGCTCGTCGAGGAGGCGTCCCGCGACCTCGGCCTGGACCGTCCGCGGGCGGACGGCGCGCTCGAGCGCCGGCAGCCGGCGTCGGCAGGGGGTCGCCGGACCTGGCGAACTATGCTCGGCCTCGCCGGCCGGGAGCGCGGAGCGTGAGCCGCATCTACGACGCGATGCGGCGGGGCGCCGCCCTCGAGGCTGCGCGGACGTCGCCTCGCGCCCAGGGCGCCAACGGCGCCGCTGTCGTTGACCCGGTCGCCGAGGGATACCAGCGGGTCCTCCAGCGGATCCAGGCGCGGCCGGAGGCCGGGCCGCCGGGGGTCATCCTGGTCGTCAGCGCCGTCCACGGAGAAGGCTCGAGCACGGTCGCCCGCGAGCTGGCGCTGCTATTTGCCCGGGACGGTCTGGCGCGCTCGGTGCTCGTCGACGCCAACCTGCGCACGCCCAGCCAACACCTGGCCTTCGGCGTGGAGCGCAGCGGGGGCGTGACCGAGATCGCGACGCACGGCCTGGCCCTGGATCAGGCGCTCCGAAACGGCGCATCGTCGTCGGTGCCCCTCCTCACCTGCGGACGCCCGACGAGCAACCCGGCCGGTGCGCTCGCGACGCCGGCGATGCGCGAGGCCCTCCAGAGCCTGCGCGCCCGGTTCGACTGGGTGATCCTCGACGGCCCGCCGGTCACCGCCTACAGCGACGCCGGTGTCCTCGCTCCGCTGACCGACGGCGTAGTCCTGGTCGTCCAGGCGGAGAGGACGCGCTGGGAGGTGGCCCAGCAGGCCAAGCGGGCACTCGAGGAAGCGGGCGGCAGGATCCTGGGTGGTGTCTTGAGCCGCCGGCGTTTCCACATCCCGGAAGCTCTCTACGGGCTCCTGTGATGGGCCGACTGAGGCGCAGACTCCTGCTCAACGCCTTTCTCATGGTGGATCTCTGCGTCATGGCCGCCGCTTTTGCGCTGGCCCTCCTCGTCTCGGCCGACACCTTCAGCCCTGGCAACCCCGCCTGGTTCCTCGCGGTCCGGGTCAAGGTGTCGAACTTCCTGTTGTTCGTCGGGCTTCTGGTGACCTGGCATCTGATCTTCAGGGCGCAGGGGCTCTACCAGTCGAGGCGCATCGCGCTCCTGGCCTCGGAGTGGTGGGAGGTCGCCAAGGCGGTCGCGCTCGGGACGCTGGTCCTCGCACTGGTCGCCCTCCTCGCGGATCTGCAAGCGGTCGACCGGACCTTCCTGGGAGTGTTCTTTGCCGCCGTGCTCAGCGCAACGGTTCTTACGCGCACCCTGCTGCGGCTCGGCCTCGGTGAAGTCCGTCGCAGGGGACGAAACCTGCGCAACGTCGTGATCGTCGGTTGCGGGCCGCGCGGGGCGCGCCTGGGAGCCGAGATCTGGAAGCGGCCCGAGCTGGGCTACCTGCTGCTGGGCTACATCGACGACTTGCCCCCGCCCCTGAGCCCCCTCCACGGCCATTCTGAGAAGCGGCTGGGCGGGCTCGGAGACGCCCCCCGCCTCCTCGTCTCCCTCGAGGTGGACGAGATCCTGGTCTGTCTTCCGCTGCGCTCGCACTATGAGGCGATCAGCCGGATCGTCGCGATGGCGACCGAGATGGGGCTCATCGTCCGGATGCCTGCGGACTTCTTCGAACTCAAGCTCGCTCACGCCGAGGTCGGTTACCTCGCCGGCGTCCCGATCGTCACGCTCTCGACGGCGGAGCCTGCTCCGGTCGGCCTGTTCTTCAAGAGGATCGCCGACATCGTGGGCGGCGCAATGGGTCTGATTTTCCTCTCGCCCATCCTCGTCGCCATCGCCATCGCGATCAAGGGCGGGTCTCCCGGCCCGGTGTTCTTCGCCCAGGAGCGCGTGGGCCTCGGCCGCCGCAAGTTCCGGATGTGGAAGTTCCGGACGATGGTCCCCGACGCGGAGGTGCAACTCGCCGCCGTCGGGCACTTGAACGAGGTGGTCGGTGCCGCCTTCAAGATCCACGACGACCCCCGCGTCACGCGAGTCGGTCGCGTGCTCAGGAGGTTCAGCTTGGACGAGCTTCCGCAACTGCTGAACGTGGTCACCGGCGACATGAGCCTCGTCGGTCCGCGGCCCCTGCCGATCAGGGACGCGGAAAAGCTGTCCGAGGTCTGGCAGCAACGTCGGTTTTCCATGAAGCCCGGTCTCACCTGCTTGTGGCAGGCGAACGGTCGCCACGAGATCACGTTCGACCACTGGATGGAGCTGGATTTGCAGTACATCGACCAGTGGTCGCCCGCACTAGACTTCCAGATCGTGTTGAAGACGCTGCCGGCCGTCCTGCGAGGCACTGGTGCGAGCTGATGGCCCCAGTCAGTACATAGAGGCCGCGTGTCCTTGACAGTTCGTGGTGTGGGCCGTTGGAGAGGACGCCTTCTCCCGGTCTGAGGGACGCTCGCTGCGTGCCTGATTGGCGGTGAGTCCCTGGTGAGGCTGGCTGAGCCAGACGAGTTCCAGACCGAGAAGCCGCAGGGCGTCTTTCGAGTCGTCGGCCTTGGAGATTCCCGTCACGATGGGCGTAAGTGCGTTGTGCAGGAACAAGGGCATCGTGGGGCGTTGTCTCGCTCTTTCTTGATAGTCAGCGGCGGCTCGTGAGTCTCTACGCGACGGCCCCCTGCCGGTCAAGCCTCCTACGTGAGCCTTGAGGGTGGACCTCCCGAACCACATCCGCCGCATTCTCGTCATCTGGCCCCTGCGGGCGGCGCTAGGCGTGACCATCGCGCCCGTGTATCTGTTCGTCCTGACCCTCGGCAGCTTCGCCTTCCTACCCCCTGACCTCGCTGCCCTCCCCCTCGACAGGATTCTGCTCGCCGTACTGGTGCTAGTCAGTTCATGGCACCTGTTCTTGACACGAACTCGACTTGTCATCGATCCCTTGTTGGGTCCGTATGGCGTCCTGGCCGCGCTCGCGCTTGCAGGCACGGCGATGGGGCCGTTCGACAGTCAAGCCTGGAGCCTTACCGCCGCGAAGTACGTGGTCCCCCTGGTCATGTTCGTGATAGCTCGCAACGTCCTTGCCGACTCTCCCGCATGTGCGCGCTTCTTTCAGTTCGCGAATGCCCTGCTCGTCTACCTTATTCTGATCGCTTTGCTCCACCTGGCCCATCTAGAGGTGCTGATCTTCCCCAAGTTCATTCTCGATGCCTCCCTTGGCCTCCACGCAGACCGTGCACGCGGTCCGTTCCTGCAGGCGGTGGCAAACGGAACGGCCCTGACGATTCTCGGGCTCATGGCCTGGGATTGGTGGCAACGTAGGCACTTCCGCGGCGTCTTGCCTGCCGTGGTGGCGCTGCTGCTGCCAATTGCAGTCCTGGCTACGCTGACGCGAGCCGTGTGGCTTTCCTTCGTTGTCGCCGTGGCAGTCATGGTGCTCTTCTCTGCGAATGCCCGCGCACGACGAGTGGCTTGGATCGGTCTAGTCCTTGGAATGGGGCCCCTGGTGATCGCGCTATCGTCCGCAGCGCTGCGGCAAACAGTGTTCGAGCGGACAGATGAGCGCGGCCCTGTCGAAGTGCGTCTCGCAGCATATCGGAGCGCCCTGGAAATGTACCGGGAGCGACCTCTCCTGGGATGGGGGGCGAATCAATCGGCGAAGCTACTGGCCAACTACGTCAGTGAGTACAGTCTCGGGGAGGTGACGGCTCACAACACCTGCCTGGAGGTCCTACTCGAGTACGGCAGCGTGGGGCTCGTGCTTTACGTGGGATCCCTGGCTCTGTTGTGGCGCATTGGCGCACGGCTCCCCCGGCCTGGTCGCGATCCCGCAACCGGGACTGTCGACAGCAGGTTCACCCTGGTGTGGCGGACAATCCTGATTGTCTATGTCCTCAACGGCTTGTCCGTGGTGATGAACTACCAGTTTGTCAACGCACTCGTCTTTAGCCTCGGCGGGATGACGCGCGGTCTGGAGGATCGAGCGCGAGGGACGGGATGTGATAAGGGGCGGTAGACGTCTGAGAGCGCTGGTCCGGAAGTCGCTTCACCGCGGTCCTTCTTATCTGGTAGCTCTGGCGAAGGTCGCTGCAGGGCGACAAGCGTTATGGTGGGAGGCGCACTTCGCACCAGGTTTCCTTGCCCGTCGTATGTTCGACTACGGAAGCCGGCGCATCGCCCTGTCGACAGGGCATCAGAACTACTGGGCATACTTTCGCGATCGGACGCGGCCTGTCTTTCACTTCGGACCCACGGATATCGGTGGGATTCTGCAGCGTGTTCCGTCGGAGGTAGCGAGGCACGTAGTCAGTACCGCGGATCGACTCATCGATGGGCGGTTCGCGTTCCGCGGACTACCTGAGGTCGCGTTCAGCCGTATTGACTGGGCTGCAAGACCGGACGGAAGTCTGACCTGGAACTGGGACCTCAATCGCCATCATTTCTTCGTTGACCTCGGCGCGGCCGCTCACTACTCGGGCAGCACTGTGTACACCGAGCGCTTGCTTGAGGTGTGGCTCGACTGGATTCGGGAGAACCCGCCCCGCGCGCGTCAGCAATGGAGCACGCCCTTCGAGCTAGCCGCCCGCCTCAACAACTGGCTGTGGGCGTTCTTCCTTCTGATCTACCGCCAGGAGGTCAACAACAGACATCTCAAGGCCTTGCTGCATTCGATGTGCGACCATGCTGTCACGCTATCCCTTAGCCTCGAGTATCACTGGCCCAACAACCACCTGCTACTGGAGGCGAAGGCCCTCGCTTCGTTTGCGGCCCTGTTCCCCGAGTTCGACCGTGGAGGGCGCCTGCTGTCTGACGCACGGCAGCAACTCTGGGGGCAAGCGGAGCAGCAGGTACTGTCGGATGGGGGTCACTCAGAGCTATGCTCGATGTACCATCGCATTGTCTCGGGCGAGTTGAACGAAAGCTGCGTCCTGTTCGAGCGGAACGGCATGGCGCCGGCGGTACCCCTTCGAGAGCGGATTCGAAGCATGACCGTCCTAACGAAGGCGCTAACGCGCCCGGATGGGTCGGTGCCAATGCTGGGAGATTCGGCAGCTGACGACAACTACATCCGCTTCGACGGGACGCCCCCGGGAAGAAGGCATCTTGACTATTGGGTAGACTGGCCCACCAGGCGCGAAGGCGGAGCACCACACCCGCTCTCGTCGGCGTCCTCGCTCTCCGTCTTTCCGGAATCGGGGTATGTCGTAGTGAGGGAGTTGGGCCAGAGGCAGCTGCATATCACGTTCGACGCCGGCTCGTTCAGCAGGAATCCTGCACCTGACCACGCCCATTGCGACGGGCTGTCAATCGATCTGCATGCATATGGGCGCCCGCTCTTGGTCGATCCTGGCGTCTATTTTCCGACGTCTGATGCCCACCGCTGGCGTCAGTACTTTCGTGGGACAGCCGCCCATAACACCGTCGTGATCGACAAGCGGGAGCAGAGTGAGCTCGTGGACTACTCCGGCGTGGGTCGACGCTCCACCGCCCGGCTCTGCCACGCGACCGAATCGAACGGAGCAGTGTCGGTCCGCGCTCGCCTCGCACCTTTCTGGGCTGTGGGCGCCAACCGACGCATCTTCCACGACCGCGAACTGTGGTGTGAGGCGGCCGGAGGCGATCTGTGGATACGCGACACGATCCACGGTTCTGGCCGTCACACCCTAGCATGGCACTTCCATTTGGCCGCGGGTCTTGTCGTGCGCACTGGAGAGGGTGCGACGTGCGCGGTCAGCGAAAGGGACGGAGAGGCTGTACTTGAGTTGACCCCCATTGCCGACTCGACACTGACACACAGGCAGGCACGGGGCGAGGAGAATCCGTTGCTCGGCTGGATCTCCGGATCATCCGCGACGGTCGAGCCCACGACTGTCATCGTGTTTGAGGCGGCCCCTGAGCTCCCGTTCACGTGCTGCTTCAAGATCCACCTGCGCGCTCCGATGTCTCCTCGCCAGGGACACAGGGCGTGAAAGACGCGTACTCCGAGTCTGGCACCGTCGTGTACCTGACCGCAGCGTTCCCGACGCTATCCGAGCCATACGTGGTCCGGGAGATCGACGCACTTCGGGCTCGAGGAGTCCGGGTCCTTGCGGTTGCTGTGTGGCGTCCGGCGCCGGACGACAGATGGCCGGAAAAGGCAGCGTACGCTGACGCGTGCGTGTTCCTTTCCGAGTTCCGGGCGGTGCCGTTCCTTCGATCCCTGTTCCGCTGTGGTCGGTCAGCATCGAGGCTCTGGTCCCTGTATTCCCGAATCTTGTTCAGGGGAGGGGAAAGCGGTCTTCAGCGCATCAAGGCTCTCGCGCATGTGTGGCTGGGGGTGTACTTCGTTGAAGTGACCCGCCAGTACGCGCCGTCGCATATTCACGTTCATCACGGGTACTTTCACGCCTGGATCGCGCGCGTTGCCCACTGCCTTGAAGGGGTGTCTTACAGCATTACGTTCCACGGCTCGGACCTGCTCCTTCACCCGCGCTACCTGGATGTGAAAACTGAGGCCGCGCAGTTTATCGTGACGATCTCGGAACATGGGAAGGGAGTGCTCCTCGGGCAGCCAGCCGCGAAGGGCCTCGACCCGGCGAGGGTCTTCGTATGCCGGTTGGGCGCTCAGTCAGCTACGCCCTCGTTGCCGGAACGAAGGACGAGCACCCTGCCAGGGACGCCCCTTCTCCTTTCAGTGGGTCGACTCCACCCGGTCAAGAACCAGGAGTTCCTCGTTCGCGCGTGTGGCGTCTTGAGGGACGAGGGCATGGACTCACTGTGTCTCATCGTAGGGAGCGGACCGCGGCGCCCATCACTGCAGGGGCTGATTGACCGCCTCGACTTGGGTCGCAATGTCAAGCTAATCGGCGCCGTGCCACCAGGCACACTCGCCCGACTGTACGGCATGGCTGATATCTGCACCCTGACCAGCAAGAGCGAAGGGATCCCGTTAGTGCTTATGGAAGCGATGCTCCACGGCGCACTCGTGCTGGCGCCGGCGATCACGGGTGTGCCTGAGCTCGTGATCGATGGGATGACGGGCTTTCTCTACTCGCCAGACGACCTGGCAGCGTTCACCCAGCGCCTCAGGCACGTCTTAGGTCTGGGTGAAGCGCAGGCGGCAATCCGTGAGGCAGCCTATCGGCATGTACGGGCGTTCTTTGACGCTGAAAGGAATGTGGCGACCTACGCTGACCTCTTCACGCGGATGGGGCGAAGCGGTCCTTCGACGGCGCAGGTATGCGGTGAGTCAGAGTGAGGGTGCTCTTCTGTAACAAGTACAACTTCCGTTTCAGCGGCGCGGAAGCGTATCTCTTCGAGTTGATAGAGCTGCTGCAACAAAAGGGGCACGATGTCGCCATTTTCTCGATGGCTCACCCCTTGAACCGAGAGTCACGCTTCGAGCGGCATTTCGTGCCGTACGCCGACTTCCGTGATCCTGCACTCGACGGCTTCGGACGATTGAAGCTCGCTCTAAGAGCGATCTACTCGATCGAAACGCGCCGGCGGCTACGAAGGCTCCTCGATGAGTGGCGCCCGGACGTGGCGCACGTGCGCAACGTGTACCATCATCTCTCGCCTTCGGTCTACTGGGAACTCCGGAGCCATTCCATTCCAGTCGTCTATCACCTCAATGACTTTAAGGTATTGTGTCCCAGCTACAACCTCGTGTCGCATGGTCGAGTATGCGAGCGCTGCGTTGGGGGCGCCTTTTGGAGCGTGATTGATGAGCGATGTCACGGCGACTCGCTCGCCGAGAACGTGGTGCTCGCAACCGAAGCCTACGTTCATGCTTTCTTGGGCACATACCGGGACTGCGTCAGTCGTTTCATTGCCCCTAGTGCTTTCTGCAAAGCGAAGCTCGTCGAGAACGGATGGGACGGTGCGCGAATCGACGTGCTGCCACACTTCCAACACGTGTCGGCGACCGAAGCGGTGGCTGTTGGCGATTACATCCTCTACAGTGGGCGCCTGGCTGCGGAGAAGGGCGTTCATGACCTTCTAGTCGCCATGACACGCCTGCGACAGGTACGCCTTCTGATCGCCGGTTCTGGCCCTCAAAGAGCTGAGCTTGAGCGTTTTGCGGCTGACGAGCATCTCGACAACGTCGAGTTCCTTGGGCATCTGAGTGGTGCAGAACTGGCTGACCGAATCCGAGGCGCTCGCTTCACGGTCATGCCCTCAAGGGCGTACGAGACGTTTGGGAAGGTAATCCTCGAGTCATACGCGGCAGGACGGCCTGTTGTCGCCTCGCGCCTTGGGACGCGGCCGGAGCTTATCGAAGAGGGGCGGACTGGCCTCCTCTTCGAACCAGGGAGACCAGAGGAGCTGGCTTCGCGTATTGCGTTTCTTCACGATCGCCCGGAGCTGTGCGCGGAGATGGGTATCAGGGCCCAACAGCTCGTCCGGGAACGTTACTCCCCTGAACGCCACTACGTTGGGCTCATGGCAGTGTATGAAGCCGCTATCGAGTTGGGGTGGGCGGGGCTCCCCGGTAGGGCGTAAGGAGTCTCCCGAGAGATGCGGATAGCGTTCATTGGTGGCCGAGGCGTGGCGGCAAAGTACAGTGGTATCGAGACGTACTACGAGGCAGTCGGCGCAGAGCTGGCCACCCGCCACGATGTGAGGGTCTACTGCCGCAGCTACTTTACGCCCCCGGTGACCCCGTACAGGGGAATGCGAGTCGTACGACTCCCCACCCTGCGCATGAAGCACCTGGAGACTCTTATTCACAGTTGCCTCAGCACCCTGCACGCAATAGCCACACGGTGCGAGATCATTCACTTCCACGCGATAGGGTCATCGTTGTTCGCGCCAATGGCCCGCCTGGGCGGTGCAAAGATCATAGTGTCGGTGCAAGGACTCGATTGGAAGCGTGAGAAGTGGGGCGCCCTGGCCCGCGTCGTACTCCAGATCTGTGAACGAACGGCGCTCCGCTGTCCCGACGCAACAATCGTCGTGTCGCGGGCCCTAAGAGACCACTTTCACGACAAGTACGGCGCGACGGTGTACTACGTGCCAAACGGTGTCACTGCTCCACGCCGACGTGAGTTGAACCTCCTCAAGAAGTGGGGCCTACGGGCCGCTGATTACGTCCTCTTCCTGGGGCGGCTGTCGCCGGAGAAGAAGTGCCATCTGCTCCTCGACGCTTTTGAGGGGCTCGACACGCAGATGAAGCTGGTCGTTGCCGGAGGTGGGCCGGAGAACGACGCGTACGTTCGCGCCCTTCGCGCGCGACGGGGCGATCGCGTTCTGTTCCCTGGGTACGTTGAGGGGGAGATTCTCGAAGAGCTGCTGTCAAATGCGGCCCTCTTCGTTTTGCCGTCGAGCGTCGAGGGTCTGTCGATAGCATTGCTCGAAGCGATGTCCTACGGCCTCTGCGTTGTGGCCAGCGATATACCTGAGAACCGCGAGCTGGTCGAGGGAGCCGGCTACCTCTTTGAGCCAGGGGACGTCCAGGCTCTCCGAAGCACCCTAAGCGAGTTGCTTCCGAATGAACCGAAGCGGCACGCCGCTGGCGCGCGGGGCGCGCAGCGGATCGCGTCACAGTACCAGTGGGCAATGATTGCGACCGAGACGGAACGAATCTACAAAAGAGTCATGACCGGCTGATGTGTGGCATTGCCGGAGTCGTCGCTGAGAGTGAGGTGCCCGGTGCGGTGCAGATCGTCAGGCGAATGTGCTCGGTCATGTCCCACAGGGGTCCGGACGATTCCGGGATCTACGTTGACGGAGGGACCACACTCGGCCACGTCCGCCTGAGCATCATCGATCTAGCTGGGGGACACCAGCCGCTCAGCAACGAAGACGGCTCCATCTGGGTTGTCTTCAATGGTGAGATCTACAACTACGAAGAGCTCCGGCGGACGCTACTTCGGGCGGGACACACCTTTCGCACCAATACCGACACCGAGGTGTTGGTGCACCTCTACGAGGAGTATGGCGCGGACCTGGCTGCCAGCCTGAACGGCATGTTCGCCTTTGCCCTGTGGGACGCGCGACGACGCGCGCTGCTTCTGTTCCGAGATCATGTTGGCATCAAGCCGCTGTACTACTCACTGGTCGGCGGTCGACTGGCGTTTGCGTCGGAGCTTAAGTCGCTTCTTGAAGTACCTGGGGTGTCCAGCCACATCGACAGGGAAGGCATTGCCGAGTACTTGACCCTCGGCTATATCACCGCACCACGCACGCCATTCTCACAGATCCGCAAGCTCCCGAGTGGATCCTACCTCCAGTATCACGACGGCGCGCTCGTCGAGTCGCGGTACTGGCGCGTACCCGTGGAAGAGCCGGCCGCGCCCTCCGTGCTCGGAGACGTGTGCGAGGAGATCCGGTTCATTCTCAGGGATGCGACACGCCTTCAGCTGCGGGCAGATGTTCCAGTAGGAGTCTTCGCCAGCGGGGGTATCGACTCCACTGCCATCATGTGGGCGGCGTCGCACCACGGTATTCCGCTGCAAGCGTTCCTCTGTGAGTTTGACGACCTAAGAGTCGATACGCCCTATGCCCGTCTTGCGGCTCACGCAAACGGCATGCAGCTACACGAGAAGCAGCTCTCCGCCGAGCAAGCGGGAGCCCTGCTTCCGCGCCTGATCTGGCACCAGGATGAGCCGCTTGCCGATCCGGCCCTCGTTCCGGTCTATCTGATCGCCAAGGAGGCGGCGGGACACGTCAAGGTCATCCTCAATGGAACGGGCGGTGACGAGTTGTTCGGGGGCTACCCCAGATATCGGGTGCGCGGCCTGCTGCCAGGCGCTTGGTCCGGCGAGATCGGGCGGGCAGCTTCTGAGTTCGCCGGCGGGGGCGCCGTATCGCGTCGCATGGGCGCGGCACTTGACTACAGACAACGATATCTACGGCGAATGGCGACTCTTCCTGAGCAGGAGGTTCGCTCTGCGCTAGGCCTCACTGGGCCGGGTGTCGTTTCGGCGACCGCTGCAACCCTCTTTGCCGAGACCAGATCAAGGGACGCAGCGAGTGCGATGATGTACTACGACCTGAACGTCTACCTGACCGGGGACCTGCTGATGGTCCTGGACAAGATGACCATGGCGGCCTCTTTGGAAGCGCGAGTCCCCCTTCTGGACTTTCGCCTCGTCGAATGTGCCGCCCGGTTGTCCGGACGGCTCAGGATGCGTGGTGGAGAACTCAAGTGGCTTCTACGTGAGGCGCTAAGAGGCCATGTCCCAGACGCAATCCTCGATCGTCCCAAACAAGGGTTTGGGCCACCGGTGTCGCACTGGATGCGTGGAGCACTTGGTCGCAACGCGATGCGGCTGGTCCTGGGCAAGAGAGCGATGGTGTGCGACCTCCTTGGTGCGGAGGTGGTACAGTCCTGGCTCAGCCGACGGACTGCTGCCGGCCGCGATTCTGCACGCCGGCTCTGGCTTCTTCTCGTTCTCGAGTTGTGGCTCCGTACCTTCACACGGCCAGGCTGCTCACTCGATCCAGAGGCCATCACACTTCTAGGCAGCGGGGAATGGGGATGGACGTCGTCCTGATGCTCTGCTACTTCTTTCCGCCCCTTGGTGGCGGGGGCGTACAGCGGAGCTCAAAGTTCGCCAAGTTCCTGCCCGCGAATGGCTGGCGCCCGGTCATAGTCGCCTCGCAACCGAATGCGCGCAACATGATCGAGCATGGCCTCGATCGCTCCCTCTTGGCCGAGGTCCCCAGGGAAGCCGTCGTCAAGCGGTGCCTGAGCTTGGAGTTCAGCTTCCTGTACGCCGCGCTTCATCGTTTTCGTGCGCGAAGGCTTTTGATCGCTCTAGAGCGGATGGTGCCGACCCTCCCCACCAACTACAAGATCGGCTGGTACCCATTCGCTCTTCGTGCGGCGAGAGGAATGCTGACGCCAGAGCGCAAGGACGTGGTTTACAGCACTTCCCCACCGTACTCGGCACACTTTGTGGCTCGTCGCCTGCAGGAAGAGTACGGACTTCCTTGGGTCGCCGACTTTCGCGACGCATGGACCCAGACCGCAGCATACAAGGCCCCGACCGACTGGCACGCAAGGTTCGAACGCTGCCTTGAGGCACGTATCGTGGTCCACGCCGATGCGGTGATTGCCAACACGCCTGCGAACAGGAGAGCGGTGATCGAACGGTTCGATGTCGCCGCATCGAAGGTCCATGTGATTCCAAATGGCTTCGATCCTGAGGATTTTGCTCAGCCCGCAGGCCCCCCGGACGGGACCCATTTCGTGGTCGCCTGTCTGGGCAATCTGTATGCGATGCCAGAACTCGATAGCTTCCTTCGGGCGTTCCGACGCTTCGCTGACCTGTACCCGGAGGCGCGTCTCAAGCTGTTTGGCTGGCACGCAAGGTCTGTACGTAACTCGCTTAGGACGCTCTTGCGTGAAGGCACGTGGCAGATTGCGGCGCGCGTTGGTCACGCGCAAGCCATTGGTGCCATGCGAGCGGCGGCGGTTCTGCTGGCAAATGTGCCAGGCGAGCGGGCGACGCACTGGGTACCAGGCAAGCTGTATGAGTACCTAGCGGCGGAACGGCCGATTCTCTTCATCGGACCGGCGAATGGAGATGCGGCAGACGTCATTCGGAAGACGAGAGCGGGACGAGTCGCGCTCGGTGATGAGGGCGCGATCTTGAGTGCGCTTCAGGAGTTTCACAGGCACTGGCGAGCAGGTACACGCGAGTGGCGGGCAGACCGAGAAGCCATCGCCGAGTTCGACCGGCGGGCGCAGACTCAGAAACTAGCTCGGATTCTGGATATGGCACGAGACGGGAACGGTGGCAAGCACCATTGAGCCCACGACCTAATGCGCGGGTCGCCGAATCCAGTGCGATGGCTGTGAGTCCTCGCATGGCCCGGGCTGTGGCGATCTCGTATGTGGGTGTCGGCGGAGCGTTTGCCTCGAGTGTCTTGCTTGCACGGTTCTTCGGCGCAGAGGGCAAGGGGATCTTCAGTCTCTTTCAGACCACCGTTGCCCTGGTCGCCACGCTTACGGCGTTTGGGATCGGGCACGGGCAGATGTACTACTGTGGAAGAGACCCTGGCAAGCTGCCGCACTTCCTCCCGAACAGCACCGCCCTAGCCTTGCTGGTCGGAAGTGGCGCCGCAGCTGTCCTCCTCGGCTTGGGCGAACGCCTTGGGCTCCGAGCCGTCACTTCCCTAGGGTGGCAGGGCCTCCTGGCTGGCCTGCTGTGCATTCCGACCATGATGCTCCTGACCTTCCAGAGGCAGTACCTCCTTATCACTCAACGGTTCGAGCTCGCGAAGCTGAGCCTTGCGGTGACACAGTTCTCACCGCTACTAGCCATCGCCGCAGTTGTCGTCGCTGGCGCGGTCGCCGTGCAGACGGCAGTTCTCGCATTCGTTGCATGCCACGTCGCGTGTCTTCTCGCTTTTCAGCTGTTTATTGCGACGCGGGGCGAGGAGTGGTGGGGAGGGTTCTCTTGGCCGCTCGCAAAGCAGAGCAGTGTCTTTGGCCTCAAGCAGTACTTGAGCGATGTGTCGTTAGCGTTGACGAGTCGCTTAGATTTCTTCGTGGTTGCGACACTGCTGGGCAATGACGCGCTCGGCCTGTACTCTGTGGCGGTTGGTCTCGCCGAGATCGTGTCCCGATTCGCAAGCGAACTCGGCAGCATGCTGTTTCCAGCCTTTGCGGCGAGACAGATTCCGAGTGGTCGCGCTCCCGGGATCCTCGGGGTTGTGCTCCTCATGGCCGCGGGGGTCGCCCTCGGAATGGCTCTTGTCGCGAGACCGCTGGTGTCTCTACTCTACGGCTCCCAGTTTGAGGAGAGCGTCGCGAGCCTTCGCTGGTTGCTCCCGGGAACCGTGGCGTGGAGCAGCATCTTCGTTACGTGGAACCACGCATCGGCTCATGGGCGGCCCGGGACGGGTGTAGTCATCTTCGGCCTGGCGGCCGGCGTGGACCTTGTCCTGAGTGTGCTTCTCATTCCGTGGCTTGGCGTCTCGGGAGCGAGCATCGCTGCAACGCTGTCTTACTGGTTCGCAGGCGCCTGCTTCCTGCGCCTGTTCTGCAGGAGCGAGAAGACGTCGCTCTGGACGGCCGTCGTGGTTGGCTGGGGCGAGCTAAGACTGCTGAGCCAGCGATTCATGATGCTTGTGCGGTTGCGCGGGGTGTCGGCCTGAAGGGCTCCTGGCCCGCTCCTGGCGAACGTGGCCGTGAGGCGCCGGGAGCAGGTTGGGTGTCAGTGGCAGCTCTTCGTGGAGACCGGATCGCGGTCAGAATAGCGGATCCGCTCCGTCTAAGGACGCGACGCGTTGCGAGAGTTGTTCAGCAACGGGCGTAAGGCTAAGCGTGCCTTGCTGCTGCTGTGCATGGTCAGCAGCACCTGTGGCAGCCCGACTACGTTGCGACCGCCTGAGCGGAGTCGCGCCGTGGCAAGTGCTTTCCTGCGGACCCCACGTCCCCCGAATGACGCCTATGAGATGCTATTTCTCTACTTCCTGGAGGGCTTCCAGGCCTATCGAAATCCTGAGGGTTCCGTCGCCCGCTACCCGGGCCTTCCGAGCACCCACGGCGCGGAGGTCGACGCAATGGAGGGATTCACGAGGTTCGCGCCGCTGGCAGCTGCGTGGATTCGATCAGGCAGGAACCGGGAGGTGCTGGTGCCGACCGGTGAGCGAGTGGACCTCGTCGCCCTTCTCAGAAACGGTATCGTCTCGGGCACCAACCCCGCGTCCCGTTCTTTCTGGGGGGAGATAGGGGACCACGACCAGCGCCTTTGTGAGGCTGCAGACGTGGCACTGGCGCTCTGGCTGACCCGGCAGAGTCTGTGGACAGCGCTCTCGCGCGCTGAGCAGTCGCGGGTATCGGGGTGGCTGCGACACGGCGCTCGACGGCAGGTGGCTGACAACAACTGGCACCTCATGGTGGTCGTGATCTCGCTGGTCCTCCGCGACTTGGGCGAGCCCTCAGACATCGACCAGGCAAGTCGGCATTACGAGCGCTTCAAGACTTTCTATCGTGGAGATGGCTGGTTCAGCGATGGGCCAGGCAAGGTCTTTGACTACTACAACGCTTGGGCCATCCACTATCAGCTGCACTGGATCAACCAGATCTGCCCGTCATGGGACCCGGCCTTCATAGCATCGTCGCGGGACGCTTTCCTGGCCACGTATCGCAGGTTGATTGCCAGGGATGGCGTCCCGATTCTGGGGCGGAGTGTGTGCTACCGAGGCGCGGTGGCGTCACCGATCGTGCTTGGAGTGGCCGCCGGGTCGGGAGTCGTGTCTTCTGGCGAAGCACGGCGAGCTTTGGATGTCACGTGGCAGGCGTTCATTCGGAAGGGCGTCCTGGATCGAGGCGGAATCTCGCAGGGATATTGCGGTCCCGATCCTCGCGTGCTCGACAACTACTCCGGCCCAGCGAGCTGTCTCTGGTCCCTTCGCTCTCTGATCGCTGCCCTGTCGTTACCGAGTGACTCGCCTTTTTGGCGATCCGCCCCGCAGGCATTGCCCATCGACATCGGTGACTACAGGGTGCCGATTGCTGCTACAAACTGGGTAGTCGTTGGAGACTCTGCGAGCGGGAGCGTGACCATTCTGGTCGAAGACGCATTGCCCTCCGATCAGACCCTTCTCTCGGGTGAGAGCACGCTGGACCGCATCAAGACGCTCGTCCTTTCTCGACCACACCGACCCCGCAATGTGGCTGCGAGGTACAGGCGTGGGACCTACAGTTCAGCCGCCCCCTTCACGGAGTGTGTGGTGCCGTAGGACTGGTGGGCGGGCTTTCGACCGGGCCTCGCGGACCCAATCTCGGCAGACACGGCTGGCAACCGGCGGGCCTGCAACAAGGGCTGCCCCGAATCTAGGGCACCAAGCTCCGCTGAGCCAGATAAGCGTAGATCTGAGCAGCAACGACGCTATACCCTGCCGGCATGCAATGGCCATCCACGGGGTAGTACAGAGGCCCTGACGCTTTGTTGGCCGCTCTCATCGCTCGTAGGACGTCGACAAAGTGGACACCGGTCTTCGCCGCCCAAGCAGCGAGTCTTGCCGCTGGGTAGGAGTGTTCCTCTCGCCAGGGCCCGTTTTGCGGGATGTGAACGAAGACGATGGTTGCTTTCGCTCTGGAGGCCACAGCCGCCATCTTCTCGTACTCGCTCTCGATCTGCTGCCAGTCTCTCTCGTGGTAGCCGCCGGCTCTAAAGACGTCTTCCCAATGAGGCTGGTAGTTCGTCGCGATTCGATATTTCACGTACGTCCCCAACACGATACGGAACACATGCGACTTCCTGTAAAGTACTGTGGCGAGCGTTCCGAGTTCCGCAGCTTCACGTGTCTCGAGGTACCCGGACGGATCCACTACGATTGCGTCTGGGCCAAAGTAGGTGTCGATGACATCGTTCGGGACGAAGCCCACGAGAACGAGATCGGGAGCGTACTTGAGCCCGTAGTGCTCGAGGAACAAGCGCTGGGTTGCAGGATAAGACCTCGGGATTCCCGCCTTGATGATTTCGACCTTGGGATGATCACCTGGGCGGCCGTTCAGCATGCTCTCAAGGCGGGATAGGTATGTGTCCTCCAGGCTTGCTCCCGCTCCATACGTGAAGCTGTCGCCGATACCCAGGATTCTGAACACGCCGGCTCCCTTTTCGAGTGAGTGCTCCGCATCCCGCAGCCCGAAGCTGTTGTGGCGGTACTCGTGCTCGATCCCATCGGTCAGTCCATGTTCGACGGAGAAAGGCGCGGGTCGATAAGGCAGGTATGGGTCGCGGATATTGCTGCCGTATCCCCTGGAAAGGGGGGGTGCCATGCGAAGGATGCGGATGGCCGTCTCAAGAGCGAGAAAGGAGGCGGTGAGGCTCACGAGGAGCGTGGTGACGGAGCCGATGGCAATTCTGGGCCGCATGTTCCATTTTCCTACGGTGTGGGTCTCTCAGATGGGGACGGATTCGCTGCCTCTGACGAGGCATGAGCCGGGCGACCGTATCGACCCTTGCGCGGGCAAGAATATACTTGACACACCCGGCTTCCGCGCCTATATTGTAGGTATGGAAACCGGGACCGAAGCCGACCAGACTCCCGAGACACTCCTCGGAGCCGTCCGTTACTTCGCGGACGCTGATGTTGCGCTTGCCTTCCTGGCCGCGATGCGCTGGCCGAATGGCGTGATCTGCCCGCACTGCTCCGGGACGCGGCATTCATTCCTGAAGACCCGCCGTATCTGGAAGTGCCTGGAATGTCGGAAGCAGTTCTCCGTCAAGGTCGGGACCATCTTCGAGGACAGCCCGATCACTCTGGACAAGTGGCTTCCCTGCGTTTGGATGCTGGCGAATTGCAAGAACGGGATCAGCTCCTACGAAGTCGCGCGGGCGCTCGGCGTCACTCAGAAGACCGCGTGGTTCATGCTGCATCGTGTGCGCCTTGCGTTGCAGACTCGGACTTTCGACAAGATGGACGGCGAGGTTGAGATTGACGAAACCTTCATCGGCGGCAAGTCCCGCTTCATGCACAGGGACCGTCGCACTCGTGCCATCACTGGAACCGGCGGCGCTGGCAAGGTCGCTGTCATGGGCATGCTGGAGCGCGATAGCCGCAAGGCGCACAGCCGGGTCCGTGTGTCCGTGGTGCCCAGCACCAAGAAGCGGCAGCTTCAGCCAATCGTCCGCGAGAACGTCGAGACCGGCTCGTCCGTCTTCACCGACGCCCTCAAGTCCTACGACGGCCTGAGCGCCGAGTACATCCACGGCGTGATCGACCACTCCGTTGCCTACGTCAACGGGAAGATCCACACCAACGGCCTGGAGAACTTCTGGAGCCTGCTCAAGCGGGCGGTCCGGGGAACCTACGTGAGCATCGAGCCGTTCCATATCTTCCGCTACCTTGACGAAGAAGCCTTCCGCTTCAACAACCGCAAGGATAATGACGCGGGCCGGTTCGTGGATGCGCTGCGCGGCATCGTCGGGAAGCGGCTCACTTACAAGAACCTCATCGGCAGCGATCTGCCGTTGTGCTCAGGCATCCCGGCCCCCATCTGAAACGGGGCCGGGGCCGTAGAAGGAAAGCATGAAGCACGAGACCAAGGAACTAACCCCATTCGAGCGGCTCAAGGATTTGACGCGGCGACTCGTCGCTGTGCCGAAGGCGGAGATAGAAGAACGAGCGAAGGCGTACAAGCGACGGCGCAAACGACTCAAGACGACAACCGAACACGCCAGATAGATATTCAGTCAATAAGCTCCATTTTCTTCGTCACGGGGTTGAGCTTGGCTCGGTACTTGTTCTTAACCCGCTTGCCCGCATACGCGTCATAGGCCATTTCAATCTGTACCACCAGATCTATCTTGCCGGACCAGACCAAAGTGTCTAATTCTGCGGAGAGCGTTTTCTTGATGGTGATGTCGTATTGTTGCTCACGCGCGAATGTTATCTGCTTGGGCAAATCCTCTACCCGGGTCATGTCAGTGGAGGCAAGACCTACCAAGACGTACGGCCGGATCTCCGCTACCGTTGCGAGATGGCCACCGTTCTTGATCGTGAACACTAGGGTTGTTACGTGTGTTGCTTCATCGCGCCCGACCCTATCTTGCAAAACGTACAGTTCCGCAGCCGCCCGATCTGCGCTACGTTGCAGTTCGGCTCTCCGATCACGCTCTGCATCGGCGCGGCGTCGTTCTTGATCCAAGGCGCTGGTTAGTCGGCCTATCTCAGTGCCCTTGCCATCTAGTTGCTCTCGTAGGGTGTTATTGTCCGACACGAGACGCGCGTGGTCGGGGTTCTCGGCCAAGACCTGGCTCGCGGGCGGCTTGCTGTCCGCGGCTTTCTTATACGCCTCGGCGGAAGCTAAGAAGAAGAGGAAGCCCGCCAGACCGCGCATTACTCGCGGGTTCATGCGTGGCGGCATCCGTCCGCCAAAGAGCCGCCATATTTCAGCTGCAGTAAGGATCGTCCCGACGATGCCGAACCAAGTCTCGAATAGGATCCCCAGGTAGGCGGGCAGAAACTCGATGAGATCCAGCACGGCAGGAACGCTACACCCACCGCCTTGGGTGCGTCAAGTCTATTATTGCCCTTGTTTGGGATCCAGGCGTCCATGTCCGGGATCGTGTCGCCTAAGGCTGTCAGGAAATAATCGGCTCATCTACGGTGAGGGTCTGGGAAGGATGGTGTAGTTCCGGTCTCCGTGGGAGCGGGTCGGCCGGAGCATGAGGCCGGCGATGTCTTCGGCAGGGACCTTGACTCCTTGGGGGTACGAATGCGCTGATGGGCGGGCTGCTACTAACCGGGCGTCGCAGCGGCTTGCCGCAGCAGGTCCCAGGCGCGGCGCAGGTGGCGCTCCTGCGTGCGGACGTTGCCGACCGCGACCCGCAGCACGATCCGACCCGCGAGCTTGGTGTGAGACAGGTAGGCGTCGCCCGAGGCGTTGACCCGCTCGAGCAGAACCTCGTTGCGCCGGTCGGCTTCGGAAGCGGGCACGTCGGCGAAGCGGGCGCGGAAGCAGACGACGGAGAGCGGCGACGGCGCGACCACCTCGAACGCCGGATCGGCTTTGACCCAGGCGCGGAAGACCTGCGCCAGCCGCACGTGCTCCCGAATGCGCGCGGCCAGCCCGTCGGCCCCGAACGCGCGGATCACCATCCACAGCTTGAGCGCGCGAAAGCGCCGTCCCAGGCTGACGCCGTAGTCCATCAGGTTGGGTGCTAGCGCCTCTTCGCGCGTCCGCAGGTACTCGGGCACCAGGCTGAACGCCGCCTTCACCACGTCCGGGCGCCGCGTGTACAGCGCCGACAGGTCGAGCGGCACGAACAGCCACTTGTGCGGGTTCATCACGAGCGAGTCGGCCCGGTCGCAGCCCGCCAGCACCCAGCGCAGCTCCGGAGCCACCGCGGCCGCCCCGCCGTAGGCCGCGTCCACGTGGAGCCACAGCCGTTCGCGCTCGCAGATCTCGGCGATCGCCGGCACGGGATCGATGCTGGTCGTCGACGTCGTGCCCACCGTGGCGGTCACCGCGAAGGGCGTGAAGCCCGCGCGGCGGTCCTCGGCCACGGCGTGGGCCAGCGCGCCGGGATCCATGCGGAAAGCGGAGTCGATCGGGATCTTGCGCAGGCCGTCCTGGCCGATGCCGAGCACGATGCCCGCCTTCTCCACCGAGGAGTGCGCGTGCTCCGAGGCGTACATGCGCAGGCGCGCCTGACCGACGAGGCCGCGGCGGCGAGCGTCCAGGCCCGGCACCGCCTCGCGCGCCGCCGCGAGCGCCACCAGCGTCGAGGACGAGGCCGTGTCCTGGATCACGCCGAACAGCCCTTCGCGCAGTCCGAGCAGTTGCCGCAGCCAGTCGAGCACCAGCAGCTCGAGCTCGGTCGCGACGGGGGCGGTCTTCCAGAGCATGCCGTTGGCATTCAGCGCGGCGGCGAGGAACTCGGCGAGGATCGCTGGGGCCGTGGACGAGTTCGCGAAGTAGGCGAGGAATCCGGGATGGTTCCAGTGGGTGAGCCCGGGAAGGATCAGACGCGCCACGTCGTCCAGGATGCGCGGCAGCGGTTCGGCTCCCGACGGCGGGGAGGCAGGCAGCGCGGCCCGGATCTCGCCTGGCGCGACGCGCGGCAGCACCGGGTAGCGCTCGGATCCCTCCAGGTAACCCGCGATCCAGTCGGCCAGACGGTGGGCCTCGGTCCGAAAGGTCTCGATGGGAACGTCGCCGCTGAGCGGTGCTTCCGTCACTCGACGTCGGTCACGATGAACATGACCACGTGACTGCCGATGCGAAACTCCATCTGGTTCGTCAGCATCCTCTGCTCGATGCGCTCGAGGTCGACGAAGGTGCCGTTGGTCGATCCGAGGTCGCGCAGGATCGCCTGCTCGCCGAACACCTCCACCACCGCGTGCTGGCGCGAGGCTTCGGGGTCGTCGAGGTTGATGTCGGAGCCCGAGCGGCCCAGGGTGGTGCGGCTCTTGGTGACCTGGAAGATCTGGCCGGTGGCGGCGCCCTGGATCACGGCCAGCGAGAAGCGCTTGTCCTTGGGTAGCTCGAGCAGGCCCAGCCTGTGCAGGTCCTTGCCGGTGATCGTGCCGTCGCCTTGCTCCTGAGGCAGCCGGCTTTCGGTGGTCTTCTCGAGCGGACCCGGGATTGGCGGCGCCGGCTCGGGCTCCTGGTCCGGCGGCGCGGCCGGAGCCATGCTGCCCGGAGGCAGGGTCATCGACGCGAAGGCGGGGTTCTCGATCTCGATCGCGGAGCCGCACTTGCTGCAGCGGGTCTTGGCCCGCGGCTTCGTGCCGAGCTTGCTCTCGTCGAACTTGTAGCGGGCCTGACAGCCCGGGCAGACAATGATCATCCCGCCGCTCCTGGCTCCCCCGCCGCCTCGCACCGCCGCGCGCCGAAGCGTCAGGGGCGGATCCCAGCGATCGAGGCGAGAAGGATAATACGAATCGGGCTGCTAGAATACCGGGGGCGTCGGGCGGGGGCCGTGCGCAACGTGCCGGCGGGCGCGAGACGCGATTGCCTGGACCTGCAGGGCAGGGGAGTAGCGAACCCGAGAGAGGTGAACTTGGACCCGAACGACATTCTCTGGCTCGATGACGACGACTCCGAGGACGAGGACGACCTCGACGACGAGGACGACGACGACGAAGCCGACGAAGAAGGCGAAGAAGACGACGACGAGGACGACTTGGAAGACGAAGACGACGAGCCGGATGACGACGAGGACGAGGACGACGAGGACGACGACGAGGATGCCTGGGACGATCCCAAGTAACGAAGGCCCGCCGCGACTGGCCAGGACGTGACCATCACGCACACGCACCCGCCACGCCCCGACTGGATCAAGGCTCGCGCGCCCCTGGGCCAGCGCTACGAGCGGCTCGAGGGCCTGATGCGCGGGCTCGACCTGCACACGGTGTGCGAGGAGGCGCGCTGCCCGAACATCGGCGACTGCTGGAACCGCGGCACCGCCACCTTCATGATCCTGGGGGACGTGTGCACCCGGGCCTGTGGCTTCTGCGCGGTGAGGACCGGGCTTCCGGAGCGGGCGCCCGATCCCGAGGAGCCGCTGCGGGTGGCCGCCGCGGTAGCCCGCCTGGGCCTGCGGCACGCCGTGATCACCTCGGTCAATCGCGACGACCAGCCCGACGGGGGCGC
>Ga0214473_10002395_pt1 | contig 23052 bp, 21 predicted proteins | sample RVTome_7_FD_203509 | JGI IMG/M metagenome (GOLD analysis project Ga0214473, IMG submission 203509) | Soil microbial communities from uranium-contaminated site in the Upper Colorado River Basin, Wyoming, United States - RVT98D197 | ecosystem: Environmental > Terrestrial > Soil > Contaminated >... | reverse complement strand
ACGTGCATAATCTTTGCTATTGTGCGAAGTTGCATCGTCCCTGCTTTGTTGAGGGTGTTTATTCCCTCAGTGATGGGATGAGCTGCTATTTCCTTTGTGGAGATAAAATCACTTCCTTTGCGGGTGAGTTTATCTTGCATGTTCTCACCTCCCCTGATAAGCTCATGTATTGGACGTAGCTGTGAGTTTGGATGAACTCGTAGATACGTCTGGTTATATCAACATCTTTTTGGCAGTATTCGATTATTTTGTCAATCTTGCCCTCTTTGTACCACTTGATGGCTTGAATACCACTGCCACTTTTTCCTTCACCAAGTGTTGCTTGAGCTACACTCTCAAGGGATACCCGATGTCCTAAGATTTTCTGCATCTCTACCAAAATGTCGAAGGATTTATGGTAGAGAAACTCAGGTTTGAGACCATAGGGACGTAATACCTCGTAGTCGAACCGTATCCCGTTGAAGGTGATTATGAGCGGTGTTTGGTATAAACTTTCAATTAGCACTTTTGTTGTCAGGATTGGATAGCGGTCGTTTAGTTCGTCAGTGTAATATACTTGCTCTATGGCGGTTTCATCCTTAAAGTACATTGGATATGTTCCGTAGTCGCTTGCAAACATTGTTACTGCAATGGTTAAGCCGAAGTCTTGTATGCTGTACCAGCCGCCAGGCACTTCATCCGCACTTCTCTGCGTTTCAATGTCTAAAACAAGGTAGGGGTTCATTTGTGCCTCCTTTTATCTTTCAAAATATCGAAAAGCGCACTTAGAATGTCTTGTCCTTTTCAACAAAACAGTTGAGAATTGTAGTGGGTAAATAGGTTGGTTACCGTAAGCCTTTGGCGCCGGTGAGCGAAGCGAACACTTATTTGATCATCGCTGAAAAATGGTATCTTGTGCCTTGTATCTTACCCAGACACCAGAAAAGTTGTCACCTACCTAATTACTCATTACAGAATGTCCATGAATTAACTCCTTTAATAATTAAAAGTTAGTTGTTTGGGCATTCTGGCTTTCTGTTGCCCTTTCTTTCGAGTGTTGAGGTTCTTATTATACGTTTTAACTTCCTGTATGTCTCCGCTTTGTGGTATTCTATTGTGTTCGTACCAAAGTTTGGTGGCAGCCTCCAGATAAAATTGACCTTTGACTTTGCGGTTGTTGTTTTCTGCTTGGTAGATTAAAGACTTTCCGTTTATTGCTCGGAAACCTTGACGGAAGGGAATGTCGAGTAGGCGAATGGGTTCTTTTATGGTGAAGTGTCCGCTTACCATTAGCTTACTTTTACCCCCCCTCGGGGGGGTTGGGGGGGGTCTAAGGTTTTCTTTCTCGCCTTCGATGTTCATTATTTCGTTTGCAATCTCCTTGATGTCGGCGCTGATGCTGTATGTTGCTCCGGTGGCGTACTCTCCGCAACTTCTGCTTACTGCGTATCCGCCGTTGTCAAGAAGTTCACAAGCATATCTATCTCTGACTCGTTCTGCGGTTTCGGGGTCTAAGCCAGTGATTTGCTTGACTTTGAAGTAACCGAAAATTACTCCAGTCTTGCCGTCTAACATGGCGCAGTAAATTGTATCTCCCCAACTCATCTGCTTGAGTTGTTGGAGGGATACTCTTCGGCTGACGCCATATTTTTCTGCTTCTTTTATGAAGCTGTTTGTGGTATAATACTGTTTTCCTATCCAGTGAAGCCAGTCCACTTTTGTTTACCTCCTGGTGAAAGATTTTATTTCTGCTAACGCTTCTTCTGCACACTTTGGACAATATGTGTGTGATATTTCGACGCTGGCATCGAATGTGACTCGATGCCAGTTGCCGTTTATGTCCCTGGCAAGGTTGCACACGCAACAAGCGGGTACAAGTGGCTTGCCGTCTCGGATTGCTTTGGTGAATTGTTCTATATTCATATTATTCCTCACTTGCATTTAGTGTTGCAGTTATAAGATTAGCAACGGTTTTTTGGGCGGAATGACGGGCATAGAGCCCGTCAAGTTCCGCTTGTAAACTATCTCGATGATTTTGGGCGTCAGTTGCTTCTTTTCTTGCCCTGTTCCAGCTTTCATCGCCAGCGCAAAGCTGTTTGAAAATGGCTTTTCGCTCTGTGTCGTTTTTGCCGTTGGTTGATGACTCAACTAAATGGCTCATTTCAATATCCTCGACTTCCAGTTCTCGGTCTTTGACCCTTCGCTTTAACTCGGATAAATCACGGTGGGTGTTGATAATCTTCTCGGTAGTCTGGAGAATATTGGTAATGAGTTGGTCGAGCCCTGCTTCTTGTCTAAGAGTTCTCAACGTGGTTCGGTTGAGCATTGTCCTCGCCTCCGTTGATTGGAAATGGTGTGATGCTTCCATTGGTGTCCGCTGGTGGCGTTGTTTCTGCGGGTTTGTACTCTTTGGCGGTTTGTAATAGCTTTTCTAAATCGCTGACTTTTAGCTCTGTGATTGGGCGTTTTTCTAACCCTTGTTCTTTTGCCAGCTTCTTTAGCGTTGGTTCATCAACAAATTTGAAGCATTCCTTCTTATATTGGATGAATGTTTCTTTCGTGAGGGGTGTTTGGGGGTCGATTGTTGATGGTTGATGGTTGATGGTTGATGGTTGCTCGAAGTTTACTTCGGCGTTGGTTATCGGCGGTGAAACTAAACCCGCCTGTGGTTGTTGGGTCGGTTGCGCTTGTTCGGCGCTCTCTTCTGGGGGTGAGGTGTTGTCAATGATGCTTTCTTCTTTGGCTTTTGGTGCGCTTTTCTTACTCCGTTCGGAAGCCTCACCGACGCCAAAGGCTTTCGGTTCTGAAGCCTCACCATGCTGAAATGGCTTTGGTTGAAATGGCTTTGGTTTAATCAGTCCGGTTACTTGCGCTGGTATATCGGTGCCGGTATCAATGCCACTGATTAACTCGGTTTCCTCTGCTGAGACATAACCGCAACCTACTGCGTCTCGTAGTTGGCGATTTTTGGCGCGGGTCTCGGCAGTCATGTTAATGAAATCTGGGTTATGTAGCGTCTTCATGTTGATTGACATGGGAGACGCCCAGCCTTCGCCTTCAAAGAATGAACCATCTTTCATTTCTACTCTTGCATGATAACCTGCTACCATCTTTTCGCCGTCATGAGCATTGCGGATATTCTCTGAGGTGATGGAGTGGATACCAGCTTGATGCGCTTTGAATAATAAGCCTACTTTGTTGACGTAGGGATTGCCTCCGAGAATGGTTATACCTGCGGGAGGTACTCCTATATCCTCGGCAAATGCTACAATTTTTCTGGCTGCTTGTAGGTGCGATGCGTTCGGAACGACGCCTTCTACTCTGGGTGGATTGAAGTTTCCCTGGTCGCTAAATTCGGTTGGATATGTGCTGCTCTCCCCTCTTGATAGCTTCTTGGGTTGTTGTTTTGATAACATTGTGATTTCCTCCTGAATATATATTATGCTGTGTTAATGTTCATTATAGCAGTTAATGGTAGATTTATCACGGTAAAATTATACTCGTATTTTAGGGTACTTGGGTCAAGTTCGTCGCTAATTTCCTCTATTTCAATAAGTTCGGCGTAATTGCTGTAAAATTCGATTTCGGCGCATATTATGTGCGCCGGTTCATTGGTGTGGGGATGGTGGATTTTGACTTTTAACATATTTGTCCTTTCCTTAAAGGGGTTACTATTAGCCACGCTTCGTGGCGTTGGTGTTTCACATATACCCTTTGTCTTTTAGGCTGATGTAGTTACCGTTGCCTATGATTAAGTGGTCAATAACGGTTATTTCTAAAGTCTTGCCTGCGATAAGTAAGGCTTGTGTGCATTGGATGTCTGCTGCGCTTGGATTTGGGTCGCCTGATGGATGATTATGAGCGAGTAGGATAGAAGCGCAGTTGTCGCTTAGAGCTAAACGAAAGACGGTGTGGGGACTGCAAACTGATGCACTTAGTGAACCTCTGAAAACGAGGTGCTTACGGATTACCTGGTTCTTGGTGTCTAAGGTTACCATAATCAATTCCTCTTGCTGGACGCCAATGAAGTGGGATGCGATAACTTTGTATGCGCTTTCTGGAGAGTCAATTTTTACTCTGTCCTCTTGTTCGCTTGCTAAAAGACGCCTACCGAGTTCAAAAGCGATGTTTAAAATCTGGGCTTCCCGCTCGGTTAAGTCGCCAGCTTGCTGTAAGTCTGAGAGTGTCGCTAAAGCGATTTCTGCAACGTTGTCGTAAGCACAAGTTAATTTTTCTGCTTTGTTTGGGTCTCTGAGGATGTAGGCGAAAAGGTCTCTGTTAGAGAGATAACGCATTTGATCCTCGCTTAATACTAATGGTAATTGATTGGCTTGACACCAATCAGGGAATGTCCGCTTCTTATTCTGGGCGGCGCTTAAATTGGGCATTGGATTTCCAAATAAATCTTTCATGATTTGCCTCCGGTTTTGTTTATTTCACCTCCCTTCAAAAAAATTGATGTGTTATTGAAAGGAGGTGAGATGTTAACGGTTGAGCGGTATTGTCGCTACTTAGAGATTGAATAACGTCATTTGTCCTTCTGCTATCTTGACTTTCTTACGCTTTGGAGGTAAGGAAGCCATTTTTTGCCATTGTCTCAGTGTTTCTTGGTTCTGTTGAGCTATGGTTTTGTCAGTGGAAAGTGTTGAGATAGGTTCACAAGGTTCACCGACGCCAAAGGCTTTCGGTTCGGAAGCAGGTGGCTTAGTTTCCTTACGTGGTGTTAGTGTTAGTGTGTTCGCAAGGCTCACCGACGCCAAAGGCTTTCGGTTCGGAAGCCTTACCGACGCCTGGGTTCGATGTGTTGTATCAATGACGCTTTCTACTGGTGTTGGTTCAATCTCTGCTTGGTTCGATGTGTTTGGAAGCCTCACCACGCCGAAACGGCTTTGGTTCGCAAGGCTCACCAACGCCAAAGGCTTATGGTTGTCAATGACGTCCTCTACTGCGCTGGATGTTATTAATCCCCTTTGTAAAGGGGGTGGGGGGATTATTAATCCTGCTTCGTTGGAGATGAGAAATTCTACTTCGTTGGAAATATCTGCTTTGTCTGGTGGCGATGCGTCGAAGTTAACGACGCCTTCTACTGGCGTTGTAACAATAATACTTTCTACTTGACTAACCTCCGCTGGGTTCGATGTGTTTGGAAGCCTCACCACGCCGAAACGGCTTTGGTTCGCAAGGCTCACCAACGCCAAAGGCTTATGGTTGTCAATGATGTCTTCTACTGGCTTTTGGGGTGTTATAACATCGGTTACTGGTATTGTTGTCTGAGGAGAGAGCGGTGTACTATCAACTGCGTTTTTGGGCGGGGTTATTAATTCCCTTTGTAAAGGGGGTTGGGGGATTATATTATACTTCTGCCATTGATGAGTAATATCAGCTTCGTTGATGGTTGTATCGGTTGGGATGCCTTTTGCTTTTAAGTCATCGAGGACTTTTTGTAAGTCTATCTGTTCCTCGTGTTGCTCGAATAAGTGTCCATCGAGAGCAAGTTGGGCGGCAGCCGATTTGTTATTGAGTAATTGCCATTTTCGTTCATCAATGCTTCCTTCGGTTAAGATAATATAAATGGTTACGTCTCGCTTGCTTGTTAATCTATGAACACGAGCTATAAATTGGTCGAAGGTTGCATAATCCCAGGGTAAACCATGAACTATTACAACGTTTGCTGTGTCTAAGTTGTGTCCTAAGTTCATTGATTGTAGCGATGCGCATAATACGTTTGTGCCGTTGTTGCGGAAATCGTTGACAATGCCTGCACGCTTTTCGGGGCTTTTGGTCTGTATTTTCCCGGTGCTTTTGCTTTCATCAATTATGTGGACGGCGTTCACTCCCCATTTCTGGTTTAACTGGTTTGCTGTCCACTGTCCATAAGCCATTAGGTCGCTTCCTATTAGCACTTTGTCTCCCTGTTTGGCGTGTTGGTAAGCTAACTCTAAGACTTTTAGATTTGCCGGTGTCCAGTTTGGCGATTTGGAGTAATAGTCGGTGGGCTCGGCTTGTGGTAGAATGGATGAGAACTCTAATTTCCATAACTGTCCTAAGATTGCTGCGCTTCTTTCTACCAGGTCTGGGTATTGGGAGATGGGCGCGGTTGGATGCGTCTCAATGAAATAATCCTTGAAGCCGTAAAGCCACTGTGAGTACATCTCTTGTTGCTGTGTTCCAAATGGGCAGGTGATTGTCTTGAATGTCCGCTCGACTAAGTTTTCGCCAGTTTCCTCTTTGCGTCGTCTGACGATGGATGAACATAAAAGCCTCCAGAGGATGGAGAGGTTGGAGACTTCGGGTAATACTTTTGGGCTGCCTATCTTATTGCCGAATTTGTCGTAAGTGTATTCGATTACGGCAAATTCCTTGCCAAATTTGTCAGCTCCACCTTCGTAAGCAAAAGGAAAACGGTAAGAGTTATTTCCTAAAGCCCACCATAGAAGCCAGAAGGCGTCTGGGATGTAATTCTTTATTGGCGTGCCAGTGAGTAATAGTTTGTGGCGTGCTTTGAGACCCCGTACAGCTTTGCTCATAAGGGTATCATTCCCCTTGATTTTTGTGCCTTCGTCAATGATTATGATACCCTGTTGGAATACTTTTCCTAAACGGCTATAAGCGGGCTTTACTTTGCTCTTTATGTGACTGTAGCCGCAATCCTCGCAGATGCCTCTTTTGGGATGCCATTTGCCATGTTGCGCTGGCTCATTGCAGTTTGGGCAAAATTCTTGCGTGTCAACATCATGTAGGCGAGGATATTTCTTATAGGCTTGCTCACGCCAATCGTAGTATTCCTCTCCAGCTTTGGGATGAGGACGTTTGACGAGTTTATGAGGGAGTAGCTCAAATTCTCTGCCGTTGCGGGAGATTGCTTCGTAGTAGGTGATATACCAGCCAGTCCCGCCTTTTTTGAGGTGCTTTTCTACTCGACGAGCGTCAGCGATGGTACGAATGACTTCTAACTTGCGAGGCGTTTTCCCGATAATGCCGTCGATATTGCGTTTCTCACCGAAAAAGTGTTCAACTTCCCTCTGCCATTGTGGAATGAGGTCTTGTGGTACAATTATTAGAGCTTTATCCTCTGCGCCTAAACGGATACAAGCCTCTGTAAATACAAGACCCGCTAATGTCTTGCCTAAACCTTGTTCCCATGCTAAAAGACCGCTCTGTTTGAAAAGTAAACGAGCTATATCCTCTGTTTGAAATTCTTTTAGTGTGAAACTGTAGTCGTTGGCGATTGTGGTGAGTAATTGTTTATGCCTGGTAAATTCCTCTGGGTAGCGAGTTGCAATGTCCTGGGGGTCGGGTAGCTCAAAGTGGTCGAGGATGTGAGCAATGTCTTGGGCAGTCTCGTTGAAGATATGGTCGCCGATGCTGATTTGTAATAACTTCCGTTCTTTTGCCTTGTTTTGCTCAATTAACTCGCCTTCTTTGTTGACTTTGCTTTCTTTGTATTCCTCACGGGTAATTATCGTTTGAACTGATAGTGGATAACCGCTACCTGCTCGGAATAGGTTCTTTGGGTCGTCTTTTACGCAGGTGATGTTCTCCAGGTCGCTGAGAAAACCCAAACGCTGTTGAGGTTTTACCGGGTACATTGGACAGATGTACTTTTCCGCAGTGGTAAGAATATCCCTTACTGTTGCTTTTGTCCGCTCTGATATGGTAATCTTTTTGGCTTCCTCTAACTTTAGTAGTTGATTGAAGGTCTTTGGGTTGAGTGCAAAGTAATTTGCTGATTGATTGTTTAGACTTTCAATTATGCTGAGTTCGCCAGTGCGTGCTAAGAGTACCTTTTGATAGGGACTGAGTTTAACTCGAATGCGTTTGTCAACGCTTATGCTGTAATGACGTTGCTTGCCATCTGTGGGCGCATACCGTTTGGTGTACTCATCTTGAATGGCTGCAAAGTTGTTGGCTATTTCTTGCCGTTCATCTACATTTGTGTAATTTGCTACATACGGCGTTTGTAAGTTTCGCTTGGCGATTATGCTCTGACCATGATGGACTAACTCGCTACGTGTACAACTTCCGTGCCAGGGACTTCTGCTGACAAGTGGACGATTGGTGAAAAATGCCATTACCGTTGGGATGTCTGCGTTCTCAAACATATCCTCAACTTCCAGTATGGCATATATGAGCTTGCCTTCTTCACGCGGGAGTATGTCGGTTAGCAATCGATCACGACCTGCAATTAGTACCCCCTGTCCATAAGGTGAGAGTAATTTGGTTGCATAGAGATAACATAACTCCGTTGAGTTAATCTTTCCGCCAAAACTTTCGTCCTCCCATGTTAAACCGAAGGGGGGGTTGATTGCTATGCTATCGAATAGCATGTTTAGCTTCCGCATTAATGGATATACCTTTTGTAGGTCTCCAGTAATGGCGGTATAGGGAGCGTTCTTGGTGTGGTCGGGGTCGATTTCAATGCCGAAACGACAAGCTGGAGGTAGGGCTGATAGTAAAGCACCGTTCCCGGCTGTCATGTCTAAGGTTACTACATCTCCAAAGACAACCCCGACTAAATTTGCTGCTTCTTGAGGAGAGAAAAATTGCTGTAAGCCTTTCAAACCCCTCCCACGATATGTCTGCAACATCGATGTACTTGAATCAATCATGTCCTGAGTTACGGTTTCTGCGTCTATTCTTCCGCCTTTTTCGTTCATGTTATTCTCCTTCTATTGTTGGGGCTAAGTGTTAGATTTGTCAATGCTGCTTTGATAACAGTCAAGGTTGAGAATATTACTCGGATGTCTGATGGTTGCTGCCAGCCAGTCGATGACTTCCTGCATTTCGGCAGCCGTGTAACCTGCGTATCCGCAACCTACCGGCGTGAACCAGAAGGTTAATTCTGGGTGATTTTTGGCGTAATGCCATAATTCCCTGAGTTGGTGAGCAATTTCCTTCCGACTGCGAGACCGCTTTTGCCCAGGACGGCTAACGGTACAGATGGCATACGAGTCGCCTTCGATACCGTGCATAAAGCCTCGGGCTATGCCAAAAATTGCACGCTTGCCGACTGTATGCTTGCCTTGCCTTGATTCGGCAATGGCGTTGAGAAAGAATTTATCTTGACGCCAGGTATTCGCTGAGTCACCACGAAAGGCGAAGCCTGCACCTCCAGCGCCGTGAAAACCCTGTTCGTTAGAACCGAAAATGAAAATGGTATTTGTAGGGCAAGAAGTTGTGGTTGCTTGCATTGTGATATTCCTCCCTGTTTTATTTGGATTTCACCCTTCTTACAAAAAAAATGATGCGTTATCGGGCGTGTTTTTGTTGTGCGTTTCGGTGTGGTATTTGGTGTGCTTTGTTGATAAAAATAAAAATCCCCTCTACAACTGTGAGGGGTATTTATCACAGTCGTAAAGGGGATAAATTTTTAATAACCTTGTCGTAAAGAGGTTGAAACACATAGTTTATTTCGATGCCATAATAACCATCTATTCCCTAATTTATTTAGGGTTGATAGTTCTCGCTTAAATCCTGCTTGCTGAAGTTTGAGTACAGTTTCTCGGCATTCGTCACTATCTTTGAAAATTGTAACAATGTGATTTTCAAAGAGGGTATAATCTTTAATTAGTAAACTTTGGGCTAATTTGTTTAAGTCTTGCATGTTGAAAGGCTCCTTATTTCATAGGAAGGTGATATTCCTTCCTGTTTTATTTGAATTTTACCCTTCTTACAAAAAAATTGATGCGTTATGTGGCGTGTTTTTGTTGTGCGTGTCGATGCGTTATTTGGGCTGTTCGGAAGTGTCACTAATGATGGAGTTTTATGGTTTTCCTTCTGGCGGCGTAGGTAAAGGGGGGCTGATGGGGGTAGAATGGCTCACGGAGAGCCTTAACAGCTATTTAACAGTTATATAGTAGATACCCACTCAAAATAATTTCAATCGTGGGTTTTTTTGTGATTTTTTTGTGATTCTTTTTGTACTTGACTATATCTGTGGTTTAGTTTATACTTGGCTTGTAACCACAAGCCCCTCTTTGGGGGCGGTGGTGAACTCATAATCCCTCTTTTGTTTCTATCCCGGTTACTTGTTCTCGCTATGTCTTGTCCATTTGACAAACCATGCTGCAATCCCCCTACCCCCTTTGGGAAAGGGGGAAAGTAGTTTCTGTCAAATGGACAAAAATATAGTAGCCGGGACTAATAGATATAAACAAGAGGGAAATACATATCCTTAATAGGATTGAATGGGAGGATCACTCCTTTCTTAGAGGTTTTAGAAATTTCTTGTGCGTTTGACACCCATTCCGAAAGTTATGTCAAACGCACAAACATAAAGATACTTTGATTTTTATAAGTCTTATCTCTGATACTTTGTCGCCCTGTTCCAACTTACTTGCGTGTCTGTTGGTTGGAATGGGGTTTTTTTGTGTTCGGAAGCCTCACCACGATGAAGCATCTTTGGTTCGCCAGCCGCCTTTAGGCGGCTTTCAAGGGGCTTTAGCCATTCTTCCCAGCCCACTTTTAGTGGGCTTTCAGGGGCTTTAGCCATTATGTACCCCCCTTTGGGGGGGTTGGGGGGGGTTATATCAGCCCACTTTTAGTGGGCTTTTAAGGGCTTTAGCCAAGTCCTTATTCTTGTCGGGTGGTATTGCTCTCCTTTGGGGGGGTGGGAGGGGGTTAAGCGAATTAAAAAAAGGGAAGTAACCCCGTGGTTGGGATTACCTCCCCGCGGAACGGGACATTCTGGCTATACATACTGCCGCTGTCCCTCTTTGGTTGGGGTGCTGCCTGTGAGTTCAATCGCTTGTTTTCGCTGCCGGTAGGTGTTCCAGATGATGAGCCAATCGGCTTCGCTTAACTCGGCTTTCAAGTTAATTGAACCTTGTTGCATCTTGAATAACTGTGCGCCGACTGACTTAATCTGCCAATCGTGTGCTTTGTTAATGCGGGTGACTAATGGTTGAGCATCCTTAGAGGGTTGGATATTCCAGTTGATTTGCTGCCAGAGTTTCGTGGGTTTCTCAACGGGTTTCCAGTCGTCCCAGTCGTCCCAGTCAATTCGATGCCAGCCATAAGTTGGTTGAGCTTCGGGGTCGCTCATTCTCTTGTTATCGCCATCAAAGCGGTCGTATAGTTCGGGATGTTCAAGGGCATCATTCTCGTCTGGGAGTTCCTTACTGAGTTCGCAATAGAGTTCGTAAATGCACTCGACAGCGTGCTTTATGTCATACTTTAATCCCTGTATCCAGTAATCCCAGAGATTGAGTTCGGGGTCAACCACATCTAACCACGTAGCTAATTCGTGTGCTAATGTAATGTCGCAGTTGAGGGCTTGTTTAACACGAGCTGCTGTGGTGACGTCATCCTTCGCTGTTAGCACTTCGTGGCGCTCAAGGATTGTATCGCCATGCGGGTCGAAGTCGTCTGGCTCTAAATAAAACCGATACGTGGTCAATCCGAGTTCCTCAACCTTGTGGATAATCTGTTGGTCGCAATCACCGTGAACTTCAGCGTTGGTGTGGAAAATTTCCCGTAGGTAGGAGCGCTCGACCGGAGGTTCGTCTTCTTCCGGTCGATCTGCATCACTCTGGTAAAAACCCTGATGGTCTTTGCGTGGAGACCACTCTTGTTTGTCAAAACCATCGTACACTGCTATTCCTCGTCGGTACGCATACGTCATGGTGTGCATCGTTCCGCCGTAATCGCGTCCATCGTAGAACCCAATTAGCACGTCAGCACCGACTAACATCTGCTCATCCCTGCGCATGTAGCACCTCTTGTGCCACTCCTTGCATACGATAGTTACCTGAGCTGCACGCTCTATAATTCGCTGAAGCTGATGTTTGGCACTGGGTTTCCACTTCGCTGTAAACTGCTCAACTGGACATGGAAGGAATACGTGGACGTTCAATCTCATGTTGAGTGCTCGTTGTGCTACTATCATGTCTGTCCCTAATGCTCCGCCAACTCGTATCTCAGCTTGTGGATACTTGGTTTTAATGCCACGTAACCAACTATGCACATACGGGTTGATGTCGAGGCGTTCGGGATGGGCTTCCGCTGCCAGCTTGTTCTTATTGAAATTGCGGTGTCCTGTAAACGTGATTATCATTGAAATCGTCTCCTTATTGGATAAATGTAGAAGTTATTTGAAACTGATGAGGAGGTTCGATGGCCTCCTCATTACTGTTACTTACTAATTACTATAACTTCCCTGATACAACTGTACGGTTTGAGAATCTACGATGCCTGGGTCATCTCGAATTTCATCCTCAAGGTATGGATTCACGTCATCAAAGTTTTTGTGTACCCAAGCTAACTTCGCTGCCTCGGTGTTGGGCAGACTGTCGAACTCTGCCCAGTTCGGTTCGCAAGGCTCACCATCGACAAGGGCTTGTGGTGATGTACTACCAGGTAAGGCTTCCGCATATACGCGGTCGTCTTGTTTCATGCGCACCAAAGACGTTTCGTCGTGGTAAGGCTTCCGCACATGACATTCATCAACTGCATTCCAGTTAACTCTGCCGAGCTCCCAGCATTCGCCTTCAGTTCTAATTTGCATTAACAACCTGCCTAAATGATTTTGACCCTCACCACGGCACTTATTACACGTGCATCGCCCCCAGAACTTATCGTGCCAGGTGTTCCACTCCACTATCTCGCCACTGGTTTCCATCAATTTCCGATACCAGGTGTTTCCACTGGCGAACTTAATTCTTAAAGCATACTCCATAACGCCGAGCTTAACTTCCTCCCAATCGGGTCGGAGTTTAATAATCTTACTATATTGCTTGGCTTCAAATGGGTTCATTCCCGCTACCCGCTTGTGAACCTCAACGTCGGATTTATCAGCTTTCATTGCCTGATAGAAGTTCTCAACGGTTGGGTACTTAATCCCTCTAAGACGGATGGGTTCATCTAACGGTATCATGTTGGAGAACCAGTTTTTAATTGACGGTGGTTTAACGCTTGCCTTGACTACCGGTTTAGGTGATTGCGGGTGAGGTGAGAGCTCCCCACCATCAACAACTTCAATACCATACTTACTACCGATTTTTATCAAGGTTTCTTTCAATAACCTACGGTGGCACGTCTCATCACTTCGGCAATAGCATACTAAGGTTACCTGCTCCATTCGGAAAATTTCTCTAAAAGCCTCACGATTGCTATTCCACGTTGACCTTAAATTACCTAAATATATCCACTCATATTCCTGCCAGCTCATTTTTCCACTCTTAACGTACCTAACCATATCCCAACTTGGCGCAAAATGCTTCCCAAGCTCGCTTCCACTCTGAACCGTAATGTCTAATCGATCATTACCTTTATATCCGACTGATGATGTTCTTATGACTAACTTCATTATTTTCTCCTTATGATGAAAAATTATCGGGAGAGAGCTCCTAACTCCCTCCCGAGTTACTACTAATACGGAACTGAACAATCCACTTTATCACAATCTTTTAACTCACATGACTCGCAACACTCAAACACTTTATCAACTTCCCAAAGACGTTTCGTCGTGGTAAGGCTTCCGCACACTTCCTCATCAAAGAAAATCAAATCCTCAAATCCCTCACCTGAACAATCCCAACAATATTCCAACTCATCAACATCCTTTTCCTTAAACATAAAAGAAATCACCTCCGAGCCTTAGCTCATTCATTATTGCCCACCCTTACTCACCCCGTACCGAATGCGCGCAAGGTGTGGGCACGTGCCTGTCAAGCCCAAGCCCTGAAGCCCAGTCATGACGAGCGGTTCGCTATGCGACAAATAAACCGAACCGCCGTCATGACGGGCTGAAGGGCTTGCCAGAACGAATAGGCTTCCCCCTGTCCCCGTCCATTCTTGGGTTTGGCGAGCAGAATAGTTATTCAAAAGGTTTTTCTCTATCAAAGGATAACTATTCTGCCGTCAAACCCTTAGAATGGCGTGGGATAGTGAAGCCATTCGTTCTGGACTTGCGAAGCATAGGAAAAATTCTCCACTGGTTTTTATATAAAGACAATAGAATTTTTCCGTCCAACGGCGAGGCTTCCGCTGACACACAAAAATAAGCTACTGTTTCTTGGTGAATTCAAGAGGATGCCGACATGACCGACAAAAAAAAACTCGAAGGTTTTTCTCTATTTTGTGTTTTTTATTGTCGAGTCATGGCGAGCGTCCTCTTAATTCACTTAGAAACCTGTGCTTATTTTTTTGTCGTCTAAGCGGAAGTCCGCCGTTGGATGCTTCGCAGGAGGCTTGACAGGAGAGTACAATTGGGGCAAAATGAATGAGCAAAAACTGTTAGCTGAGAAACCTTTGTTTCCAACTATCCACAACAACGAGGCTTCCGCTGACGATGAAATCTGTAGTGGAGCGAAAAAAAAGCCCGCAGTTCTTGGTTTTGACGAGTCAAAAAAAAAGCTCTATACTTCTTCCTCTGTGCAGTTTTTTTGCCGTCAAAACCTTAGAACGGCGTGGCTTTTTTGCAGCACCTCTATATCGGCAGTCGGAAGCCCGATGTTGTGGCAAAAGACGGCGTTTGCGTTAAGCGGGGGTTTGGGGGTGGCAAACCCCCAACGCGGGGGGGCGGGGGGGCGCGAAGCCCCCCTTCGTGGAGGTTGATGTAACGGTGAGTTCGCAGCTCCGCCCGTAAGCGAAAGGTTCTACGGAAATGTCCTGACACTTAGGGCGGAATGGGTAACGGCTGGGCGCTCTGCACAGAACGACCATAAGCCTTTGGCGTTGGTGAGGCTTCCGAACGCAACCGGTGGAATTGTTTTGGCGCACTCGGTTATGTTTGTGCTTTTGACACCAATTCCGAAAGTTCTTGTCAAAAGCACAAGAAATTGACGTTAGCCAAGAAGCGAGGGGGCTCGGGGGCAATGTCTTGTTGGTTTTACAACCCATGCCGAAAGTTTCTGTAAAACCAACAAAAATATCGCAATGCCCCCGAACTGTCAGGGGCGCAAGGGGTTGGGTTGCGAAAGATAACGTGTTCGGAAGCCTCACCAACGCCTTCGGCTTATGGTTGCAACGCACCTAAAAACCAACCTGGCCTGCCTGTGCGTGAGGCACGCACGCAGACAGGCTTCGCTGAGGCTGAATGTATGCCTGGCCTAAGATGACGGTTTTGGGCAAAACGTTTTTTTTCACGCCGCGACGCCCGAGCGACGCCCGCGCATAATTTTTCAATCTTTCAATCTTTCAAATTTTGCGCCCTTCCGACAAAAAAATCCAGATTTTAGTTTCTGAAGTGGGACAAATAACGGCCTATTGGACTGTGCCTCGCTGCAACGTACCGCTTCGCGCAGAACGCCGAGTTACGTCCCCTGGTTTGTTTTGGGGTGGGGGCCCGCAAACCGTTTGAGAAAAGACCGTAAGCCTTTGGCGTCGGTGAGCCTTGCGAGCATGTTCTAGTCGGTCGAGCTTCGTCGGCTTTCGGCATGCGCAAGGGGTATTGATGCCGCAAGCCGTGTGCTAAGAATACTGTCAGAGAAAAGTAAGTCCGACATGCCGACCAGGATACGCCAGCGTATCTTCGTATCTGCGGGGGTTCGGGGGCAGCGAAGCCCCCGACGCGGGGGGACGGGGGGGCGCGAAGCCCCCCTTTGTGGAGTTCAAACTGATGTTTGATAAGAAGCTGGGCGGGGGGGTGGGGTAACTACAGAACAAAGACGGGGTGAGGACGCAAAGCATTCACCGTGGAGCAGAGGAAGTATGTAGGGAAGGTCGCCCCCCCAAACGTGGGTTGAGGCAAAGACGCTTCACAGGTAATCCGCAAACCGAGAGCGAAGCGCAAACAAGGCGTCCCTTACTTCCCCCCCCTGTGGGGGGGTTGGGGGGGGTTATCGGAGCAAAAGAAACGGGGTTCCCGAGGGACGAACCCCCGAGAACCCAAGCAATCTACCCCAACAACAACTTCCTCAACCACACTCTCCAACTCCAACCCAACCCATCATCACCAACTAACAATCTTCTCATCCTACTTCCAAAACTATCATATTCCCTATTAAACTTATCTAATTTCCTATAATATTCCCCTAATTTTCTCACATTCTTATCAATTTCCCTTTCTTTTTTAATTCCAAAAATCCTTAAATCTATCAATTCTCTCAACTTACTATCCATTTCATAACACCTTCCTTCTATTTTTGTCGAATAACAGAACATGCTGTCAAGGGGACGATAAAATCAAGATTTTTGCCACGAGGCGGTGGCAGCCGCAAACGGTGGCATGGGCTTTTTAGCCACGCTCTGGAGGGAGAAAACTCAAAAATCTTAGATTTTATCTGTATGGCTTTGCCACGATTGGAAGCCCGTCATGACCGACAAAAAAAAATCCCACCGGTTTTTTCTTTTCTGTATTTTATTTTGTCGAGACATGACGAGGCTTTCCAATCGCCCTTGACAGTCATGTTACAATTGGAGACAAAAGGAAGGAAGGGAAGCTGTGATTACACACAGGGGGGGGGGTTTGGTGGGGGGGGCAGTAAAGAGCCCCCCCCCCAAAGGGTGGCCGCTGGGCTTTTAGCCCTTCTTTGAGTTGAGTTGACCTACTGGAGGGCATCTTCGTGGCAGCCGCAACGGTATAGAGTGGCGCAAACCCCCTAAACCGTAGCGGACACAATGGCTACACAGGGAGATGGCCAACTCGGACAGAGAGATAACGTTTGCCCGACAGAGCACCCAACACTTAGAGGCGAAAGCCGAAACTGGAATGGCGCTAGACGTGAACTCAATTAACGGTGGAAACAAGAATGAGTAGGGAAAACAAATATCTATGTTGTGCGAAGCTCCAATCCGACCCCGGTGGGGTAGAGAATCCGTTGGTATCTCTGGGCAACGTGGAACAGCGTAAACTGGCCTCTATTAGGGCGAAGTCCTTGTTTGGGGGGGTTTGGGGGGCGGTGTCCCCCCCCAAATCTCGGTGCGTAAGATAGGGGTGAGTGGTAATGGGTGATTGGTGAATAGTGATTGGTGAGTATCCTTATGGGCATTGGTGTTCAGGGCAAAAACAGGTGATTTTTAGCTCGAGTTCCCGAAAATAATGATGAGAAATGATGAAGTCAAAGTACCTTCTGCGCTATGCTATGACTGAGTTTCTGGTATGTTTGACAATCATACTTGCGTAAAAGTGCTGTAAATCCAGTGGGGGCTTGGTCTCCGCCACTTTTGCCCTAAAAACGAACATGCCACAAACCCAGTGGCCATCACTGATAGGAATAGGTGTTCCACTCTGGATAGGAACAGGTATTCCAGTCAGGAAAGTGTCGCAAACCCAGTCAGTGTAAAGGTCGGAAGGGGGTAAAATGCCTCCCAATAAGAAACAACTGAAAAAGAAACAGGGCCTGCTGCTGTAATATATTAGTCCAGGGAGAGGTGTTGAAAACAAAAGCCGCTGCCCTTGTTAATCCCCCCTTTGTAAAGGGGGTAGGGGGATTTTATGCTGCTGTGAGAAAAGGAAAAGAAAAGATTGTCTTATATCCTGATAGTGAGTCTTTTATCAACTCATCCATGTAGCGTTGCTACACGGATGAGTTGAAATTTTGCTCACGCTCACGTCTCAGCCTCACGTTCAACGTCTCTCGCTAACTGTCAGTTCTGATTGCGCTGGCGTGAAATTTTGCTTTTCCCGCTTACTCGATGGTGAGCCCCTGGATTGATGATTGATGATTGATGATTGATGATTGTAGGAAAATAAGTCTTTTCAATCGACAATCAACAATCGACAATCATCATTCGATAGTGAGCTTTCGACTTCCCAGAAACCTTGTTAGCAACTCCTTGATTTCGCTGAGTTGTTGGTACATGCGGTGTTGTGGGGGCATTATGCTAAGTGCGTCCTCAAGTTGTTCGGTCGCACCCTCTAAGTGTAACATTGCTAACTGAATACGAGGATGAGGGTACTTTTCATCTAACGCCGCTGCTTTGTTCAAATGACGCCCAGCTTGTGTGAACTTGCTCTCGTTGATTAGGTGCAATGCAAGATTAAAATGTGCTTTGGCGTCATTGGGGTTCTCACGCAGTTGTTTCATATTCAATGCTTTGTATACCGGGAGCTTCTTTTGTATATCCTCAGTTGGTTTCAGGTAGCCGTAGTGATAGATGACGTGCTGTGGTTTGTAAATTATGAGTTTATTTTCCTCAACGCACCGGTCAAAATTCTCGTGAACGTAACCTTCGTACACGAATTGAGGGATATTCTTGAATAGTCTGACGGCTTCTGTATGCGTGAATGTGCCGTCTTTGTGGAAGTTGTTTACGTCAAAGAGCCAGCCGTCACAGTGCGTGTCTATAAGTTGACGGAAACTTGTAAACAAGTTATATTCTGCGTCCTCATCCAAATCAAATGTCCAGACCCACTTGCCCGTACACTGGCTCTTAGCGAAGTTTCGCATTTTGCTGAAATTTAGTTCCTCATTGTAGGGCATGACTTTGGCGTTGAAAAGTTTAGCCGCTGTGTCAATTTCTGGGTTCTTGGCGGTGTTGATGACGACTAACTCAGATGCTATTGCCCAGGCTTTGTTGAGAATTTGTAAGAGTTCTGCGGGGTAACTGTCAGCAAGGCAGTAAAAGGAAACGGTGTTATCTGGCTGCCACTTATTGATGACGACTTCCTGTGATATTAGATGTGAGTAATCTAGTTGTCCAATGAGGTCAACTCGTTTCTCCTTGTCAAGGTTCTGGTAGAAGTCGTACTTTCGTTGGCATTCTGCCTCTGTTGGGAAACCATAATGTTTGAAACAGAGAGAGGAGAAAGCAACGTTCTTTTCTGCGAATGGGGGTGTACTTGTGCAGTGAAGCCCGATGGATGTTCCTCCTACAACTTGTTGTTCTGGGAGGTTTCTGAACATCCTCACGCCTTGCATCATTCCCATTGTACCATCTATTCTGAAGTAATCTAAGCTTAACCAGAATTGTCTAAATGGAAATGAATAGGCTAATACCTGCGGGTTGGGTGGGTGCATAAGTTTCTGAGATGTCTCTGATGTCCACTGTTCCTCAAGTATTTCATCGTGGTCGATTACCATTATCCAGTCGGGGTTGAACTCTTTTGCCATGCCAATTACGGCATTACGGTCCCGCTTCTCGTTGAATGGGAGTGATGAATTGATAATCTTTACTACCTTTGGAAATTCTGATGCGATTTCTGCGGTGTTGTCGGTAGAGTTGTCATTCCATACGACAATGCCATCTACGACCTCAGAAGTCTTAGTTAGACTGTTTCTGAATGCTTCGCCTCCGTTCTTAACGCGGTAACACGTATAGAGTGTTTTTGGTTGTGGGTCGGAGTATTTAGATATGAAGGTGTCGAAGTGCCGTAGTCCCCACTTTGCATTGATAAACTCTTTTGTGCCAAAGGTGCGGCTGCCGAAGTGATGAACGAAGGTTGAGCGGTCGATGATGAGTTTCCACCCCTGTAATAATGCTCTCAGGCAGTAATCATTATCCTCGAACCCCCCTGGGCTGAAGCGTTCGTCCACTTCTCCAATTTGTTGAAATATAACTTTTTTCATCATCAAGCAACTGCCGCAGAGCCAACCTGTATATTCCCAGTCATCTGGGTTAGCTTTGTGGTGTTCTCTGGCAAAGTTATTGACATTTTCTACCTGGTAGGTTGCGTTTTCTAAGAGTTGGTGGTCGGCAACGAAATTCATCATGGGGCCTACCATGCCGATATGTGTCAACTCTGTGGTTTGTTCGACTATATCCATCTTGGCTGCCATCTGCTCAAGGGCGTTGGGTGTGATGATGATGTCGTTATTTACCCAGATGATGTACTCTCCTCGTGCATGTTTCATGCCTTCATTCAATCCCGCAGGTACACCTTTGTTTTCTGCAAGGTGTGTTACTAATACGTTGTCATGTTGCAAACTCAGTTCGTCAAGGTATCCCTTTGTGCCGTCTGTGCTATTGTTGTTGACAATAATCAGCTCGAAGTCTTTGCAGTTGTTGTATATGCTCTCTACTGCTTGCACGGTATATGGTAATTGGTTGTATGCGAGCATTATTATCGAGTATTTATGTGATTTCTCTGTCATTTTATTATCCTTTCTTTTTCATAAGTATGTCTTGTGTTTTCACTGTTAGTAGTGTGTAGTGTTACTACGTTTAACGTGCGTTTACTGTGGCGGTTTGATCATCACTGATAACATCTTGTTGCTTCTTGGAGAATTTCTGCGGGTACGGTATCGTAGCGGTGCTTATTCTCAAAATACGCTTCAAGGTGTCCTTTGATGACGTGTTGGATGTTGTACTCTTTGAGTGCTATTTCTCGAAGTTCTTTTCCAAGTTCTGGGTCATATTTTAGAAATTCCTCTGCTAATCTCTCTGGAGTCCATTTCTCTCCTCGAAGCCTCCCTGAGCAATTAAACCATTTCATTTTGTCTATTTCCTCTGGTGTAATGAAGCCGTCAGCTCCGTTATAGTCGAAAACTATGCAGTTCCGACCGCAAGCCATCGCTTCGTAGATGCCTCGTCCAAGTGAGATGACGAGATGGGATAGGTTGATGTAGTTTTCGACATCGAAGCGCCATTCTGGGTGTCCTATGTGTTGGAAGTCAAGGTGAGCTAATTGACATGCCTGTTTCACGGTGTCAACTATGCCTGGGAAGTGGTTGGTTATGAGAAGGACTTTGGTTAGTTTTTTGTGTGGTTCTACTATCGGTCTAAATTTCTCACAGTTTATGCCGTTCCTTACTACGACTGGGTTGTAGCCAAGTTTTGTCGAAGTTTGTTGAATTTCCTCAGAAATTGCAGTGATGCGATGGATTTGTTCTGGTGGAATGCCCAAGTCTGTTGTACTGTTTATGTTCCAGACTTTGAAGCAATTTAGATTTTGTGTTACGTTGAAGGTAACCTGATTTTGAATAATTGCCATGCCAAAGTCTATTTTCTTTATTTCGTGAGGAAGTGGCTGTACTGGGATAAATTGTTGAATGATAGCGGCGTAGGTTCCGGGCTTAGGGGTGTAGATTATGGGGTTATGTCCCAGTCGTTTAAGTTCCTCTGCCATAGTAAAGCAATAGGTTTCGCTTCCGCCTGGCATAAGAAGTTCGTGGTTGGTTAATAAAATGTTCATGAATATACCTGCCTATTTTTTATCTATGACGGCGATAATAAAGGCTGGCGGTTTGTTTTCTTTGCCAGTAACGTCGCGGTCATATTGGTAACATATAAAGTGTTTGTAGGGTTTAAAGAGGTTGATTGCTTCTTGTTCGTTAAAAACTCTGAGGTGTCCTGGTGCGTTTGAGTTGAGCGGTATTGAGAATATACCTCGTCCATTGGGTTTTAGGAGCTTCATGAGGTGTGCTAAGGTGATTTCGGTGTTGGTTATGTGCTCGAGAACCTCGAAGCCTATGATGGTGTCAAAGTTGTTTTCGGTTATGTCTCGAATATCACCTATTCTCCATTCAATTCTTGGTTGAGGATAGAACTGTTTGGCGTGTTGTATGGCGTGTTCGGATTGGTCAACGGCGATAACTTTCTGTGATACCCATGTAAGCATTCTGCTACCGTATCCGCATCCGCACCCTGCGTCAAGGGTTATTCCCCCAAAGATGGCATATCGTAAAGCGAAGTTATAGCGATTAACGTGTAGCGTGATATTGACTATTGCGTCCTGGTTAATGTTATCTGGGTATATTCTGTCGTAAAGTTCCATTTTATGTACCCCTTCACTCCCCTCAACCCCCCCGAAGGGGGGATATAGAGGGGGGGTTAAACCCCCCTTTGTAAAGGGGGTGGGGGGATTTTAACCTCCTGTAATTTTAATTGTTTTGTCCGTTTTACAGAACTTTCGGAATTGGTTGTAAAACGGACAAACATATTGTTTTTGATGTTCTTCCGGTGTAGCATGTTTTATCTATAACGTTGCTGAGGTAGAAGCTCTCGATGTTTGCAATTGCTTTTTCTTGTTCGATTATCCATAGATTAGGGTGGTTATTTGCCTTTTGCTTACAGTTTTCTGCCAGTCTGTTGGTTGAAATCATAGTTTTTCCTATGTATGCAAAATCATATACCATGTTATCTCTGGGTTGTTGGAAGTTGTATTGTAAGGTTTTTCCGTTCCGGTCAATGGTTAGAATAAAATTTTGTTGTTCCTCGTCGCTTCCAAAGGCTATGTAGTCTGGGTGGAAACCGACTGACATGAGGTGGCTATTATGGCAAAGTTCTCTAACGATTAAGTTTGGATAGCTTGTGATATAAACGTCTTTGGTGTTATCTCCTATGGTGATATAAATAATGTCTGAGTAAGGGTCTTTTTTGATGAAATGGATATGTCGTTGATTTGGGATTGTTGTTAGTTTTTGCCATGTTTTGCCTTCGTTTTCGCTGATATAGATAATGGCTCTGTTATCGTTGTCAAGGTGGTATTCGCCAAGCAAGATGATGCTTTTACCCCCCCCAACCTCCCCTCTATATCCCCCCTTTGGGGGGGTTGGGGGGAGTGAAGGGGGTATATAGATTTGTTCACATGCCCAGTTCATAGCCCAACTGGTTGGATTGCTCAGGGTTAAGATTGTGTTGAAACTTTGTCCGTTGTTCTGGCTGAGGTAAACCTCTCCGCTGTTTTCGAGGGAACATAAGATGTTCCCTATTCTGGTGAAAAAGATTAATCGTCCTGGTAAATCTTTGCTGAAGGTGTAAACTGGGTTTGTTATTCCACCTTTGTATTTGTTAAGTATGTTCCCTTGAAAGTAGTATAACTCCTTTGTCTGTGGGTTAATCTGTACCTGGTCATTTGGGAATTCGAGGATGTTAATGCTTAGTGAAAACATTGAGGGACTGTGTAAATCGCTTGTAAGGGAATTTAATACTCCGTTCATGGTTGTATTCTCCTTTCAGGAAATGAGAAAGGTATCCGTCTCCCTTAGATGATTCTGTTATGTGTGAGGTTAAAAGCACTCCACCTTTGATAAGTACATTGTCGAGTGTGGCAAACACTTTATCCCATTTGTTATTCACGTAGTATAAGACGCCTGTGATAGTAACGGCGTCATATTGAAAATCGCTTCTAAAATAGAGGATGTTTCCTGTTTTAAAGTCGCAGAAGCTGTTATAACTGTTGATTGCTCGGCTAATTGCTGTTGGTGAAACATCGATGCCAAGCGTGTATTGTGCGCATGGTGCAAGGAA
>Ga0214473_10002394_pt1 | contig 23053 bp, 19 predicted proteins | sample RVTome_7_FD_203509 | JGI IMG/M metagenome (GOLD analysis project Ga0214473, IMG submission 203509) | Soil microbial communities from uranium-contaminated site in the Upper Colorado River Basin, Wyoming, United States - RVT98D197 | ecosystem: Environmental > Terrestrial > Soil > Contaminated >... | reverse complement strand
TCCTCCCGCCAAGGTGAACCACGTGGTTCCCGGAAAGGAGCCCGCCAAAGCGCTCGTGATCTGGGCTCCTGGCGGCGAAGCGCATCGCATCTTAGATCGCTGGAAGAAGACGGAGTAGATCCGATACCTCGTAGCTCCATTCAAAAAAATGGAGCCGGTCGAGGGCAAAGGCCGCGTCCTGGATCTCCGCTTTCGGGGAGCAACGGCTTTGTTATCAGAAACATACTTCCCAACGCAGGGTGGATACTAGCGCATCTTGCGATGTGGCCCGAGATTTGCTCTTTTGTCGGAGTTGGTTGACAACCGGTCGGTGAAAGAATATCCTCTCCGCCGGTCCGAAACCGTTCGGAGAAGATGGGATTCGCATTTTTCATGGAGACGAAGGCCGTGCGGAGAAGTCCGAGTGCTGTGAACGTGCGAAGCCGAAACCCCCGTGGCGGGGAGATCCTCTTCTTCTTCTTCAGCCCACATGCTTCATTCATCATTCAGGAGGGACTTGCATGAGAGCCTTCATCCTCAAGGTCATGGGTCTCCTGCTCCTCGTTCCAGCTCTGGCGTCTGCGCAGACGTATCAGGGCGGTGTTCGAGGGGCAGTGCGCGACGCCGACGGCGGCGTCCTGCCGGGGACTACGGTTACGCTAACCAACGCGCAAACGGGCGCCACCCGCACGTCGGTGACGAACGAGCGAGGCGAGTACGTCTTCGCGAGCGTGGCCCCGGGCACGTACAACTTGGCGGTCGAGCTCACCGGGTTCGCGCCTTTCCTGCGCGAGGCCCTCGAGGTTGGCGTCCAGACCTTCTTCGTCCAGGACGTCGCGATGCAGGTCGGCGGCATCGCCGAGTCGGTGACGGTCACGGGCGAGAGCCCGATCATCGAGACCGCCAACGCGTCGATCGCTTCCGCCATCGACAAGGCGCAGCTCAACGTGCTGCCGAGCCCCGGGCGAAACGTCTTCATCTATTCGGTGACGACGCCGAACGTCGTTCACACGGGAGACCCCGTTTTCGTGCGCAAGCAGGACCAGACCAACTCCTCGCTTCTCTCGCTTGCCGGAGGTCCCCTCCGCGGGAACAACTACACCGTGGACGGAGTCGCGATCACGGATCTGGTTAACCGCGCCGTCGTCGTCCCCAACAATGACGCCGTCGAGGAGATGAAGGTCCAGGTGAACACCTACGACTCGGAGATGGGCCGGACCGGAGGCGGTGTCTTCAACGTTCTGCACAAGAGCGGCACCAACAATTGGGGCGGAAGCGCTCTCTGGCAGAACCGGCCTCAGTTCGGCCACGGCTTGCTGTTCTTCGAGGAGGTGGACCACGGAGGGTCGGGCGAGGCGCCCGAACAGCCGTACAACCTCTGGAGCTTCGCGGGTGGCGGGCCCATCATCAAGGACAAGACGTTCTTCTGGGCGAGCTACGAGGGATACAAGAATAGCGAATCCCGGAACGCGGTCATCAACCTTCCCACGAGCGCTCAGGCGAACGGAATCTTCACCGGCGGTCCCACCATCTACGATCCGCTGACGTACAATCCTGCGACCGGAACGCGCTCTCCATTCCCCGGGAACGTCATCCCTACCAACCGCTTCGATCCTACGGGAAAGGCTCTCGTCGACTTGCTGCAGACGGTCGGAGAGGGTTCGCTCAGCATGACGGCACTCCTCAGGAACATCGCCGCCGAGCCCACGTTCAAGATCGACCATCAGTTCAATGACAAGTGGCAGATCGCCGGCACCTATCTGTACTACGATTCGGAAGAGCCGGCGAACCCCTTCTACTCCGATTTCCTGGGGCAGGACACGCCGATCGCGTTCGACACCGGCGCCGCGGTTCTCTTCCGCACCGTGCACAGCCTGGCCCTCAACCTCACGAGCATCCCGAGCGACGACTCGGTGGTCACGGTTCGCTACGGTTACAACAGCTTCTACGACAGCAATGACGATCCGTTGTTCGACATCGGCGACCTCCCCTTCAGCTCGAGCTTCCAGCAGGCGTTTCGGGACGCGGGGCTCGCCGCGTTTCCGGCGATCGACGTGGAAGGTTACGGAACGGACCAGAACACCACGGGGAGCGGCACGCATGGAAGCTGGAACGACAACGACATCACCTGGAAGTCGCAGGAGGTGAGCGGCGTCTACTCGAAGTTCGTCGGAAGCCATACTCTGAAGGGCGGCCTCCAGTACCGCAAGATCGGTGTGGACACCTTCGACCCGGGTTACGGCGCTCAATTCTATTTCACTCCCGGATTCACGCGTGGGCCGACGCCTTTTGCGGGCGGCTCCGGCGACGCAATGGCCTCGCTCCTCCTCGGACTCCCGACCGACGATTCCGCCTTCACCAACGCCACACCGGCGAACGTTTTCGTCAATTACTATGGCGGGTTCGTTCAGGACGACTGGCGCGTGAACGAGAACCTGGTGTTGAACCTGGGCCTCCGCCTCGAGCACGAGACCGGTCTTGGCGAGGAAGAGAATCGATTCGCCGTTGGGTGGGGGTACGACGACCCGTTCCCGGTCCAGGTTCCGGGGCTCAATCTGACGGGCGGCCTCATCTATGCGGGAACGGGAGGGAAGGACACCCAGGGAGATCCGAAGGGGCTCAAGGTCGGACCCCGCGCCGGGTTCGTCTACTCGCTCAACGACAAGACCGTGCTCCGCGGAGGCTATGGTGTCTTCTGGGCACCTGCTCCATACCCGGCGGGCGAGGCCGCCCTCGCCACTCGAGGATTCACCGCGATCACCAACGTCGTTTCCAGCAACGATGGAGGCCTCACACCCACCTCGGCGCGATTGACCGATCCCTACCCCAACGGCGTGGCCCAACCGACGGGAAACAGCCTTGGAGCGCTCACCGGTGCCGGTTCTACCGTTCGTTTCGCCGACCAGTTCGCAGCTTCCCCCTACATGCAACAGTGGTCCGTCGACATCCAGCGAGAGCTGGGCGCCGGTATGGCCTTCAAGATCGGCTACCTGGGAAGCAGGGGCTCCGATTTGCGGGTTGGCGGGACGGCCGACGGCGAGGTCAACATCAACCAGCTCGATCCCAGCTTCCTTTCCCTGGGTGAGGCTCTGAACGATCCCGTGGCGAATCCCTTCTTTGGGAACGCGGCCTTCGGCTCTCTCGCCAACTCCGCGACCCTCCCCCGCGGACAGCTCCTGCGGCCCTATCCGCAATTCCGGGACGTCTGGGCGCGCAAAATCACCGAGGGGGAGTCCCGCTACAACGCCCTTCGCGTCGAGTGGGAGAAGAAGTTCCGTCAGTGGGGCGCGCGCGTGAATTACACCTACAGCAACTACAAGTCGAACGTTCTGGAGAGCAACACGCGCCTCCAGGATGAGGAGTTCCAGGCCTTCAACTCGACAAACCTGGATCGGGACGATCTCCCGTACGGCCGCATCGACTCGCCCCACTGGCTCAACGTCAACGGGCTCTATCGATTCCCGAGCCCGGACGGAGGCGCCGCGGAGACCATTCTCGGCGGGTGGTCGGCTTCGGTGACGACCATCATGCGGACCGGCTTCCCCCTGACCATCAGGCAGAGCTCCAACTGGGGGAGCTCTTTTGGCTACGACCACCAGCGTCCGAACATGGTGGGGGATCCGAGCGTTTCCGACCCCAGGAGCAACTACGAGCAGTTCATCAATCCCGCGGCGTTCGCGAACAGTTCGGATTTCACGCTCGGGAACACGCCGCAGACGATCACCGATCAGCGGTCGGCGCCGCTTCTTAACTGGGACGTCTCTTTCGACAAGACCACCGACATCGGCGCCGGACAGCAGATCCTGCTACGCTTCGAGTTCGTCAATTTCTTCGGCCAGCCCAACCTGAACGGTCCGAGATCCGTCTTTGGACAATCCAACTTTGGAGCGATCACCGGGGTGGGCGGCTTCCCGCGCATCTTCCAGTTCATGGTGAAGTACATCTTCTAAGTCCTGCCGCTTCGTGAAAGGGGCGGGCCCTTGCGGCCCGCCCCTTCTTGCTTCAGGGTTGTTCGCGGGAAACCGACTCGTCGCGGAAATCGACGCGGCCGAGGCTTCTTCGTTCCCCTGGAAAGCAGAGGCGCGTCCTTGCGGCCCGGCCCGGTGCTGCTCTAGGCTGCCGTCATGTCGCGACAGCGAAAGAAGAAGACCCCGCCCGCCCGTTCTCGGCGGCCGAAGCTCGCGATCGCGCTTGCTGGCCTCGCTGGCACGCTGGTTCTCCTTCTGGTGTTTCGCTACGCTCTACCGCCGGAGGCGCCGCGGGTTCCGGATCCCGATCGCTCGGCCATGGAGCCGCAGGTCGCGGCGAAAATCGACCAGGCCCGCGACGCCGTGCTCGAGACGCTCGATTCTCACGAAGCCTGGGGACGGTTGGGGGTGGTGCTCCACGCCCATCGGCTGGAAGCCGATGCCGCAGTTTGCTATCGCCGCGCGGCCGAGCTCTCGCCCGGGGAGTTCCGCTGGCAGTACTTGCTCGCGCATTCGCTGAGGGACACCGACGCCGAAGCTGCGCTCGCCGCGGCCGAGGCCGCCTCGCGCCTGACGCCGGACTATGCCGCGGCTTACGTGTTTCGCGGGCAGCTTCTCGAAGCGTCCAACCGGCTCGAGGAGGCGATGGCTCAGTATCAAAAGGCGGCGGAAATCGAGCCCGAAAACGCTATGGCGGAGTTCGGTCTCGGCCGGCTCTACCTGGCCCGGAGCGAGGTTCAAGATGCCCTCCGGCATCTCCTTCGCGCCCGCGAAATGTGCGAGGAGGCGGCTGCGATCCACGGGACGCTAGCGCAAGCCTACCGACAAATAGGAGACATGGAATCCGCTCTGCGAGAGAACCGGCTCGCATCGCAGCTCACGGAGACGATCCCGATCATCGATCCCATCCATTACGCCATGCGGAAGGAGTCGGTTTCTTCGGTAGCGCAACTGGATCGAGCTATCGAGGCCGACCGGGCCGGTGACTACGAGACCGCCGAGGCTCTCTACGAGGAGCTGGTGCAGCTCCGGCCGGACGATGCCAGCATCCGCGCGCGTTTCGGGGATACGCTCGCGCGCCAGAGCAAGCTCGGGCCGGCGAAGGAGCAGTACGAGGTGGCGATCGCGGCGAACCCGCAGTGGGCCTCGGCGCACTACGGGCTCGGCAACATGCTCAACTTCGAGGGAGACTACGACGGAGCCGCAAGTCACTATCGATCGGCCCTCGAGGCGAGGCCCGACGACGCCCGAACGATGCTGAACCTGGCGGGGGTTCTCGCTTTTCAGGGCGAGCTCCCCGAAGCGACCTCCTTGTGCCGCCGCGCGCTCGAAATGGATCCGAAAGGATTTGCGCCCAATTTCCATCTAGGGAGGGTTTTGATTCAGCAGAGCTCGAACCGCGAGGCCATCCCGTTCTTGCGGGCTGCGATCGAAGCTCGGCCGGATTCAGGCCCGGCACACTGGCAACTCTCGATTGCCCTCGTGGGGATCGGCGACTATGCCGCCGCCTGGGAGCACGTCGAGCGCGCTCAGGAGCTCGGAGAGAAGATTCCGCCACAGCTGATGGAGGAGCTCCGGCGGCGAGCGAAACGCGGCTGATTCGTTGTCGTTTCCACACCGCTGACTCGACAAAGCCACTAGGAGGGTGGATCGCCGAGGCAGATTTCGTCTTGTATCGACGAGGTGTAGGGCTGCGGCGTGCCCGCTTGGGTGGATTGCGACTATCGCCTCGCTCGAGCGCGAGGCGTGAGTCCGAGGTGTTTTCCATGAAGATCGAAGGCTTTATCTGGTTGGACCAGGTTGAAAACAAGCTTGCTGGAAAGCACGGTGTCTCAATCGAGGAGGTCGAGGAGGTCTTTACGGACAAGCCCCAGTTTCGATTTGTTGAAAAAGGTCACCGAAAAGGTGAGGATGTATACATGGCCTTGGGAACGACTGAGGCGGGCCGCTACCTGGCTGTGCTCTTCATCCTCAAGTCAGCGAACGCAGCTTTGATTCTAAGCGCCAGGGACATGGCGACCGGAGAAAGGAAGTACTATGACAGGAAGTAGCTCGCGGAGACTTCCTCATTGGGGCTCGCTGGATGAGGTCGTCGACTACTTCGACACCCATGATATGGGGGAGTATCTGGACCAACTACATCAAGTCCAGGTGGAAGTCGACATCAAACGGAAACGACATCTTGTCGCAATCGATGATGACATCCTCGCTCGCGTCGGCGAAGTCGCCAAGCAGAGGAAGATCTCCGCTGAGGAGCTCATCAACACCTGGTTGAGAGAAAGACTTCTCTCATAGCGCTGGTGTTCGTTTCGAGACAATGGATGAACGTGGAAACGGCAATCAGCTCCCGCTCACGCGCCGGCGCAACTCCATGATGCGCTTGTCGGCGATGGTGGTGGCGCGATACGGATCGACTCGCTTCGCCTTCTGATACCACTCGACGGCCTCTCCGTACTTTCCCTGAGCCGCGAGGAAGTCGCCCCAGGTAATCATCACGCCGCCGTGATCGGGTTCCAGCTCCATCGCCTGCCGCAGAATCGTCTCGCCCTCCGGTCGTCTGCCGGTCTCGGCGAGGATCTCCGCCAGCAGAATGTTGATATTGGGGTTGGGCTTCAGCTCCCGGTACGCCCGAAGCGCTTTCTCCGCTTCCTCGAGTCGGTTCATCTCGATGTAGACGAGAGCGTTCTCCTCGATCACTTCGAGGTCCTTCGGCGCCAGCTCCAAGGCCTTGCGGGCTTGGGCGAGCGCTTCTTCGAGGCGCCCCTCCCGCCTGAGGCTCCGCGATTCGATCGCGAGCTTCAGGATTTCCATCATGTCCTTGGGATCCGGTAGATCGACGCTCGAAGTCGACGCCCGACCCGGTCCCGACAGGTATCCGAGCGACTGAAGGTTGCGCAGAGCCTCGGGGTCGGGCTTCTCCGCCGCCGCGGCGACGGCCTCCGCCGAGGCGCTTCCCTCGAGTTTCTGCGCCAGCACATTTGACAACTCAGCAACCGAGTCCCGGGAGGCCGCCTTTCGGATCAGGTTCTGGCTCTCCCGAGGATCGGTGGCGAGTCGATAGTATTCCGGGCGCGGGGCGAGGATGTACTTATCCTCGTGTCGCCTCAGGGCGTGAAGCGGCGACCATCCGTTGTCGAGGTACGCCGCCATCGTCTCCATGTAGATGGCGCGATCGCGCTTCTTCCGCGCGAGCCGCAAGCTGACTCCATCGCGCGGCGTCTTGTCAGCGATGGCAAGGAGGTCCAGCACCGTGGGGAGGATATCGACCAGCCCCACCACGACGTCGTCCACCACCTGCGGTCTCGATATCGCGGAGGGAGACCAGAGGAAGAGGGGCACGTGCTGGGTGGGCTCGTAAAGGAGGCGCGCGTGCGAGTACTCGGAATGCTCTCCGAAGCTCTCGCCGTGGTCGCCGGCGACGACCACCAGGAGTTTGTCTCCGGTCTTCTCGAGGGCCGCGACCAGACGGCCGATCTCGGCGTCCATATAGGCAACCTCGCCGTCATAGGGACTCGACGGGAACTTTCGCGCGAAGGCTTCGGGCGGCTTGTACTCCGCGTGAGGGTCGTAGTAGTGAACCCACAAGAAGAAGGGCTTCGCTCCCTCGCGGCCGCCGAGCCATGAGAGCGCGTCGTCGGTGACCTCTCGAGCCGGGCGCTCTCCCAGGCCTCCGAACGGCTGTCCAGGAAGAGTTACCGTTCGATCGTCGTACCGGTCGAAACCCTGCGCGAGGCCGTATCGGGCGTCGAGGACGAAGGCGGAGACGAACGCCGCCGTCTCGTATCCGTTGGCCTTCATAGCTTCGGCGAGGGTCGAGACCGAAGGGTCGAGCCGATACTGGCCGTTGTGCCTCACCCCGTGGTGATAAGGCTCGAGGCCCGTCAGGATCGACGTGTGGGCCACGAGAGTGATGGGCGCGGGAGAGACGGCGTCGTCGAAGCGAACCCCTTCGGTAGCGAGGCGATCGAGGTTCGGAGTCTCGGCTTTCTCGTAGCCGTAAGCGCCGAGTCGGTCGGCGCGCGTGGTATCGAGGGTTATGAGCGCGACGTTGAACGAGGCGGCCGACCCGCTCGCGAGAGGCTGGCTGCGGCCGCCGCATGCCCCGAGTGCCACGGTGAGGATCCAGGGGTATCGATGGAGGTGCATCTGAGCCGAATTATCGTTGGCGGCAAATCGCGAGGCAAATCGCCGGACTCGAGCACATTCGAAACCCAGATGAGGATAGGATCTGAAATGAAGACCGTTGCGATCGCGATCGATGAAGAGACTCTGAGGCTGTTGGAAGCGCTGCGTTCGTCGGGACGTTTTCGCAGCCGCTCGGCGCTGATCCGAGAGGCGATTCGTGCGTATGTGACTCACGAACGTCGGCAGCGCGTCGAGGCGCGGGAGCGACAGGTGATTCGACGGAAGAAGCGATTGCTGGATCGGCAATTGAGAGCGCTGGTGAAAGAACAGGCCAATCTGTGAACCATGTGAATTCCCCCGGGTTGACTGTCCTCGGGACGCGAAAGACAATGCCTTTCGATGATGGCAAACTGCCCACTGGCGACGGCGGCGATCGCGGGATTGCTCGCGCCCACTCTCTCAGCTCAGTCTTCTCCCATCTTCACCGAGATCACACGTGAATCCGGTATCGATTTCGTTCACGATCCGGGCACCGAAGGAAAGTACATGGCCCCCGAGGTTATGGGCTCGGGGGGCGCCTTTTTCGACTACGACAACGACGGCGACCTCGATATCTACCTCGTGCAGGCGGGACCGCTTCCGGAGTCGAAGAAGCCTCGGCCTCCCGATCGTCTGTACCGCCAGGACGCGAACGGGAAATTCACCGAAGTAACCGCGGGGTCCGGGCTGGGAGACACCGGCTACGGAACCGGGGTCGCGGTGGGAGACATCGACAATAATGGCTTCGTCGACGTCTTCGTCACCAACTACGGTTCGAATACTCTCTACCGCAACCAGGGAAACGGGAAGTTCACCAACATCACCGCTAACGCCGGGATCCAGGGAAACCACTGGTCAGCGTCCTCGGCGTTCTGTGATTACGATGCCGACGGTTTCCTCGACCTCTATGTAACCAACTACGTGAAGTTCGACCCCACCAAGGTCTGCGTCAAAGGCGACGGCGCCCCCGATTATTGCAGCCCCCAGAGTCTCCCTTATGAGACCGACATCCTCTATCACAACAACGGCAACGGCACTTTCACCGACGTCACCCGGCAGGCGGGGATCTCGGCGGAACGCCTTCCGGGCCTCGGGGTGGTCTGCTCGGACCTCACCGGGGACGGGCGCGTCGACATCTACGTGGCTAACGACGGCGAGCCGAACAACCTCTGGGTGAACCAGGGAAACGGGAAGTTCGAAGACTATGCTTTCCTGATGGGCGCGGCGGTGAGCGCCATGGGCCGGCCTCAGGCCAGCATGGGGATCGCCCTTGGTGATATCGACTCCGACTCCGATCTCGACCTTTTCTTCACGCACCTCATCAACGACTACAACACCCTCTACGTGAACGACGGGAAGTACGGCTTCGAGGACCAGAGCGCCGCTGCCGGCCTCGTGGCCCCGAGCCTCTCGTTTACGGGGTTCGGGACCGCCTTCCTCGATTACGAGCATGACGGTGATCTCGATATCGTCGTTGTGAATGGCGCCGTCGATCGCCACAAGCCATATCCCGGAGCGGCGATGTCCGACTACTGGAACCGCTACGCCGAGCCGAAGCACCTCTATCAGAACGATGGGAAAGCGCGATTCACGGAGATCAGCAAACAGGTCGGCTCCTTTGCCACCGATATCGATCTGAGTCGGGGCCTGGCCGTGGGGGACGTCGATCGCGACGGAGACCTGGATTTGCTGGTGGTGAACACCGCCGGTCCCGCGCGGCTGTACCGTAACGACGCGAGGAAGGTGGGAAGCTGGCTTCTGGTACGCGCCTGGGACGATAAGCGCAAGCGGGATGCCCACAGCGCGGTCGTCACGGTTACCGCGTCAGGGAAGAAGTACGTCCGAGTCGCCGATCCCGGATTCAGCTATCTTTCGAGCAACGATCCCCGGGCCCACTTTGGAATTCCGGGAGCGAGTCGGGCCGATGGTGTCACGGTCCGGTGGCCCGATGGAGTCGAGGAGGCCTTTCCCGGCGTCGCCCTCAATCAGAGCATCGTCCTGAAGAAGGGCGGGGGTAAACCCAGCACGAATTGAGAGCGAGTTTGCTTGCGTGTACCGAGCCTGTGTAACATGGCTCGCTCCCTAATGAGGAGAACTGGAGATGACCGTCTTGGTATTCATCGCGCTCATCGCTCTCGCCGGGGCCTCATTCGCCGACGAGCGTCTCGAGAAGCTCAACCCCGAGCATCGAAAGTGGATCGAAGAAGAAGTCGTATACATCATCACCGATCAGGAACGGGACGTCTTTTTGTCGCTCCCCACGATAGCCGACAGGCAGGGGTTCATGGATGCGTTCTGGGAGAGGCGCGACCCCGACCCCGCCTCTCCCGCGAACGAGTTCAAGGACGAGCACTACGAGCGGCTCGACTACGCGAACCGGATTTACAGCCGTGACGCGCCTCGGCCGGGATGGAAGACGGACATGGGGAAGTTCTGGATCATCCTGGGAAAACCCCATGAGATTCAGCGCTATGACGGGCTGAACGAGGTGGTCTCCAACGAGATCTGGTTCTACAACGGAGACCCGAAGTACGGGCAGCCGCCGCGGTTCAATCTGGTGTTTTTCAAAAAGCAGGATATCGGGGAGTATGAGCTCTACAGCCCCATGGGCGACGGCCCCGAGGCCCTATTGCGTGCGGGCTCCGGAGCCTTCTACCGGACCGACCAAAACGTCGCGGTTGACGTCCTGGAAGTCGTCTCGATGGATCTGGCGAGGGCGAGCCTGACGGTGGATTTGACCGAGCCGGTGGGAAACTTCCTCGCCGCGCGCAATTCCCGCCAGCCCCTCACCAGCTTCGTCAAGGTGCCCATCAACGTCGAAGCCGTCATCGCCAACATCGAGGAGTCTCCTCAGCGGCGGGTCAGCGTCGATTACCTCGACGCTTACCTTCGCTACAAGGACAAGGTGACCGCCGACTATTCGTTCCGCTTCGTGCCCAGCCGGCAATACTACGCCGTCTTTTACGGGCCCGAGGATACGCCGTTCGTTCATTACAGCCTGGAGCTGGATCCTCAGAATTTCTCGCTGCAAGCCAATGACGCGAAAACGAGCTTCTACACCACGCTCGACGTGACCGCGGAGGTCCGGGACGCGAACGGCAACCTGGTGGCGGTGTCGGAGAGCTCCCCCTACCTCGAGTTGAGCTCGAGCCAGATGCGCGCGGTCGCGGGCCTTCCCTTCGCCTACCACGACGATTTCCCGCTCCTACCCGGCGAATACCGGCTCAGCATCATCGTGAAGAACCGGGCGACGAAGCAATTCAGCGCAGCGGAGAACGATTTGCGAGTCGAGCCGGTGCCGGCTGGTCCAGGGCTCGGGGCGCTGGTGGTCGGCCACAAGACGGAGATGGCGGAAAGCGCGAGTGAGAAAGATGTACACCGCGCCTTTCAAGTCGGCGGCGAGATCGTTTATCCCGCCACCGACTCCACGTTCACGCCGGGCGACACCGCCTACTTGCTGGCGCAGGTCTGGAAAGCGCCTCCCGAATACCGGTTGCGCTTGTCAGTTTCGCCGGTTTCGCTAGTTTCGCCGGTTTCGAATGCGCAGCAAGAGCCAAAGTCGCGCGAAGTCCAGGTCGGCCTGTACGGCGGAGGCACCGTCATCGAAGAGTTCTCACTCGCGGGGCTCGAGAGCGGGACGTATCGAGTTCTCGCCGAGCTCTTGGACATGGATGGAACGAGCGTCGCCGTACGCACGACCGAGCTCAACGTCTCTCCTCGGACGTCGATTCCCCGCGCCGGCTTCGTTTTCCGGCACAGTTTCAACGCCGAGAGCCCTGGCCTTCTGTCCCTGGCAGTGGGGCAGCAGTACATGGCTCGCGGTCAGGTCGCCGACGCCGAGGCCGCGTTCACGCGTGCGGTGGCGGCGGCAAACCCCGCCCTGGTCATGGCGAACTGGAAGCTGGCTACCGCTCTCCTCCATTCCGGGAAGGCGAACGAGGCGCTGGAGCTCCTGCTCCCCCTGAAGGAACAGTATGGCTCGGAGCCGGAAGTCGTGGAAGGCCTGGGGCTCGCTTGCTACATGACGGGAAACTTCTCCGAGGCGGTGCGGTACCTCGAGCAGGCCATAGAGCTCCGCCCGGCGGAATCCCCGCTCCTCAACGCGTTGGGTGACAGCTACCAGGGCCTCGGGCAGTACGACAAAGCGAGGGAAATTTTCGAGCGCTCACTCGCAATGAATCCCAGTCAGGAAGCGGTGAAGGCGCGCCTGGAGTCGCTGGGTAAGAGCCCGTAGGATTTTCCATGCCAGGCTGGCTCCTCCTGGCCTTGCTTCTCGCGTTTCCGCGTGAGACCGCTTCTTCGCAGTCGCACGACCATCACCCATCCTCAGAGACCGAGGCAGGTCTGCCGATCTATCCGCCCACTCCGGGCCACCGCAGGATGCTCGACTTGCTGCGGGAGATTCGGGATCGCGCGCCCTACGAGCACTACTGGCTCGGCGAGGGGGAGGCGCGGGCGTTGAGAGATCGCGCGGCTGCCTTGCGCCCCGACGCGCCCGACTTCATCCGATTCGAGCTCTTCCTGAAGCTGGGAGAAGCCGAGCAGAGGCTGGGGCGCGAGCGAGAAGCGATCGACTTCCTTTTCCGGGCCTACGAACTGCTCCCGAAGGTGGAGCACGAGCTCGACGAGGGCGTCGTGCCCCGGGTCATCTTCAATCTCGGCTTCGCCTATATGCGCTTTGGCGAGACCCAGAACTGCGCCCTCGGAAACAACGCCGATAGCTGTCTTCTTCCCATCCGCGGCGACGGCGTTCACCGCCTCCCGGAAGGCTCCCGGAAAGCCGTCGAGTACTTCGAGGAAGTTCTGGCGCGGGTGCGCAAGAACACCCCGGGGTATCTCTCCGCGCTCTGGCTTCTCAACATCGCCTATATGACCCTCGGTGACTATCCGGACGTAGTGCCGAAAGACTATCTGATTCCGCCCGAGAGCTTCGCCTCCGACGAGCCGTTCCCGCGGTTTGCGAACGTCGCGAGGAGGGCGGGGGTGGACAACTTCAATCTCTCCGGTGGGGCAGTGGCCGAGGACTTCAACCACGACGGTTATTTGGACCTTCTCATTTCGACCTACGATCCCGCGGTGGAGGTTCGCCTCTTCGTGAACGACCAGGACGGGACCTTCACCCAGCGCACGACTGAGGCGGGTCTCACCGGGCTATATGGCGGCCTGAACATGGTCCAGGCGGATTACGACAGCGACGGGGACGTGGATGTCCTGGTGCTTCGAGGCGCGTGGATGGGTAGCAAAGGTCGCCATCCTAAATCGCTTCTCCGCAACAACGGGGATGGTACCTTCACCGACGTTGCGTTCGACGTGGGACTAGCTGATTCGCACTTCCCGACGCAAACTGCTTCCTGGGCCGACTACGACAATGATGGCGATCTAGACATCTACGTTGGTATCGAGTCCAACGAGGATCTTCGCGCGTCCTGCCAGCTGTTCCAGAACCAGGGCGACGGGACGTTCCGCGATGCGGCTTCTGCCGCCGGAGTCGAAAACGATCACTGGTCCAAGGGAGTGGTTTTTGGCGACTACGACGGCGATCGCTTTCCTGATATCTACGTCTCCAATCAGGACGGCGCGAACCGCCTTTATCACAACAATCGGGACGGCACTTTCACCGACCTCGCGCCCTCCCTCGGCGTCACCCGGCCCATGGAGAGTTTCCCGGTCTGGTTCTGGGATTTCAACAACGATGGCGTCCTCGATATCTACGTCGCCGCTTACGACGCCCGCATCGAGGATTTGGCCGCGAGCTATCTGGGTCTCGAAACGGACGCGGAGCGGGCTTGCCTCTATCAAGGCGACGGCCGGGGAGGTTTTCGCGAAGTGGCGAGCGAGCGGAGTCTGACGCGGCCGAGCGCTCCCATGGGCGCCAACTTCGGGGACCTCGACAACGACGGGTTTCTCGACTTCTATCTGGGGACCGGCTATCCGCCATACTTCGCGCTCATGCCCAATCTGATGTACCGCAATCGCGCGGGCGGCGGGAGCTTCGCCGATGTGACCACCGCCGGCGGCTTTGGGAACTTGCAGAAGGGGCATGCAGTGGTCTTCGCCGATCTCGACCGCGATGGGGACCAGGACGTTTTCGCGCAGATGGGTGGCGCTCTCGCCGGGGACCGGTTTCATAATTCCTTGTACCAGAACCCGGGTTTTGGAAACCGTTGGGTCAAAGTCGAGCTCACCGGGGCCCGGTCGAACCGCTCCGCGATCGGGGCCCGCATACGGGTACAGGTACTGGAAGAGGGCAAGACTCGCTCGATCTACAAGCACGTGAACAGCGGGGGCTCGTTCGGCGCCAGTCCACTCGAGCAGACGATCGGCCTGGGGAAGGCCGAGAGAATCGAAATCCTCGAGGTCTACTGGCCCACGTCCGACGTCACCCAGACCTTCAGGGACGTGCCGATGGACAGCTCCCTGTACGTCCTGGAGGGTTCGGAACGTTTCGTGGTCCGCTGATTCACTTCAGCGGGGACTCGCTCGAAGTTCCGCACTCCGCACATCTCCGAGCTCAAGAACCCCGCTCCAAGCTGCTCGACCCCCCGCCGCTAACAGAATGGTCGATAGGCTCAGGCAGGCCCGAGGCCTTCGAAAACGCTCCAATCGAACGAACCCTCCAGGGGCAGCGTCAGGCCGGGGAAGAGCGTCGGCTCGAAGATGTCGGGCTCGTCCCATTTCCGGATCAGGCGATACTGGGAAGAACGTCCGGGCTCTTCGGAGTCGCCATAACACGACCTTACGTCACGCCCCACCGGGTTTCAAGACGCCGGCTGCGATGCCTCGATCGGAGTGACGAGGGTTCCGATTCCCTCGATCTCGATCGACACCACGTCGCCCGGCTTCAGGAACTCCGGGGGCTTCCGCCCCGCGCCGACGCCATCGGGGGTTCCCGTCGCGATTACGTCGCCCGGATAGAGCGTCAGGATGTTGCTGATGTGGTACACGAGGTGCCGACTGTCGTAGATCAGATCCTTGGTATTTCCGTCCTGGACCACGCGGTCGTTCACCTTGGTCACGATCCTCAGGTTCGCGTGGTTCGGCAGGAACTCGATAGGGGTGATGTAGGGTCCCATGGGCGCTCCGCGGTCGCGGCTCTTCCCCGAGAACCAGTCAGGGCCCTGGAATATGGGGTTGTCGCGCTTCTGTCTCCCGCGATCGCTCACGTCGTAGATCGCGGTGAAACCGAAGACGTAATCGAGGGCGTTCTCGCTCGGGACTTCGCGAGCGGGCTTTCCGATCACGACCCCGAGCTCTCCTTCCCAGTCGATATTGTCGCGGCCTTTGGGAATGAAATAGGTCTCGCCCGTGCCGATGATGCAGGAGCGCGGGGACTTCGCGAACAGAAACGGGAATTCGGTGTCGGTGTTCACGTTCACCGCGGTATTCATCTCCGCCGCGTGGGATTGATAGTTCGCTGCGGCCATCAAGAGATTCCACGGATACTGGATGGGCGCTTCGATCTTGGCCGACGCTGTGTCCTTGGCGAAAGCCAGGCCGTCCGTTTTGCCGTTGAAGAAGTTCGCCATCTGGTAGAGGCGCGGTTTCACACGATCATATTCCTCGATGAGCGCCCGCATCTCAGTCGGAATCTCGAGCGCGGGAAGCCCCGCTTCGCGAACGAGGTGCTCGTTCGCCGCGCCGATGTCCAGGATCGTCTCGCCGAGAACGAGGCCGAGTCGACCCTCGTAGGTCGCCAGCTTGAACGGCGTCTCGGGCTTGTCGGAAACGGCGGTCTGGGCGGCCCCGCAGCCCATCGAAAGCAGAGCCAGGATCGCAGCAAGGCTTCTAGATCTCATCGAGTGTCCTCCTGATGCGGAGGCAGTATAATCACGCCCGCCATGAAATGTAATCGTCTGTCCCCGGACGCTGCGCCGCCCCCCCTACTTCTTGCGCTCGCGTGTGACGCGCTCGGCCAGGAAGATCTTCATGAGGGACTGATAAGGATCGTCCCTTTGATTGGCAAGTACCTTGATTTCGGCCAGTAGAGTTTCCGGTATCCTGAGGGAGATGGTTCTGGTGGTTGCTTTCAAGTTTGGAAAGACCACTCTTCTAGCCTTGCTGAGATCGAAGTAGTCCGCGGAATCGTGCACGAGCCAGAAGTTCCTCTCAGCGGATTCTGACTCGAATGCGGGTAGCGCTTTTCGTTTACGATTCATTTTCTTCATAGTAACGGTGCCGTTCGGCCCTGGTTTGATCTCGTGCCGAGACAACGCGGGTCAAGGTGCCGCGGACGGTGAAGACCACAAGAAGCTCTCGAGCGGAGTTGGTTCTACCGAGCAGATAGAAACGGTCCTCGATCTCCGAGTGCGATTCGTCATAACTCGATCCTCGTTCCGCGGCTGAAGACCGGATAAGGTGCGAAGCTCTGAAGTTGGCCAGGCTTCGTCAGCTTCATCCCTTGTTCGGCGACCCCACCGATTACTCTCGTACACGCGCCAGGTTCATCCCGATTCGAGCCAGCGCGTCCAAGCAGGCCTTTCGTTCAGCTGCGAGCGAAGGAACGGCCACCTTCGTGACCGTGTTCGCGCGCTTCGACCAAGACAGAGGGAGGATGACTGGCATGGGCCGCTCGTCCGATCCATAGTTACCGCAGGCGGACGTTGCAGAGAACGCCCCCTGGCGAACGAGCGTGAGGACGCCGACAGGGTTTCTCGGCAGAGCATCCTGAATCGCGATATCGAGCCCTTCAGATGCCGCGCCGTCCGACACTGGGCGCAACTCCTGGGCGACCCGGGGCCATCCAGCACCGCCGGTCCCAATCCCGTTCAGCAGCGCCCCCTCGGTCGCCCGATCTTCAAATAGGCGCCTGACTGCCTTATCAGCACCCTCGGTCCGGATCATCTCGCGGACCGCGCTGGCAGCGAGCCGTGGCTGGCCCGCGCTCGCGGGACATAGGCCACAGGCGAAGAACATCGCTGTCGCCGCCGCGCCATACCAGTTTGCCATAGCCCATCCTCGTCGACCGATTGGGTGCCTACCCAGGGTCCGCCGAACGCAATGTTGGGCAGCTTACTTGCGAGCGTGGACCGGTTCCGGAGCTGCCGGTGCGCCACGCAACAGACCTTCTGTGCTGAGATCCTCGTCAATGTCGGGCCAGTGAAGGCCGTATCCCGCACCGCTGACTTTCCAATTCGACCGCTGCTCAGGAGTTGCCTCTAGGAGTATTGGATACCATGCCAACGGAACTACAATGGTGCGTCCATCAATGAGATCGACTGAGATCGTGTCTTCAGTGAAATGAACGTCCTTGACTCGCTCGCCGGCTTTAACGTCCGAACCGTGCATACCATTTCTCCAAAAGTGTCGACTCGTTTTCCTTCAACATTCGTTGAATTTTTCGAAGTTCAACTGGACTGAAGCCGAGATTGCTCGCCAGAGCTAATGGGCTCAGCCAGAATTTCGCCGATTGATCATCGCGATCAACATGGACATGGGGCGGTTCATTTGGCTCGTGCGTATGGAAGTAAACGCGATATGGCCCTGATCGCAGAATCGTCGGCACGAACCCAAGTATCTCACCGTTTCGCCCAATGTCGAAGTGTGGGCGTCTGCCCAACGGCTCTTCGGCTGAGCGGCGTGGCCAGTAGCGTGGTGGCAGCACTCGGCCACCCGAAGCGACGCCGCTGACTCCCTGCAGCCATGCTAACCGAACACGAAGGGGCCGTCCGTTCCCGATTCCGAGCTGATGTCGCATCGCAGGCGCCGGAGTCATGTAAAGCATCCCGTCGATGATCTCATACCGATTGCCGTCTTGACCGAGCTCGAGTCCTTTGCGAAAGCCAGACCGTCCGTGTTTCCCTTTTGGCCGTTGAAGAAGTTCGCCATCTGGTAGAGCCGCGGTTTCACTCGATCGTAGCTCTCGATGAGCGCCCGCATCTCGGTCGGAATCTCAAGGGCGGGGGCCCCGCCTCGCGAACGAGGGGCTCGTTCGCGGCGCTGATGTCCAGGATCGTCTCCCCGAGAACGAGTCCGACGCGACCCTCGTAAGTCGCGAGCTTGAACGGCGTCTCGGGTTTGTCGGAAACCGCGGTCTGGGCAGCTCCGTAGCCCATCGAAAGAAGAGCCAGGATCGCGGCAAGGGTTCTGGAGCTCTATCGGGTGTCCTCCTGATGGGGAGGAAGTATAATCACGCCGCCATGAAATGGTATCGCCTGTTCTGGTTGTCGTTACTCGTTCCCGTCGCCTCCTGTGCGCCGCCCGCCCCGAAGGAGGCCGCGGACCTCATCCTCACCGGAGGCCGCGTCTACACGCTTTCCTGGGACGAGCCGGCTCTCGATGGGACGCCTTCTCCTTTGGCGCCCCGCTCCTCGGAAGGTTGGCGGCCCGATGCTGAAGCGGTCGCCGTGAAGGATGGGAAAATTCTCTATGTCGGCACGGCCCAGGAAGCCGCTCGCTACGGGGGCGAGGCCACTCGGACCCTCGACGTTTCGGGCGCGACCGTGATACCGGGGCTCATCGATTCCCACACGCACGTGGCCGGTCTCGGCGAGTTGGAGTCGCAGGTGAGTCTCTTCGGGGTCGCGACCGAGGAAGAGGCGGTCCAAAGGGTCGTGGACGCCGCTTCGAGCGTCCCGGAAGGGGAGTGGATCCTCGCGCGGGGTTGGGACGACAGCGACTGGGCGAGCCGTTATCCCACGTGGGACCTCCTGAGCGAGAAGTTTCCGAAGAACCCGGTGGTGATGCAGAGCCTCCACGGGTTCGCGGTATGGGGGAACAAGAATGCCTTCGAGGCGGCGGGCATCGACAAGAACACGGCCGCACCGAGCGGCGGGCGCATCCTGAAAGACGCGGGAGGAAACCTCACGGGGATCGTTCTCGACCGCGCGGGACGCCTTCTCACCGACGCGATTCCCGAGCCGACGCCCGAGCAGTTTCGAGGCTACGTGAAGGCCGGACTCGAGAGGATGGCGCGGGACGGGTACGTTGCCGTCCATGAGGCCGGAGTCGATCGCAGTCTCATGACCGCGCTCTCGTCGCTGGAATCCGAAGGAAGCCTTCCCATCCGCGTCTACGCCATGCTGTCCGCGCGCGACGGCGATCTCTGCCGCGAGTGGCTCCAGAAGGGTCCGGATCGGGGAAACGACCGGATGCTGATCACGCGATCGGTCAAGGCATACTACGACGGCGCACTCGGCTCGCGGGGCGCGCGTCTGCTCGAGGACTACTCCGACATGCCCGGCCACAAGGGGACGTCCGGCGGCGAGTACGGGTTCGACATGGAGCTCGTGGCCGAGATGATGCGCTCGGGGTTCCAGGCGGGAGTTCACGCCATCGGTGACGCCGGAAATCGCGAGACGCTGGATTTCCTCCAGTCCGTCGTCGACGCGAATCCCGAGACCCGCGACCTCAGACATCGCATCGAGCACGCGCAGGTCGTCCACCCCGACGACTTTTCCCGGTTCTCCTCACTCAACGTCATCGCCTCGATGGAGCCGCCCCACTGCGCCGAGGACCAGCGGTGGGCGGAAGCGCGGCTCGGGCCGGAGCGGGTGAAGGGCGCGTACGCCTGGAGAAGCTTGAGAAAATCGGGGGCGCGGCTCGCCTTCAACTCCGATCTCGCCGGCTCCGACCACGATATTTTCTACGGGCTCCACTCTGCCATCACCCGAAAGGCGAAGGACCAGACTCCGTCGGACGGTTGGTACCCGGAGGAGCGTATGAGCTCCGAAGAGGCCCTCCGCGGCTACACCGTGTGGAACGCCTACGCGGCCCACCAGGAGAACGAGACCGGGACGCTCGCACCCGGGAAATGGGCCGATCTCACCGTCATGGACATCGATCCTTTGGTCGTGGGCGAGACCGCGCCGGGGAAGCTCTTCGAGGGAAAGATCGTGGCAACGATCGTGGGCGGCGAAGTCGTCTACAAACGCAATAAGGAGTAGGGATGGCTCGGCTCAGCAGAAGGTCTTTTCTCCAGACGGCGGCGGCCGGCGCGGTGGTGGTTCCTCTGGCACGCACTCAACCAGCTCAACCGTCGCCCGACGTCGTTGTCGTGGGCGCCGGCGCTTTCGGGGGCTGGACGGCGCTTCACCTTCGCGAGATGGGTCACGCCGTGACGCTGGTAGACGCCTATGGCCCCGGAAACGGTCGAGCGGCTTCGGGCGGCGAGACGCGCCAGATCCGGGTGGGCTACGGCGACCAGGAGCTGTACTCCCGGTGGGCCATTAGAGCGCTCGGCAAGTGGAAGGCGCGCGAGCAGGAGTTTGGTGAGAGGCTCCTGTTTCGGACGGGAAGGCTTCAGCTCGCCTCGGGATGGACGGAGGAGCTCCGGGCGACGGCGAGGGTGTTCGAGAAACTCGGCGTCGAAAGCGAGGTCATCCCCCACGACGAGCTCGGGAAGCGGTACCCGCAGATGCGTCCCGAGGGCATCGAGTTCGCTCTCTTCGAGCCGGGGGCGGGCGTCCTCCGGGCGCGACTCTCGATGCAGGTCGTGGCCGAATGGTTCGGAAAGAAGGGAGGCACGCTCCGGATCGCGAGGGCCGAGCCGCCGACTGGCACAGGCTCAACCCTCGATCGGATCTTACTTGCGAGAGGCGGGAGTCTTTCCGCGGGCGCCTACGTTTTCGCCTGCGGACCCTGGCTTCCCAAGGTGTTTCCCGAGCTCCTGGGTAGAAAGATCTTCACTCCGCGCCGGGACACGTTCTTCTTCGGGACTCCATCCGGTGACGATCGCTTCGACTATCCCAACCTACCGAACTTCGACGACACCGGTTACTACGGCTTTCCCAACATCGACAGCCGTGGCTTCAAGCTCTGTCCCATGGGAGAGCGGGTGGCGTTCGACCCGGACTTGGACGAGAGGGTGCACAATGCGTATCTGCTCACGCGAGCTCGAGCCTTTCTCGCTCGGCGCTTCCCCGATCTCGAGCGCCAGCCGCTTCTCGAAAGCCGCGTCTGCCAGACGGAGATGAGCGTCGACGAGAACTTCATCGTTCAGAAGCATCCGCAGTGGGACAACGTCTGGATCGCCGGCGGAGGCTCGGGCCACGGCTTCAAGCACGGGCCGGTGGTCGGAGAGTACGTCGCTCGGCGGGTGTCGGGAGAAGGCGAGGAGCCGGAGCTGGAAGCGGTCTTCCGGATAAAGCCGGAAGCCTTCGACGAGTCGATCTTCTCGGGTGAGAGGCGTTATTAAGGAGGACCCTGAATGTCAAAGAATCTGATCTCGATAGCGGTAACCGCGCTCGTGTCCGTCACGGCGACTTTCGCCTTCCAGGCGCAACAATCCCGCCGCGAGCCTCAGTTCGAGAACGAGCACGTCAAGGTCTGGAAGACCATCATCGCCCCCAACCAGCCCCTGCGCCTGCACCGCCACGAGTTCGGCCGCGCCCTGATCGCCCTCAAAGGGGGAACGCTCAAAGTCGTGGATGAGGCAGGAAACGCTGTCGACACATACGTTTGGGAGGACGGTACAGCCTACTGGCTCGACGCCGACCCGCCGGGAAAGCTTCATGGGGATCTGAACGAGGGTCCCGGGACCATGGAGGTCATCGTCGTGGAACTCCAAAAGTAGCGTTGACGATATCGTTATGATAGTGATATCATTCAGGCGTGGCGGCTGTTCACATTAGAGACCTTCCTCGCGAGGTGATCGAGGCTCTGAAGCGGCGAGCCTCGAGAAACAATCGGTCGCTCCAACAGGAGCTAAAGCGGATTCTCTTGTCGATCGCTGAGGAAGGGACCCCGAAACCGCCTCTCCCTCCGATTCAACTCAAGATGTCGCGTGCTCCCGCCGGGTCCGCGTTTGGGCGCGAAGAGATCTACAGAGACGATGGCCGCTAGCGCCATCCTCCTGGACACGAACGTTCTGGTGAGCGCCACGACTCCCGCAAGGAGCCTGCACAAACCCGCCCTGCGGGCGCTGAACGACTGGCCGAACGACGGCGTTGGCATCTGCACTAGCGGCCAGGTGCTCCGCGAATACTTGGTGGTGGCAACGAGAGGTCTCGAGATCAACGGACTCGGGCTGTCGATTGCCGACGCCCTGGCCAACCGGGACATGCTCGAGGCCCGGATGAGGTTTCTGGAAGAAACCCACGCCGTCGCCGTCCGCCTGCGGCAACTCGTGCAGTCGGCAGCGTGCACGGGCAAACAGGTCCACGATGCCAACGTGGTCGCGACCGCTCTCGGTCATGGAGTGGAACGGATTCTGACGGAGAATACGGACGATTTCGCGCGGTTCGGCGATCTCGTCGAGATCGTCGCGCTTGGAGTGGTTTGATCGACGGGCTTACGTCTCTCAACTCTCGGCGGGCGTATCTCACCGCGTTCGGAAAGAGAGGCTGAGCTATGGAACGACCCGACCCCTATCGTCCGCCTAGAGCGGACCTGTCGCAGCGGCCCGCGGCCGCGGCATCCGCCGCGATCACCCGCAGCATGGTCGACAGTCTCGTGAAGACGCGCCCATGGGTGCTCCTCATCGGTATCGTCATGATCCTGGGCTGCGTGCTCATGGTCCTTGCTGGACTGGCGATGTTCGCGATGGGAAGCTTCGCCGGCTTGGGCGGAGAAGGGTTCGGACCGCTCGCCGGGGCCGGGCTCGGAGCGTTCTATCTGGTGTTCGCGGTTCTCTACTTCTTTCCCGCTCTCTACCTGGTGCGCTACGCGGGAGCCATCAAGAGGATAGGCCCGGCGAACCCCGCTGCCATGGAAGAAGCGCTCGGGCAGCAGGCCTCGTTCTGGCGGTTCGTCGGAATCCTCACCGCGCTTCTCATCGGGCTCTACGCGGTCGCGATCGCCGTTTTCGCCGCAATCGCGGTGATGGGGGCGGCCGCGGCGACCTGAAAGGCTAGCGCCACCCCTCTCGGTCTCGAAGCGCCTCGATGTGCGCCACGTGGTGTCGGCCATGCCAGGCGTAGAGCGCCAAGTTCTGTTCGAGGCGGATCCTTCCGAGCGCGGAATGATGGAACGCCCGGGCGCACTGTTCCTGGGTGAGCGAGCGGAGG
>Ga0214473_10002393_pt1 | contig 23056 bp, 19 predicted proteins | sample RVTome_7_FD_203509 | JGI IMG/M metagenome (GOLD analysis project Ga0214473, IMG submission 203509) | Soil microbial communities from uranium-contaminated site in the Upper Colorado River Basin, Wyoming, United States - RVT98D197 | ecosystem: Environmental > Terrestrial > Soil > Contaminated >... | reverse complement strand
CCCGGGCGGAGTGCGAGGCCTCGGGAAGATCGTGCTGGCGACGGCTGGCGACGTCGTCGCGCATCGCGAGGAAGGCATCTCGGTCAACCGCGAGCCGATCGCGAACAGCAGGACACTCGAGCGAGACAGCCGCCACCGTGCGTTGCCGCACTACCCGTGGGGCGATTACGTGCTCAAGGCTCGCGAGTTCTGGCTGTTCTCCCCGTATCGGCCGAACTCGTACGACTCGCGGTACTTCGGCCCGGTGCACGCTTCGCAGGTGGTGTCCGTGCTGAGGGCGGTATGGACGTGGGCGCGGTGATGGCCGGCGGAGGCTCGAGAGCGTCGCGAGATCCGTGTCGCCCCGGGACCGGAGGCGGAGCGATGCACCTGATCGAGCGCCTGCGTCTGCTGGTTGAGTCGGCGCGGCGACGCCGAAACCTGTCCCTAAATCGGTCCTAAACCGCAGGGACCAACCGCGCGGCCGAACATCCGGCGGCGCTTTCACCGGACCCGAAGCTTTCCCGAAACCTCTCCCGGGCTCCGGGGTATAAATAGTAACCGGCACGAAAAACGGCGTGCGGCCCTGGACCGCGTGCCGTTCCCAGGCTTCGCTACCCAGGGAGGCGGAGCCACTCCACCTCCAGGACAGATCGGACTCGACGGATCGTGGCTAACAGCGTCGCTCGGCTCATGCAGGGCTTCGACACCCAGGGCATGTGGTTCTGGCTGAAGGCAGCCGACTTGTATCTCAACGAGAACGTGGAATCGGTCGGCTACGAGGTGGACGAGGCCCGCGGGTTCGATGACGTGGCCGTCTACTACCGAGATCCGGACCCGGTCGGGGTGCAGAAGGAGTTCTACCAGATCAAGTTCAGGATCGTCGCCGGTGATCCCTTCACCTGCGACGCGCTTACGGACCCGGCCTTCATCAACGCGTCGAAGATCTCGCTCTTCCAGCGCCTCCGTGACGTGCAGCGGGAGCACGCACCCGCGGGGACCGAGGCGCGCTTCATCATCGCCATTCCCACGTCGATCGATCCGAGAGATAAGCTGGCCGAACTCGTGGAGAAGACGGACGGGCGCCTCCTGTTGGACAAGTTGATGAAGGGCGGCCGGAGGAGCGGGATGGGCGGTGTCCGGGAATGCTGGAAGGAGCACCTCGGGATCGAGACCGATGAGGAGCTTCGGCGTGTCCTGATGCCGCTCCGGATCATTGAGGCTTCCACGATGAGCCAGCTACGCGAGAGCGCTAGCCAGAAGCTCCGGCTGGCTGGCTGGAAGCCCTACGACGAGGCGACGATCAGCAGCAGGTATGACGATCTTCCGCGGAAGCTGCTCCAGGAGGGACAGACGCGGTTCACGAAGGAAGAGCTCACGCGCATCGGCCGCCGTGAAGGTCTATGGGTGAGCCCACCGGTCGTCGGACGGCCGGTCGCCCGGAAGGTCGGCATCCGCAGTTTCGGCCGCGGCACCGAGACGATGGGCGACGAGCAGGACGCGATCCTCTGCCTGCTCGACCATTTCGACGGACGCTGGCCCGTCCCGGGCGGGGGGTGGAACGAGGAGATCCTTCCCGCGGTCCGCGCGTTCCTGAACGACCTCCCCACCGACGCGCCGGTCCATCTTGAACTGCGGGGCCACAACACCGTCGCGTTCGGAGCCGGTTACGTCCTGGATTCCAAGGCCGGCGTCGAGGTCTACCCCGTCCAGATCGGCGGGGGTCGTCAGGTGTGGCAGCCGCTTACGACCGCGCCCGCTGAGGACCAGCTCTGGAAGACGGACGTTATCGAGGTGGGTGACGGCCCCGAGCTCGCGCTCACCATCAGCGTGACCCACGACATCGCGGGCGACGTGTTGGAGCATGCACGCGACCACGTACCCGAGGTCGGCCGGGTGATCACGCTTGGAATCTTGCCGCAGCCGAGTTCCACCGCCGTGCGCGATGGAACCCACGCGTTCCAGCTCGCCCAGAGCGCGATCGCCGCGGCCCGCGCCGCACAGGCGACCACCGCGCGAGGCGCGCGCGTTCATCTCTTCGCCGCGGCGCCTGCCTGCCTCCTCTTCTTCATCGGCCAGCACGCGCGAGTCCTGGGACCCTGCTGCATCTACGAACACGATTTCGACCGCGTCCGGCCGCTCGCCTACGAGCGCTCGGGCATCTTTCCGCACCCGAACGGCGCCTGAACCATGGACCTTACCCCGCAGTTCACAGAGTTCCTGAAGAACATCCGGCTCACCGACAACCAGAGGAGTCAGCTGCAGACCGGCCATAAGACGCTGCGGGACCGGCTCGCCGCCGACCAGGATCTTCGTGAGATCACCGTCTCGACCTTCCTCCAGGGCAGCTACGTGCGCTACACGGCCACGAGGCCGAAGGACGGGCAGCGGGCCGACGCTGACATCATCGTCGTCACCAACCTGAGCGAGGCCGAGTACGCGCCCCGCGCGGCGATGGAGCTGTTCGTGCCCTTCCTCGATGAGCACTACGAGGGCAAATACCGCTTCCAGGGCCGCTCGATCGGCATCGAGATGTCCTATGTGGACCTGGATATCGTCCTCACGTCCGCCCCCTCGGAAGTGGAGGAGGGCCACCTCGCAAAGGCTGCGAGCGAGGGCATCCTGTCGCTGAACGAGGCCGTGGATCTCTGGTTTGAGGAGGCCAGGGCTAAGGGACGTTCTCAGCCGGCGTGGAAGGTCGAACCCCTCCGCATCCCGGACCGTGATGCTGGCGAGTGGCAGGACACGCACCCGCTCGAGCAGATCAACCAGACCCAGGAGAAGAACAAGGCCTGCAACGGGCACTACGTGAACGTGGTGAAGGCTCTCAAGTGGTGGAGGCGTCTGAACCCGGAGCCCAAGCATCCAAAGGGCTACCCCGTCGAACACCTCGTCTGGGTTTGCTGCCCCGATGGCATCGAGAGCGTGGCCGAGGGCGTGGTGAAGACACTCGAGGAGATGGTGCTCCGGTACGATGGCTACGCCGTCGTCGGCCTCGTCCCGTTCGTCCGTGACCACGGGGTGAACCAGAACGTGCTGGGGCGGGTGTCGGCGGATGACTTCAAGGGCTTCATGGGGCTCGTGAAGGAGGCCGCCGATCTGGCTCGACGTGCGTACGACTCGACCTCCAAGGAGGAGAGCGGCGAACGCTGGCGGGAGCTGTTCGGCAGCCGGTTCCCCGAGCCGCCAAAGCCCGGCAACGATGAAGGCGGCGGCTCCCAAGGCGGCTATACGCCTCGCAAGGGCGCGACGACGGTCGGGGTCGGCACGTTCGGTTGACGGAAGCCGAGGCCAACCCGCCGGCGCTCCCGCGCGAACTGGAGGTCGCGCGGGAGTCACTCGACGCCCTCGATGGCGTCGAAACCCTGCGGGAGTTCGAGTGGAATTCCGAGGTGGGTCGCTGGACGCTTCTGGTCCGCCTCAACTTGTCCGGCGCATCCGGCATCTCCGCCCGCTCCGCGTGGTATGTGCTGGTCGAACCGACCTACCCCTGGGGTGAGGTCGATATCTACCCAGCGAACCGGGATGGGCTGGAGACTACGCATCAGCATCAAAACCTGAACCTTCCCAGTGAGCGGTTTCCATGGCGCACCGGGAAGCTCTGCGTCGACACTGGCGTTCGCGCCCTCGGCCCCGCGGTGGATACGGAGCCACATGACGCCGATCTCCGCCTCCAGTGGCGCCTCCGCCGAGCGCTGGATTGGCTCCGTGCCGCCGATCGAGACGAACTCATCGTGCCGGGCGAGCCGTTCGAACTGCCCGACTTCGGCCCGACGACCACGCCGGTCGTCGCGTTCTGGGAGGATCGCAAGTCGTTCGCGCAGTGGGCGGACGTGGACGAGCGGAGCGGGTTCGTTCGGCTCACTCAGCTCCGCAATCGTCCAGAAGTCGTGGTAGTCCGCGCTTTCCAGGACGGCCGCAGGAGCGAGCTGTACGTGCCGGACTGGGGCAGTCTGATTAGCGCCAAGGATGGGCAGGATCGAATCGGCCTCTGGATCCGGCTTCCAGAGGTTCCACGCCTCCCCCCGTGGCGGGCGCCTGTCACGTGGCGGGAGCTGCGCGACGCCCTCGACCCGCATGGCGTCACCATCCCCGACGATCTTCAGGACCTCCTTCCGGCCCTCCGCGATGGCGAGCCGCACTACCTGCTGCTAGGCTTTCCGATTCCGAATCTCCAGGGCGGGCAACCGGAGATCCTGTACTGGTTGGCGCTTCGGGTCCCGCGGCTGGCCAAGGGGAAACGCAACGGCTTCCGGGACGGCGAACTTGCGGCCTTGCTGAACGACCGCACCAAGACGTTCCGCCCAGATAGCGAGATTCCTTGGGTCCGATCGGAAAACTGGAGCCCCACTGACCTCTCCGGCCGGGGCCGCTTGCCGGCGGACGTAACCGGGCACCGATTCGTGATCATCGGCGGCGGAGCCCTCGGCAGCTACGTGGCCGAGATATTGGTGCGCGGCGGGGTCTCGGAAGTCAGCATATCCGAGGGCGACTGGCTGAAGGCCGGTAATCTGGTCCGTCACACGGCGACGCTGGAGGACATAGGCTCGGACAAGGGACCCGCTGTGGCGTCACGGTTGAATGCCGCTTCGCCGCACGCGAAAGTAGCTGCGATCGGATCCTTCCCACCCAGCAAGACTGAGGACGTCGAGGCTGTCCGGGCCGCGGACGTGGTGATCGATCTTACCGGAGATCAGTCCGTTCCGGCAGCGCTCGGCGCGTACGGCTGGGACGGTGAGAAGCTCTTTTTCTCGATCTCTCTGGGCCTGCACGCGAAGCGCCTGTTCTGCTTTAGCGCCGCCGGACACGCCTTCCCCCACGACGACTTTGTCGACGCGATACAGCCGTGGTTGCACATGCAGATCGGGGAAGCCGAGGGAATGGAGGTGCCGCGGGAAGGGATGGGCTGCTGGCACCCGGTCTTTCCCGCTCGGGTTGATGACGTGTGGCTGCTTGGGGCCGCCGCGGTGAAGTGGATCGAGCGACGGATTCAGGACCCGCCGGTCGATCCAGAACTGGTGGTCTTCGAGCAAACACGGGACATCGATGGATTCGCGGGAATCCGCAGGCGCACGGGCCCGCCTGACCATGGCTGAGCTGGAGTTCTGGACCCCCGATCACCGTTTCGGGCTCAAGATCCCCGCAGACGTAGTTGAGGCGATTCTGGGGCATTGCCGCGACGCACGCGATGTCGAGACCGGAGGAATCCTCATCGGCGAATACACCGATCCGCACGACTGCGCCCTCATTTACCAGGTCACGGGTCCACCACAGGATTCCACAGCCACTCGCACACGGTTCCGCCGGGGTACCGCCGGGTTGCAACCGCTCCTCGATCGGCTGTGGCGTAGGGAGCGCCGGTACTACCTGGGGGAGTGGCATTTCCATCCCGGAGCCGCACCTGAACCCAGCGGCGTGGATGACCGGCAGATCGCGTCGATCGCGCGCGACCAGAAATACAGTTGCCCGGAGCCGGTGCTGCTGATCATCGGTGGAAATCCTTGCGCCGTCTGGGCCGCGGCGGCCTACGTGTTCCCGAAGGGAGAGAACCGAATCGGAATGGATCCCGGGCCAGACAGTCCAGAGAAAGTAGACGGGTCGAGGCTGTGGACGGCGGATCGCGGATGACCGTGGAGCGCCGGCGGTAATCAGCGCCCGTTATCGCGCTCCTTCGGCGCCACCGCATCCAGGATAACCTCCGGGTGCCGCTCAGCGACCTCGAGCAGGCGCAGCGTCGCACCCCCGGGCTCCCGCTTCCCCTGTTCCCACGCTCGGACCGTCTCGCGGCTGACGTTGAGTGCGTCCGCGAACACGGCCTGCGACAGGCCCATCGTCTGGCGCAGTCTGCGAATACGTGCCGCGCCGTAGCGCGGCGGCTCGGCGATCGTCGCGCGTCGGGCCGTGACGGGAATCCGCCACGTGCGGGCTGGCTCGAGCTCGCCACGCGCGATTGCCGCCGCTTCGCGGGCGCCCCGGATGAGTTCCTCACCGAACTTGGCCATCGATTACTCCTCCTCGTCCAGTACCTTCGCCAGCCGCTGCAACTCCTTCTCCTGCTCACGCGACAGCGTTTCACGCTCGCTCTTCGCGTACGCGTAGATCAGGTAGACCCGCTCGCGACGGTCCACGTAGTAGTAGATCACGCGGCTCCCGCCGCTCTTGCCGCGGCCCTCGAGTGCGAAGCGAAGCTTTCGAAACCCGCCCGTGCGCGGCATGACGACACCAGCGTCCGGGCGCTGCGCGACCGTCCAGACCAGTTCCGAAAGCTCATCGTCGTCGAAGAGCTTCTTTGCCGCACGCTCGAAGCTCGGGGTCTCGACGATCTCGGCATAACGCGCCGCCTCGATCATTCCGAATTGTAGTACCCAGTACACCAGTTGTCAAGCTGACGGGGAGGGACGGGAGACTCGGTGCCGCGTACCCAGGGGTCGCAGGGGGACAGCGCCTCCGCCGCTATCGCATCCCGGTCACCTGTAAGGGCTTGCCGGCACAGAGCGGTCTAGGAGAACAGAGGTCCGGTTCAGAAGGGTGGCCGCTCGGCAGACACGCTTGGGCTCTCTCGTCCGAATTCTTCCCCACCCGCTGACCTCGTTGGACTCGCGTGAAATCGATAGGCTCCCTCGGCGGAGGGAGGAGCTTACAGAATGCAACAGGACTTCGTCGCTCTCTACCACCGCTGGCGCGAGAAAGCTGAGCTGTTCCGGCAGCACGGCCACGAGGCCACGGCACGCACGTACGAGGTGTGCTCTGCGGAGTTGGAAACCGCGCTCCGCGAGGGCGACGAGCAGCTCCTCGACCTCCAGCAGGCTGCAAGAGAGTCCGGCTACAGCTCAGACCATCTCGGGCGTCTGGTGCGTGACGGGAAGATCCCGAACGCCGGCCGGCGCAACGCGCCGAAGATCCGGCGCGGGGACCTGCCGAGACGGCCGGAGGTCGTGGCGCGGCGGCCAGGTGATGGCAACGGCGCCGTGGTGATGGCTGGCAGTTCGCGCGGTAACTCGGTATCGTTCGAGCGCATCGCGCGAGAGGCGTTGGTCTCGAAGAGGAGATGAGCCAATGCCTCGATGCAGACAGAAACCATGGCGCAAAACCGTGGGCGGCTACGGCCACACCGTCATCGTAGAGGAGCGATCCCCTGGCTCCGTCCTCTACCTGCGGTGGTGGGACCCGAAAGCGAACGGCAAGCGTCAGACGGGCAAACCCGGCAACTGGAGGAAGCGCAGTCTCGGACACCGTGACAGGGAGCTGGGGGAGGAGCAGGGTCGAGAGCTGGCCGGTCGACTCCTGGGGAGCCAGGAAGCGACAGCCACCGGCCGGATCACACTGGGCGAGCTGTTCGCCCGGTACGAAGCCGAGGTGAGCGTTCACAAGAAGGGTTCCCAGCCCCGCGAGGATCAACGCCGGATCGAGCTCTGGTTGCAGGTGCTCGGAGCGAATCGCGATCCGGAAGCGATCACCAAGGGGCAGATCACCCGCTTCGTGCGGCTCCGGCGGGAAGGCCGAATTCAGTTGCCGAAGCGGAGCCTCGCGGCGAACCCGTCGGAGAGCACGATCGGCTCCGACATCATCTTCCTCGCCAGCCTGCTGAACTGGGCCGTGGAGGAAAACCTGCTCCTGAAGAACCCGATCCGGGGCTACGACCGGCCGAAGACGCCCAAGCCGAAGCGGCCGGTCGCCACCTACGACCGTTACGAGCGCACTCGCGTGAGGGCGGACGAAGTGGGCGAACAGGGGCTGTTCGGTCCGTTCCTGGATCTGGTCGAGGCGCTGGGCTGGCGCGTGAGCGCCATCTGCCAGCTGTGGGCCTCGGACGTCAACCGATCGACCAGCACCACGGCGCCCCACGGCCGCATAAGGAAGCGGGGTGCAGTAGACAAGGAGGGCGTCGAGATGTGGGTCCCGATGAACGAGGACGCGCGCCGCGCGGTCGATCACGTGCTGGAACGCAACCCGGCCATTGGCGACACCGCGCTGTTTCCCGCGCCCGAGGGTGGGACGGGGAGGCGGCCGAAGCCCTGGAGTCGGTATCACGCGCGCGATCTGCACGAGCGCGCACAACGAGCGGCCGGTTACGGCTACTCGTGCCCGAAGTGCAAGACGGACCTCGGCAACGAGCAGCGGGAATGCACCAACGGGAAGTGTGGGCACGTCGATCGGCTGCCCCGCGACCCGGCGAAGAAGCTGCTCGGCTTCCATGCGTATCGGCGGAAGTGGGCGACCGAAAGGAAGCACCTTCCGGTGAAGGACGTGGCCGAGGCCGGAGGCTGGTTGGACACGCGCAGCCTGGAGGAATGCTACCAGCAGGCGGACGAGGCGACGCTCCTCCAGGTCGTCTCCGAACCCCGGAAGCTGCGCGAGACCATACCACAAACCATACCAGCCGCCTCCGGAAAACAGTGAGGCCCCACAACGGAAACCGTTGCAGGGCCTTCACTTCCACCAATCGGGACGGCCGGATTCGAACCGGCGACCCCCTGAACCCCATTCAGGTGCGCTACCGGACTGCGCCACGTCCCGAGAGGCTGAAACGTAGCCGCTCGGCGGCGCGGATTCAAGGCTACCCGTTACCGGCGCCCTCGTCCGGCCGCCGCAGCGGGATGCCCTCCACCCAGGCCACCAGGTGGGCCATCTCCTGGCCGTCGATCCAGTGGCCGATGTCGTAGTCGTGGGCGGTGAGCTGAACGCCCGCCTCCCGGAGCACGGCCCGGCCGGCCTCCCCCCACTCCAGCGGGATGGCGGGATCCTGCCGCCCGTGCCCCCAGAACACCGGCACGCCGGGGTCTCCGGCGGGCACGTCGGGATGCTCGGCCAGGAAACCGCTCAGCACGGCCACGGCATTCACCGGTGGCGCGCCTTCCGCCAACCGCCCTCCCGCGTGCGCCAGCGCATACGCCAGGGACACCGTGCCGCCCTGCGAGAAGCCGCCCAGCACCAGCGGCCCGCCTGCCTCCGCACGTGCGGTCTCCAGGAAGCCGCCCAGCGCCAGCAGGCTGTCCCGGAAGCCCTCCGGCTCGGGCGCCCGGCCGCCGAGGAACCGGTACCAGGCGCGGCCGGCGCCGTAGCCCCACGGGGCGCCGGCGTGCGGCGCGTCGGGGGCCAGCACGCTCCACGACTTCGGCAGATAGGGCACGAGTCCCATGAGGTCGTGACGGTTCGCGCCGCGCCCGTGCAGGAGCACCAGGACGGGTGCGCCGGCCGCGCCCTCACGGCGCTCGAACTCCAGTCCGCTCACGAAGGCACCGCCTCGCGCGGCGCCGCCGGCAGCGGCGTGAGCTCCGCCGCGAGCCGCTCCCGCTCCGGCTCCAGCCAGGGCGGCAGGCGGAGCTCCGTGCCCAGGCTCCCGGCGGGCTCGTCCACCGCGAAGCCTGGCCCGTCGGTGGCGATCTCCATCAGCAACCCGTCGGGCGCCCGGAAGTAAATGGAGCGGAAGTAGGAGCGCTCCATCACCGGCGAGACGTCCAGCCCCATGCCCAGCAGGTGCTCGCGCCAGGCGCCCTGCTCCTCGTGGTCGCGGGCGCGGAAGGCTATGTGGTGCGTTTGCCCCGCGCCGGGGCGCGCGGCGGTGCTGGCGTTCGGCCACCCGAACTGCGTGAGCGCGCTGTGCGGGCCCACGCGCTGGCCGTCATAGTCCGCCCAGAACCAGTGCGGCGCGGTGGGGTCATCCTGGTTCACCGTCTTCTTCACCAGCCGCAGCCCCAGCGCCTCCTCGTAGAACGCGCCCATGCGCGCCACGTCGTTGGTGATGCCGGTGATGTGGTGGATGCCGTCCAGCACCATGGCGGGCGTGATGTCCGGCACGGGTTCGGCCCAGGTGGCCGCGGCAATGGCGTCCTCGTCACGGTGGCCGCGCATACGCGTCTCGGCGGGCGTGATGACGCGCTGGCCCAGCGCCTCCATGGGCTCGTCCAGGTCGTAGCCGGGCCCCGCGGTGGCAATCTCCAGCACCTGCCCGTCGGGATCCTGGAAGTAAATGCTGTGGAACCAGCCACGATCGTAGGGGCCGCTCACGGCTACCCCCGCGTCCGTCAGCCGGCGCTTCCACATGAGCTGCGTCTCGCGGTCCGCCACGCCCAGCGCCAGGTGGTGCACGCCGCCCACGCCCCAGTGGCCGCGCCCCGCGCCCGCCCACTCGAAGAAGGTCAGGATGGTGCCCGGCCGCCCCGTGGCATCACCGAAGTAGAGGTGGTAGGCGCCGGGATCGTCGAAGTTCACGGTGCGCTTGACCAGCCCCAGCCCCAGCAGGTCCCGGTAGAAGCGGACGGTGCGGGGCGCATCGGCCGAGACCATCGTGATGTGATGGAAGCCGCGCGTACTCAGCGTCATGCTATCCTCCTCGAAGGTGTCGCGCGCCGGTGATCCGACGGGCGACGTCGCTTGCTTCATGCCGTTTCCAGCTCCGCGGCGCTCCGCCCCAGGGTGCGGAGCAGTGCCGCCGCCGCGCGCTTCTCCTTCGTGCCGAGGCCGGCCGTGGCGCGCTGGATGGCCCGGGCGTGATCCGGAAAGATGCGCTCGATGAGGGTGTGGCCCGCCGCCGTGAGCGCCGCGTAGCGGGCCCGCCGGTCCTCCGGGCACGGCCGGCGCTCCACCAGCCCCTGCCGCACCAGCCGGTCCACCAGATAAGTGATGCCGCCGCTGGAGACGAGCACCTTGCGCTGCACCTCGCCGAGCAGCAGCGGGCCCCGGTGGAAGAGCACCTCCAGGACGCCGAACTCGGCCAGCGTGAGGCCATGGCGGGCCACGTCGGCCTGCGCATGGTCCGCCAGGGCGGCGTGCGCGCGGGAGAGCACCACCCACAGTTTAAGCGACAGGTCCCGGTCTTCGTTCTGGGCGCTCATCTTCCTCCTTATCTCACTGCTAAGATAATTATGCCCGGGCGCGGCGTCAACGCTTTGGCGTCCGGGTGAGTCCAAGAAGGAACAGGCCTCCGTGCCTGCCCCGGGTGTCGTAACGCGGGACCTGTATTATCATGGGACAGTCGATCGTGAGCGGGGTGCCACGCGCTAGGCGCGGCCGCCGCCGGACCTTGATGCTGACGGAGGGGAAGATGGGGGCACGCAGGATGGGTTGGATGGCTGCGCTGGCTGCGGCGTTGCTGCTCGCGGTGCCGGGCCAGGGCCGGGCGCAGGTGGCCTGGGACACGCCGCTCCTGGTCCCGCCGGCGCCCCCGCCGGGGCTGGGGGTCTACCTCATGGACACCTATGACGGCAAGCTGGGGGTGATGGGGGCCTGGCGCGCCTCGTACTGGAATTTCCAGGCGCGCGCCGGGATCGCCGAGGACAGCGGCGGGGACCTGGCCGTCTTCGGTGGGGTGGATTACAGCGGCGCCGTGACGCGGGACACGCGTGACTTCCCGCTGGACATCGACTGGGTGGTGGGCGCCGGCGCGTCCATCGGGGACGGGGCTTGGCTCAGTTTTCCGGCGGGGCTGGTCGTGGGCCACACCTTTCCGGCGGACAACGTGAGCTTCACGCCCTACCTCTCAACGCGCGTGATGCTGGATGCCTTTCTGGACACCGGGGTTGAAGATGGCAGTGAGCTGGAGTTGGACTTCGCGGCGGACCTTGGCCTGGACTTCCGCTTCAGCAGCGCACTGCTCTTCCGCTTCGGCGGCACGCTGGGTGACCGGGACGGCGTGGCCATCGGCGTTGTGTTCTAGCACCTACAGTACCTCAGCTCAGGGAGACCGCCAGCCATGACATGTTTCCGCATCCTTGCCGCTGGCCTGCTTGCCGCCGTGCCGCTGGCCGCCCAGGAGACCACTGATCCGTTCCCGGACCCGATCGAGGCACGGGAGGGCGTGATCCTGGTGGACTACCAGGACTTTGCCACGCTCCCCGACATCGACGGGGAGCCAGCGCGCGCCATGCTCCTTCTGGACGAGCCGGGCACGCGCCGCCTGTTCGTCAATGACATGCAGGGGCCGATCTACACCGTGGGCTACGACGGTGGCCGGGTGGTGGAGTACCTGGACATCAGCGCTGCCGCCTGGGGCGTGGGGGTCCAGTCCAGCGGGCGCGAGCGGGGGGTGCAGAGCTTCGCGCTGCACCCGCAGTTCGGTCAGGCGGGCACACCGGGCCACGGCAAGCTCTACACGTGGACGGACGTGGCCGCCACCGACCCCGCGCCGGATTTCGTGGCGGGTGACGGCGAGCGCGACTCCCACGATACCGTGCTCCTGGAGTGGACCGCGCGTGCACCCGGTGGCGCCACCTACGACGGCGGCCCCCCGCGCGAGCTTCTCCGTGTGCAGCAGCCCTATGCCAACCACAACGGCGGCAGGATCTCATTCAATCCGCTCGCCGGCCCGAATGACGCCGACTACGGCCTCCTCTACGTGGGCATCGCGGACGGCGGCAGCGGTGGCGATCCCATGAACCAGGCCCAGGACCACGGCTCGGCATTCGGCAAGATCCTGCGTATCGACCCGCTCGGCTCCAACAGCGCGAACGGACAGTACGGCATCCCCGCCACGAACCCGTTCGTCCGGGGCGGGCCGGCGGGCGCGCTGGGCGAGGTCTACGCACTGGGGGTGCGCAATCCGCAGCACTTCGCGTGGGACCCCGCCAACGGGCGGATGTACATGACGGACATCGGCCAGAACATCGTGGAGGAGATGAGCCCCGTGAGCGCGGGTGCCAACCTGGGCTGGAACGTCTGGGAGGGCAGCTTCCGTTACGCGGGCCGCGCCGGGGTGAGCACGGCGGCGCAGCGCGGCGACGCGGCCATGACCTACCCGGTGGCGGAATACGACCACCGGGATCCCATCCTGGTAGGGCGCGCGGCCGCCGCGGGCCTGCACGTCTACCGCAGCACGGCCATCCCCCAGCTCACGGGCCGCATCCTCTTCGGGGACCTGCCGAGCGGGGAGATCTTCCACGTGTCCGCCGCCGACCCGCCGGCGGGCGGTCAGGAGCCCGTGCGCCGTGTGCTCCTGCGCCATGAGGGGCAGGCCGCCACCCTGCTCGAGGTCATCCGGAGTCGCAACGCCCAGCAGGGCCGCGAGCCCGCATCCAGGGTGGATCTGCGCATGGGCCCCGGGCCGGACGGGCAGGTGTTCCTGTTGAACAAGTCCGATGGGGTGATCCGGCGGCTCGTCCCATCAGGCGGCGGCTGACGGGCGCCCGGGGCGGGCCGGGCCACGGTTGCGCCGGCGGGAGCGGGTGAGGGCCGCCGCGGCGGGGACGGTCAGTGCGTTCCCGCCGCCGGGCGGTCCAGAACCTCGCGGATGCAGGCCAGCAGCGTATCCGGCGTGAAGGGCTTCTCCAGGAACTTGGCCCCATGCCGCACCACCCCATGCTCCGCGATGGCGTCCTCGGCATAGCCGGATATGAAGATCACCGGCACGTCGGGCAGGCGTGCGGAGACCTGCTCGGCCAGCGTGCGGCCGTCCATCTCGGGCATGACCACGTCGGTGATGAGCAGATCGATCGGCCCCTCCGTGCGCCCGAGCAGTTCCAGGGCGGCGCGCCCGTTCGGGGCCGCCAGCACCTCGTAGCCGCGCCCCCGGAGTACACGGACCGCCAGGTCCCGCACGGATTGTTCGTCCTCCACGAACAGGATGGTCTCGGTGCCGCCCGCGGCCACGGTCCGGCGCGGCTGCGCCTCACCGCTCGCGGGGGGCACGTCAGGTGCCTGGGGCAGGTATGCCACGAACGTGGAGCCCTGGCCCGGTTGGCTACGCGCTTCCACCCGGCCACCACTCTGTTTGACGATGCCGTAGACCGTGGACAGGCCCAGGCCCGTGCCCTTGCCGGCCTCCTTGGTGGAGTAGAACGGCTCGAATACGCGGGCCAACTCCTCCGCCTCCATGCCGTGGCCGTCATCCTTCACGGAGAGTCCCACGTACGTTCGCATGGCGCCCCCAGCTGGACCCTCTTCCGGGTCGGGGAGCTCGGTGCGGAAGGTGCGGATGTCCAGGTGTCCGCCCGTGGGCATGGCGTCTCGGGCGTTCACGCACAGGTTCAGCAGGACCTGCTCCACCTGGCCCGGATCGGCCACGATGCTGCCGATGTCCCGGTCCAGTTCCGTGGTCAGCTCGATGTGCTCGCCGATGAGTCGGCTGAGCATCTTGTGGATGCCGTCCACGGTGGCGTTCAGGTCCATGACCCGCGGCTGCATGACCTGCCGGCGGCTGAAGGCCAGGAGCTGGCGGGTGAGGGTGCTGGCCCGCGTGGCGGCCGCGCGGATTTCCTGGAGGTCCTGTTGCGGCTCGGCGTGATCCCCCACGTGCGGCGCGAGCAGTTCCACGTGGCCCTGAATGGTGGTGAGCAGGTTGTTGAAGTCGTGCGCCACGCCACCGGCCAGGCGGCCGATCGCGTCCATCTTCTGCGCCTGCAGGAGGGCGTTCTCACTCTCGCGCAGCGCATCCTCCGCGCGGCGCCGGTCCGTGACGTCCCGGGCGTTGATCACGATGCCCCCCACGCCCGGCACGGAGCTCAGGTCACGGCCGGATGCTTCCAGGATGCGGTAGGAGCCGTCCGTCCGCCGCACCCGCACCTCCGTATCGTGCGCCCGCGTGGGATCTTCCATGACCCGCGCGAGGGCGGCGCGCGCGGTCTCCACGTCATCCGGGTGCAGGAGGTCCAGGACGTTCTGGCCGCGCTGCTCTTCGCGCTCGTAGCCCAGGATCTTCTCGATCGCGGGGCTCACGTAGCGTATGGTGGCTTCGCGGGACAGCAGGACGATGAGATCGGCGGAGTTCTCGATGAGGGCCCGGAAGTACTCCTCCGAGCGCCGCACGGCCTCCTCTGCCTCGTGGCGCTGCGTCACGTCGATCAGGGTGCCGAGCGCCCCTGTCACCTGGCCTGCGTTGTTCTGGGTGGGGATGAGGTTCATCTCCACCCACCGGTCCCCGCCGTCCCGGGTGACGCAGCGCACTTCCATGCGCAGCGCCGGCCTGCTGCCCGCGAGCAACCGATCGAACGGCTCGCGCACCGCGGCGTGATCGTCCGGGTGGATGTAGGCCAGGAAGTCCCAGCCCGTGGATTCCGCCGGATCGAAGCCGGTGAGGTTCTTCCAGGCCAGGTTGAGGAACGCCAGCCCGCCTTTCTCGTCCGTGGTGAAGAGGACTTCCTGCACGCTCTCCACCACGGCGCGGTAGCGCTCCTGGCTCTCGCGCAGTTCCTCGAAGGCCTGGCGCCGCACGGCGCGAACTTCCTCGGTGAGCTGGCGGTTGCGCAGCATGGCGTCGCGCAGCCGGTCACGCTCCTCCAGGAGCGTGCGCAGGCGCGGGGCCAGCGACCAGGGGTCCGCCTCGGGAAGATGGTAGGCATCCACCCGCGCCAGCAGCACGTCCCGCTCGAGGGCGCCACCGGGAGTGCGGGGCATGCCTACGATGCGCGTAGCGGGCTGCCGCGCGCGCACCTCCGTCACGAGGTCCGGCGCGCCGCCCGTCCCCGAGAGGATATCCACGAAGACCACGTCGTATTCAGCCTTGATGGCGTCCACGGCCAGCGCCATCTCCGGCACCTCCCGGACGTCGAACGAGGCGTCCGTCAGGTAGCGGCTGAGGCGCTCACGCAGGACCGCGTCCACGGAGAAGACCAGGGCGCGGCGGCCGTCGCCCAGCGGGCGCACGAACTCCCGTTGCACCGCGCTCACCGCCTCGGCGCCGGCATCGGCCACGCCCGGGGTCAACTGCTGGTCGCGCAGCGCCTCCGCGCGGCGGCGGACGCCCGCCACGTCCGCGCTCGCGATACGGATCCGGTCCCTGCCATCCGCCTTGGCGGTGACGCACGCCTCCTGAGCGGCCACCACCAGTTCGTCCGCGCGGGTCATCCCGGGCCGGAATGCGGCGATGCCCACGCTCACGGTGGGCAGCGGCACGTCATACGCCACGGCCCGGAAGCGTTCCTGTACCCGCTCGGCGAAGATCAGCGCGCCTTCTTCCCGACAGGCCCCGAGCACCGCCACGAACACGTCGCCGCCCCAGCGCGCGGCCAGGTTCATCTGCCGCGTATTGGCCCGCACGATGCCGGCGAAAGCGCGCAGGGCGTCATCGCCCGCGGTGCGGCCGTTGTCGGCGTCGAAGGTGCGCATGTGGTCCAGGTCGAAGACCACCACGGCCACGTCCCGTCCGCGATCACCCGCGGCGAACTCGCGCGCCAGGAAGAATTCCGCGTGCGCGCGGTTGGGCAGTCCAGTGAGGGGGTCGGCCAGGCGGAAATTGCTGCCCAGCTGAAGCAGGCGCCTGCGCGCCACCCGCTCCGTGTGCCAGCCCACGAGCAGGGAGAAGGCAATGAACACGGTCACGACCGCCAGCAGGAGATCGGGCATCACCTGCCCGAGGATCCGGCCCGTGGCATAGGAGATGGAGAGCGCGGCCATGCCCATGGCCAGGGCCGTGGCCACACCCCGCCAGCCGCGATGATAGGCCAGAAGGAACGCCGGCACGACCGCCAGGAGCCAGAGCAGCGCCTCGTAGTCCGCCATGGTGTCGGGGAAGTTGAAGGCCCCGACGACGGGAATGGCCAGGGACAGCAATGACAGCAGCAGTGCACGCCGCAGGTCATCTGCCCGTGGGCTCGGCTTCGACACGGGATCGGTCATGGTGTGAGCTCCGGTGACGTGCGCGCGGCACGGCATCGGGCGGGCGGGGGAGTGGCTGGCAGGGACCGCTCGACCGACGATTCCACCCGGAATGTAGCGACCGTGGCCGCATGGACAAGGCGTGGCTTCGGCGCGGGGCCCGGAATCAGCCTCCGCAGGCCTCGACGGCGGCGCGCGCCCCCTGGTGGTTGGGCAGCAGGCGCACGGCCGCGCGGGCGTGCGGCAGGCGCTCGGCGCACCCTCCTTTCTCTCCCAGCAGCAGGCGCAGGCGGTGCTCCCCCGGCGCGAGCCGCGCCGCGCTCGCGAGCGCGGCGCGGTCGCCGCTGGTGGCCGTGCGCACGACGGCCGCGCTCCACGTACCCGTGAGCACGACCAGCGCCAGGGCAAGCCCCAGCGCCGCGAATTGCAGCGGTGGGCCGCTTCCGGGCAGGACCCGCCCGCCCTGGCGCGGCAGCAGCACACCGCTCGTGGCCGCCACCAGGAAAGCGGGCCCCGGCAGCAGGAGGACGGCGTCGAAGATGCCGGTGACCAGGGCGGCCGCGAGCGTCCCGGCGGCTGCCGCGCCGGCGGCCGGACCCGTCCACGTGCTCGCGGCGCCGCCGCGGACACGGCGCAGCGCCAGCGCCGCGGCCGCCCCGCCGGCCAGGAGGACCAGGAGCGCGCCTGGCAGGCCACGCTCGGCGAGCAGCGCCATCCAGTCACTGCTGGGCCAGGGGTTGGTGGGAATGGTCAGGTGGCCGGCAAAGGACGGGTCACCCGGCCTGGTCACGCGCGGATAGTGCACGAACCAGTTGCCGGGGCCCACCCCGAGCAGGGGCGCTTCCCGCACGAGCTGCATGGAGTGGGTGTACTGGATCAGCCGGCCGCGGCCCGAGCCCTCACGATAGTTGGTGAGTCCGGTGAGCGTCTCGGCGTAGGGAGACGCGGAGCGCCAGGCCAGACGATTGGGCACCGTCACGGCCGCGGCCGCGGCGAGGACCATGAGCATGAGCACGGGCAGGAAACGGCGCAGGCGCGGCCGGGCGGCGCCCAGGAAGAGCAGCGGCAGCGTAACGCCGACACCCGCCGCCGTGCCCAGCCAGGCGGCCCGTGAGCGAGTGAGCACCAGGGTGAGCACCAGGAGCGCCAGCACCCCGCCAGCCAGCAGCCTGGACGAGGGGCGCCGCCCCCGCAGGGTCACCGCCAAGCCCGCGGGGGTGGCCATGGCCAGGAAGTGCGCCAGGCCGTTGCGGTTTCCGAAGCTACCGGCGGGTGCGCGGGCCTCTGCCTGCCAGATCCAGTCCACGCCGTAGGCCCCGGCCGCGCCGATGGCTGCGGCCAGTGCCGCCGCCGCCAGCAACCCGCCGAGCACCAGCCCCCCGCGGCCGGCATCCCCGACACGCCGCGCGGCCATGAACACGACCGCGGCGGAGAACGCCAGCCCGGCGCCGCGGGCGGCCAGCCACGGATTGACGGCCAGGACACTGGACGCCACGCCCCATGCCACGAACGCCCCCACCAGCAGATCCAGTGTGTCCGCGCGCAGGGGACGGCGCATGGGCAGGAGCGCCAGGAGCGCGGCGGCCGTGATATGGAGCACCAGTTCCTTGGGCAGGATGAAGCGCTCGAGATCGAAGACCACCGAGGGCGCACCCGCCACCACCACGGCCAGGGCGCCGAGCGCCAGCAGGAGGGCGGCGGCGGTGGCGCGGCGAGCCGACAGAGGGGCGGCGAGCATCTCGGTCATGCGGCAAGCTAGGGGCGTGCGCGCCAGCCGCGAAACCCCGCCCTGCTTGAACCCCGGCTCCCCGACCGCCATCTTTCGCGTGCGGCGAGCGCGCACGTTGCGCCCGCCGTTCCGTTTGCCTGCGGCAACGTGTCCCGCGGGGGTTCCTCACCAGGAGGTCGTTCATGAAGCCGTTCCCGCTCCTGCTCGGCGCGCTCCTCGCGCTGGGCGCCTGCGCCTCGACGCCGGCGCCGCCCGCCCCCGAGCCGCAGCCGCGCGCCGAGCCGGCCACGGCGCCCCAGCCGCCGGAGGCGCCCGCGGCCGCCGCCGAGCCTGCCGCCACCCCGCCGGTGCCGGTGGCGCCGGAGCGGTGGCTCCACCTCCACACGTTCGGTGATGGCGTGCCGGGCGCGGCGGTCGACAGCGCGTACGCCCTGCTCGCCGGACGGACCGCCGGGCGGGAGGTGGTCGTGGCGGTCATCGACGGTGGTGTGGACATCACGCACGAGGAGCTGGACGGTGTCCTCTGGGTGAATGAGGACGAGGTCCCGGGCAACGGCGTGGACGATGACGGCAACGGCTATGTGGATGACATCCATGGCTGGAACTTCATCGGCGGTCCGAGCGGGGAGAGCGTGGACCACGACACATACGAGTTGACCCGGCTACATGCCGCCTGCCTGGGGCGACCCGCGGCGGGCCCGCTGGAGGCGCCAGGCGCGGCGGCGTGCGCCGCGCTGGCGGCGGCCTACGAGGAGGAGCGCCAGGAACTCATGGGCATGAGCATGCAGCTGCAGCAGATCAGCGCCATGGTGGACACTGCCATGGCCGCGCTCGGCCGTGCGCTGAATGGCAACGTCACGCCCGAGCGGGTGGCGGCGCTGCGGCCGCTTGACGCCCAGGTGGGCCAGGCGCGCCAGATGTACCTCCAGTTGCAGGGCATGGGCATCGACCAGGCGGTGATCGCCGACGAGGGTGAGGCCATCCAGAGCCTCCTGGAGTACGGGCTGAACCTGGACTTCGATCCCCGCCACATCGTGGGCGACGATTACGCCGACCCCACCGAGCGCTTCTACGGCAACGCGGACGTGGCGGGTCCCGATCCGGGGCACGGCACGGCCGTGGCCTCGCTGATCGCCGCGGAGCGGGACAACGGCGTGGGCATCGACGGCGTGACGGATGCCGTCCGCATCATGGCCGTGCGCGCCGTACCGAACGGGGACGAGCGGGACAAGGACGTGGCCAACGCCATCCGGTACGCGGTGGACAACGGCGCCCACATCATCAACATGAGCTTCGGCAAGGCCTACTCACCCTTCAAGGAGGTGGTGGACCAGGCCGTGGCCTATGCAGGGGAACACGGTGTGCTGCTGGTGCACGCCGCGGGTAATGACGCCACCGACCTGGCGGAGACACCCAACTTTCCGAACGACGTGCTGCCGGATGGACAGGCCGCGTTGTGGCTCGAGGTGGGTGCGTCCGCCTGGCAGGGGCCGGACCGCCTGGCCGCGGTGTTCACCAACTACGGCGGGGCCGAGGTGGACGTCTTTGCCCCGGGCACGACGCTGATGACGGCCGTTCCGGGGGACGAGTACGGTCCGTCGGACGGGACCAGCCTGGCCGCGCCCGTGGTGTCGGGCGTGGCGGCGCTGCTCATGGGGCACTTTCCGGATCTCGGCGCCGCCGAGACGCGCACACTCATCCTGGAGACGGCCACGCCGCTCCCGGACCAGGTCGTGGTGCTGCCCGGATCGGAGCAGGACACCATCCGCTTCGGTGACCTGTCCGTCACGGGTGGTATCGTGAACGCGGCCGCCGCGGTCCAACGCGCCCTGGAGCGCGCCGGGAACCGCTAGCGGGACAGGTCCATGGAGGAGCTGCCCTATCAGCTGATCGCGCACTACGGCGTCATCGGGGACACGCGTACCGCCGCGCTGGTGGGCAAGCACGGGTCCATCGACTGGTGCTGCTTCCCACGCTTCGACTCCCGCAGTGCGTTCGCGGCCATCCTGGACCATGAGCGTGGCGGCCGCTTCTCCATCGAGCCGGCCGAACCGTATACGTCCGACCAGCGCTACCTGTCCGCCACCAACATCCTGGTCACCACCTTCCATACGCACAGCGGGAGCGGGGTGGTGGAGGTCATGGACTTCATGCCCGCGCCCGGGGAGCCGGAGATCGCGGGCCCGCTCGAGATCCACCGCCGCGTGCGCTGCGTGCGCGGCAGCATGACGCTCGACATCCGGGTGGATCCGCGCCTGGATTACGGCCGCGGGGAGACCCGACTGCGAGCCGTGCGGCACGGCCTCCTGGCGGAGCAGGAGGGGGAGGTGCTGGCGCTCGCGGCGCCCGACGACCTGGAGTGGGAGATCGGCGCGGACGGCGCGCGCTCGCTCATGCGGCTGGAGAGCAACGCCCGCCGCTGGCTGGTGCTGCGCTACGATGACGACGAGGTCCTGCCGGTGGGTGACTACCTGTCCCAGGAGTGTCTCGAGCGCACCGCCGAGTTCTGGAACCTGTGGGCGGCGGGGCTCACCTACACCGGCCGCTACCGGGCGGAGGTCGAGCGTAGCGCCCTGGCCCTGAAGCTCCTCTTCTATGCCCCGACCGGCGCCGTGGTGGCGGCGCCCACCACCTCCCTTCCCGAGGCGATCGGTGGCGCGCGCAACTGGGACTACCGCTTCTGCTGGCTGCGTGACGCCGCCTTTACGCTTTCCGCCTTCCACATCGTGGGGCTCTACGACGAAGCCGACCGCTTCATGCGCTATCTGCGCTGGGTGGCGGCCAGGGGGGTGGCGCCGCTCCAGATCATGTACGGGATCGGGGGGGAGACGGAGCTGGAGGAGCTGGAGCTGCCCCACCTGCGCGGCTACGCGGGCTCGGCGCCCGTGCGCGTTGGCAACGCCGCCCACGAGCAGCTCCAGCTGGACGTTTACGGCGAGCTGCTGGAAGCTGCCTGGCTGTGGCACCAGCGCGGGATGGTGGACCAGGACTTCTGGGCCCTGCTGCGCACGGTGGTCGACTGGGTGGTGGAAAACTGGGACCGGCCCGACTGCGGCATCTGGGAGGTGCGGGCCGCGCCACGCCACTACGTGCACAGCAAGGTCATGTGCTGGGTGGCGCTCGATCGCGCCATTCGCATGGCGGAGCAGCTGGACGCACCGTGCCCGTCCTGGATCCGGGCGCGCGATGCCATCCACGCCGCCGTCATGGAGCGCGGGTGGAGCGAGAGCAGGGGTGCGTTTACGCAGAGCTTCGGCTCCGACGCACTGGACGCGGCCAACCTGCTCATCCCCCTGGTCGGCTTCCTGCCCCCCGAGCACCCGCGCGTGAAGGCCACCATCGAGGCCACGCTGCGCGAGCTCACACGGGACGGTATGCTCTACCGGTACACCAACGACGACGGCATCGAGGGGGGTGAAGGCGTCTTTGCCATCTGCACGTTCTGGCTGGCCGACGCGCTGATTCTCTCGGGCGCCGTGGACGATGGCGAGCGGGTCTTCCGGCGCATGCTCCGCTTCTCCAGCCGCCTGGGGCTCTACAGTGAGGAGCTGGACCCGCGCACGGGGGACTTTCTGGGCAATTTTCCCCAGGCGTTCACCCACATCGCGCTCATCAACACCGCGGAGCTGCTGCGGCGGGCACGCTCCGGCTGAGGTCACGACCGCACCATGATGCGGCTCCGCGGGAAGGCGCGCGCGGGGAGCGCGGATCGGGGACGTCGCTTACAGGAGAAGGCATGGCCATACGCGTGTTCGTGACGGGCGGGACGTTCGACAAGGAGTACGACGAGGTGCGCGGCGGCCTCTTCTTCCGCGACACGCACCTGCCCGAGATGCTCCGTCGCGCGCGGTGCCGCCTGGACGTGCAGGTCCGCACGCTGATGATGATCGACAGCCTGGAGATGACCGACGAGGACCGTGCCACCATCGTGGACCACTGCCGGCGCTGCGAGGAGACGCAGGTGGTCATCACGCACGGCACGGACACCATGGTGGAGACGGCGCGGGCGCTGGCCGCGGGGATCGAGGGCAAGACGGTGGTGCTGACGGGCGCCATGATCCCCTTTGCCTTCGGCAGCTCCGACGGCCTCTTCAACCTGGGCAGCGCGTTGTCCTTCGCGCAGAGCCTGCCGCCTGGCGTCTACGTGGCCATGAACGGGCTCTGGTTCCCCTGGGACGGCGTGCGCAAGAACCGCGAGCTGGGCATCTTCGAACCGCTGCCCTGACCGGCCGCGCGTCTAGTCCCGGACGGCGGCCACCGCGCTCAGTTCCACGAGCACGTCGTGCAGCGCCGCGCCCACGGTCGTGCGCGTGGGGTAGGGCGGCTCGAACGCCTCGCGGTAGATCCGGTTGAAGGTGTCCCAGTCACCGATGTCGGCCAGGTAGGCCGTGACCGAGACCACGTCATCAAGGCCCGCCCCCGCACCCTCCAGGACGCGCCGCAGGTTGGCGATCACGCCGCGGGTCTGCGTTTCCAGCTCCGCGCCGAGCAGCGCTCCCGTCTCGAAGTCGCGCGGCACCTGGCCGGAGATGAACAGCAGGCCACCGGCGCGGATACAGCGGGAGTAGGCACCGGCGGGCGGAGGGGCGTCGGGCGGATCGAGGGACGTCCAGTTGCGCGGGCTCACGGCGGCTCCAGGGTGGAGGTGGGCAGTACCTCCGCCATTCTGCGCTGTCCTGCCCGCGGGTGCCAGGGGAGGGTCAGTTCGCGCGTGAGATTCCCGGCCGGCGGGGCCGTTGCCAGGATACCACGTTGCCAGAAAACCATTGACCCCGGCGGCCTTCCCGCGCCATCGTGGATGACCCCCAGCGGGAGTCTTCA
>Ga0214473_10002392_pt1 | contig 23064 bp, 29 predicted proteins | sample RVTome_7_FD_203509 | JGI IMG/M metagenome (GOLD analysis project Ga0214473, IMG submission 203509) | Soil microbial communities from uranium-contaminated site in the Upper Colorado River Basin, Wyoming, United States - RVT98D197 | ecosystem: Environmental > Terrestrial > Soil > Contaminated >... | reverse complement strand
TGCCCGTCCAGCACAGCGCCGCCGTGTAGAGCGGGCCGCGCGCGCTGCGCGTGCTCGCCGCTCGAATCGAGCTCTGCGCCGCGCTCGGCACCTGCGCCACGTCGAGCAGCAGCGTCCACGCGAGCGCCAGCGCCAGCGCGAGCAGGCGCCGATAGTCGCGAGCGCTGTCGAGCGCCATCGCGAGCAGCAGCAGCGCGCCAGCCGCGATCAGCGCGCCAAGGAGCACGACGCGCGGCGCCGCCCAGCGCTGGCGCGTCGCCGCGAGCGCGCACAGGAGCGCCGCGAGCAGCACGCCCGTCGCGGCGCTCGGCGCGTACGCCAGCGCGCTGCCGACCTGCAGCGTCGCGTTGCCCAGCACCAGCCAGCCGCTCTGCGCGCTCGCCGCCACGCTCAGCGCGCCGCCGCGCAGCTCGACGCGGTGCAGCGCGCCGTCCATCGCGTCGAAAAACTGATCGTTGATCTGCAGCTGCACGTCGCCCCAGCCGCCATAGTAGAGCTCGATCGTCGCGTACGGCATCGGCGCCATCGTTGCGCCAAAACTGCTCGGCTGCGGGTCGGCGACGAGCTGCAGGTACGTGCTCAAGTTGACGGGCACGCAGACGCAGCCAGGGCACACGACGCACGCCGTCGAGCTGACGTTCCACACAACAGGCTCGGGCGGCGCGCGCCACAGCGTCAGCGCCACGCCCAGCGCGACAAACCCGATTTCAGCGCCGACGGGCAGCCAAAAGAGCCGCTGCAGCCGCATTTTTGTTTTTTCGAAATGCTGCGCACTGTGCAAGCCCGCACACTGCAGCGCCTGTCTGCTGCACGTGTCGTCCAAACGCGCCCCATCTCGAACGAGTCCAAATCGTCTTGGATCGAGATTGGCGATTTGCCGTTTGTTGGCTACACGGCGCTGGCCATCGGATGCGGCCTCTACGGGGCCAACACGGCAATCACCGAGCACAGCAAGGAGGATCTTCCAATTCGAGTCATGCTCCCTCCGTTTGCGTTTGTTGGCGGCCTCGTGTTTGGCCCGCCCTACCTAGTGCTCGCCGCCGCGACCTGGCCGATGCGAGCCATGCGCTGAATTAAACTCATGTTTACTCTGACTCGCCCTCGCTGACCAAGCAGACCGCGCCGTCGCGCACCGCGACGCGCAGCAAGCGGCTGCCGCAGCAGCTCCAGTGCGCGATCCAAAGCGGCGCGTTGGACTCCATCACATAGTCGCCGCCCTTGTAGCCGCGATAGGTCTCGCCGAGGCAGTCGCGCAGCAGCGCCAGCAGCTCGTCGACGCGCTGCGCCGCGCCGCTCGGCTCGAGCGCAAGATCGGCATAGTAGCCGCGGTAGCTGTGCGGGTTGGACAGTGCGCAGGGCGCATCGTCCAACAGGATCTGCGCCTCGGGCGCGCAGCACTCGAGCTGCTCAATCAGCGATCCAAGCGTCTGCTGCGCCGCTTGTCGCTTGCCTCGCTCGAGCGCCGAGAAGATGTCAAAGTAGTGCTGCAGCGCGCTCATTTTTTTGCCAACTGCGCGCCTGGCGCATAAAAAGCTGGCGCCAGCAGATTGTTCCCTCTGATGCGCGCCCTCGGCATTGCCCAGCAGCACCAGCGCCACGTCTACCCACGCACGCTAGAAATCACCCATGGGCCAGATCACGTGCGCTTCCAAAGCGGCGGTGCCTGGATCGAGATTTACGCCGACAAGACTGTGTTCCAAGAAGACATGCTCGAGACTGGCAGCTGGGACGATGCTCTTGGAAGCATGCGCCACTATGCGCAGCCCGTGCCGAGCCAAGCACAGACAGTCGGCCCGCTCGCGCCACGCACGTGCCGCGAAGCAATGAAGCCGCCGCCCAACTGCTGGGCGCTTAGCTGCAACGACGACTACTGGCTCGAGCTGCACCTCGGCTGGGATCTGGTGACGGCGTTTAACGACGACACGCTGGATCTGCCCTTTATCTTTGAGCTCGTCGATCCAGGCGAGCTGGCCGTCGCCCGCGCACGCGTCGCCGCGCTGCTCGGCCTCGCGGCGCCCGAGGTCGCGCTGCCCGCAATCAGCCGCATGCGGCGCCGCGTCGCCGAGATGCACGACAAGAAGGCGCAGCGCGGCATCTACTTTCCTATAAACAGTTGATCTCGTTCTGCCGTGGCAAGCCAACGACATACGTGTGCGTCTCTCTTTCGTCGGCTGGATCCACGTGAATCAGCAGCTCCCACGGCACGGGCAACATGTCGATGTATAGGCGACAGTGCTCGCAAAACACATGACTGGAGCCCATCGGGACGTTCAAGGGGCATCTCCAGCCCCACGCTAGGATCTTGTCGCAGCGGATGGCGATCCGTGTTGGCCAGCGCCAAAAGGCAATGTCGACAACCTCATGAACCAAAGGCCAGCTCAACGATTGCCCGCGCTTATAAAGGAAACGACCCCGCGGACGCGGGATTGCCTTGGAAACCCACCCCAGGCGCCAGGCGTCGATTGGTTTCAGGTTTTGCGCAAGCACAGCCAGCACAGCCAAGGCGTTGGATTCGGTCATGTCAGTTTATGTCGAGCTCGTTTTGGCGCGACTCGACCACGCGATACGTGTGCGACGCTTTTTCGTCTGCTGGATCAACGTGAACAAGCATCTCCCACGGCTCGGGCGCCAGCCAAAGGCGCAGACGACACTGTGCGCAAAACGCATGTCGCTCCTCATAGTCTGAAAACGGCTTGCGAATCGAGTTGCACCGCCAGCGATAGGATTGAAAAACCAAGAGCTGTTCGCAGCGGATGGCGATTCGCGCTGGCCAACGCCGAAAGCCAATGTCGACAATGACGGGCTGCAGAGAATCTGTGCCATTGCCTCGCACACGGAGAAAACGACCGCGTGGGCGTGGGATCGCTTTGGAAACCCAGCTCAAACGCCAAGCATCGATTGGTTTCAGGTGTTGCGCAAGTATTGCCAGCGCAGTTTTGGCGGTGGATTTAGTCATGTGTACGCTCTCGTTTATTCTGGCCACATCGCAGCGGCAATCGCGGGCACGTGCGCGCAGAGCAGCTGCTTGATCGCGTCGGCGACCTCGCGGTGCTCGAGCTGCGTGCTCGGCGCGCAGCGCAGGTCGCAGTAGTGCAGCCACGAGCGCAGCGTGCCGTTCATGTAGAGCGTCGTCGGCGAGCACATTGGCAGCACGGCGCGGGCGCACTCTTTGGCAATGCCGTCGCTGATCATCGCCTCGTACTCGGCGTGCACCGCGTCAAGCAGCTCGCCGATGTGCTGCGTGTGCTTGGCGACCAGCGCGTCGGGCAGGTCGTCGTGCGACGACTGGCGGTTCTTGGCGTCTTGGCGGCGCAGCGCGGGCGGCGCCGCTTTCGGCGCGACGGCGTAGCGCTGCGAGTACTCTTGGAACGTAAAGCTGCGGTGGCGCAGCAGCTGCGCGCTCACGGCGCGCGTCGTCTCGATGCGCACGCACATGTTGACCATCTCAAACGGGCTCCAGTGCGCGTGCTCGATCAGGTAGCGCAGCAGGCGCGGCGCCGTCGCCGCATTGTCCTGGTTCTCGGGATTCGAGACGCGCGCCATGTGCGCGACGAGCGCCTCGGCGCCAGGCGTGATCCACTCGAGGCGCACCTGCATGTATGCTTTGTGCTTTTCTCTATTACGCGCCAAAAGCTACTGGTAGCGCCGCGACATGAGCGTCGCCTGGTCGCCGAGAAACGCGGCGCGCTCAAGCTACTGGTAGCGCCGCGACATGAGCGTCGCCTGATCGCCGAGAAACGCAGCGCGATCCATCTCGTACGAGCGGTTTTGCACCTGCTTTTGGCTGCCGTTCATCTCGGGCCGACCAAAGAGCTGCGCCGCGGCCGTGTTTGGCGCCATCGGGCCAGGGCGCGGCGCCTGCTGCTGCGCCTGCTGCTGCGCTTGGGGCCACGCCTGCGCGGCGCCGCGAACCTGAAACTGCGGCGGCGCACCACTGCGCGGCGCATAGGGCGGCAGCTGCTGGTGCTGCACATAGGGCGACGGCGGCGGTTGGTATGACGGCGGCGGCTGCTGGTACGACGCATGCGGCTGCTGGTACTGTAGCGGCTGCTGATAGGGCGCATGTGCCTGCTGCTGATAGGGCGCATGTGCCTGCGGCGCATAGGATGGCGGCTGCCCGTAGCCTTGGGGCGCGCCCTGCTGCTTTTGCAGCAGCTCGAGGTGCTGCACGGGCGTCAGGTTGCCAGGATCGCCGATTGGGCGCAGCACCTGGCCGCGCTGCTGGTCGAGCGCCGACATGACCTGATCAATCTGCGGGCCGCGCTGCTGGCGCGTGTCGATTGCGTAGAGCGACGACACCTTGGGCATGTTGAGCAGCGCCTCGTGCACAAAGGAAAAGTTCTCGCCAGGGCCCGACGGCACCAGCTCCGAGGTCGGCGCCGCCTCGACGTCGCCAACGGCCATGCCGATCACATCTTTCGTCGCCTTGGCATTGACCCAGCGCAGCGCGTCGTCGCCGAGCCAGACCTGGTTGCGCTCGTCGACAACCGTCGGCACACCGACGAGGCCGCGCACGGGGTACTGGTCAATGTTGATCTTCGTGATCTTCGAGTCGAGCAGCGGATCGCGCGCCAGGTGCGAGAGCAAGTTGACGCAGTGCGCGCAGCTGGGCCGATAGTAGAGCGTCTGCTCGTGAAACTCCTCGGGGCTCAGCTTTTTGAAATCAATCTCGGGCGGCCGCTGAAACTGCGGCACCTGGCCCGCGGCGACCGACTGGGCCAGCATCTGCTCATAGTTGTCGGGCGCCACGACCTGGCCGTGCGCCGTCTGCACCGAGCGCACCGCCTGCGGGTTGCCCTGCGGGTCCAGGTAGACCTGACCCGCGCGGTACTGCTCCATCGAGAGGCCGCGCTGCTGCAGAAACGCCGCGAGCTTGGCGTCGTACTGCTGGCGGTGCACCGCCTCTTGCTGCTGCTGCGCGTTGCTGTACTGCGCGGCGACCTGCTGGTGCACGCCCGCCGTCGCCTGCTGCTGCGCCAGCAGGCCCTGGTAGCTGCTCGGATCAAAGTAGCTGTTGAAGTTTTGCGCCTGCAGGTACTTTTGGTACGCGTTGTTCGGGTCGGCCTGCTGGTAGCCCGCGGCGCCGAGCTGCTGCTGGTACTGCTGCATGCTCTCGCGCCACTGCTGGTTCTTCTGCTCCTGCGCCTGCTGCCAGGCGCGGTACTCGCCCTGCTGCTGCTGCCACGAGTAGGCGCCCTGCATCGTGTTTGCTCGCTGCGCTCGACAAAATTCTCGACGCCGCCGCAACGGAAACAAAAATCCCACGCTGCTCGGGCAGGCTAGTTTAGCTCTTCAACCACATATGGACAGCCAATGTGATTGAGTTGAGTCCTCAACTCGGCGACGGCCGCGTGCCACGCGGCGGGCGGCTGATCAAGGCCCCACGGTCGCAAGCGCCAAGTAATGTCGTTGTAGCTGCTGTCAAGACGGATGGCGCACTTGGAAAGCGCACGCTGCATCTCGTCAAACACAAGACGGCGCAACTTTTCATCTGGGGTTAGGAAATCCAACTGATCATTGAGCAACGTCAGCCAGCCGCTTTCGCGACGGCTGATTGACAGGCCAGTCGGGCCAGGCGCGCCGTAGCGCGGCGTTCGCAGGCGCACGCGCGCTGGGCCGTCGCGAAAGGCCGCAGCCATGTTGATCAGATTGTCGAGGCGATTCAGCGCCGCTGCTTCAAGTGCGTGACGATTCAAGCGCGTCGCTAGCTCTGCAATGGCGGCAATCTGCGCCCAGCCCGCGATCCAGTACTCGCCGCGCAGGTAGGCCAAGAGCTGGAACAGCACCGCGACGCCGCAGGCATAGCGATTGCCAATGAGCGGGTAGCTGCCAAGGAGCACCGCATCGGCAAACTCGAAACGCTTTGGCAACAGATGCAGCGCCTGCATGCAAGTGAAAAGCGCGCTACTTTATTTCCACAACATAGGGACAGCCAACGAGATCAAGCTTGCCCGTGAGCTCGGCGACGGCCGCCTGCCAGACGGCGGGCGCCTGCTGCAGGCCCAGCGGCTGCAGCGCCATCGAGATGTCGTTGCAGCCGCTTTCCCAGCTCAAGGCACACGTGTCCAGCGCACGCGCAATCTCCTTGTACACGATGCGCAGCAGGCGCACGTCGGGCACGCGCCAGTGGAAATCATAGTGCGGGCGATCATTGAGCAGCGCCAGGCTGGCTCGCCCGTGACTGCGCGAGAGGCCCGCTTTCGTGTACTTGGGCGCCCACAGCCTGACCAGCACGGGGTTTCCGCGAAACGTGGCCACCATGCTGATCAGCGTGTCGAGGCGATCCAACGCCGCTGCGTCGAGTGCGTGCCGATCCAAGCGCGGCGCCAGCTCTGCCACGCTGGCAATCTGCGCCCAGCTGGCGATCCAGTACTCGCCGCGTAGGTAGGCCAAGAGCTGAAACAGCACGGGAACGCTGCAGTCAAAGCGGGCGCCAATCAGCGGGTAGTTGCCAAGGAGCACCGCGTCGGCAAACTCGAACCGCTTTGGCAACAGATGCAGCGCCTGCATTAAAAAAGTTTCAACTACTCGCTGTCCTCGGTGCTAATCCAGCTCGCGCTCTCGCTGTCGCTGCTGTGCGCGGCGTCGGCAAACGTCGCGGCGGTCCAGCGCGGGCTCTGCTCCTGCACCACCTGCTCGTGGCACTCGAGAAAGTGCGCCAGCTCGGCGATGATCGGGCGCAGCTCGCGCGGGTGCGGCACGCCGAGCTCGAGCTCTTGATCCAAAAAGTAAATCACGCAGTTCTCGCCCTGCAGCTCGCCTTGAAAGTCGAGCGGCGCGCCGAGCCAGCCGTGCGGATCGCGGCGCCGCAGCATGCCCTGCAGCGTGTGCCCGACGTGCCAGGTCCACTCGCGCCGCTCGGTGCCCAGGCGCTCGAGCGCCGCGCGAAACACCTGCAGAAACACCAGCTCGGGCCCGAGCAGCGCGCTGATCGCCGTGTACATGCACGTCAGCACGGCGCCGTCGACGCGCGCGTCGAGCGGCACCGCTCGGGCCAGGTACGCCTGCGCCATGCGCGGGTCGAGCCACTGCACGCCGATCGCCTGCACCTGCTCGAGCGCCTGGGCGTCGAGCAGCGCCATCTGGCCGTCGTAATCAAACGCCATCGCGATTGTGGTTTTTGATCTGCACGCGCACATTGTTTTCGCGGCGCGCCCAACGCTCGAGCTCAAAAAACCAATGGCCACGCAAGACGGCCAAGTGCTGGCCAACTTGAAGCGCCCGCTGCCCGACGCCAAGCACGAGGCCAAGCGACAAACGCGTGACAACAGCGCAGCCCACGATCTAGAGTGTGCCAACGATCCAAGCGCACCATGGCCCAGCCCGACCGAGGCAGACGAGTCGCTGGATCGCGGCGAGGCAGAGCCAGCGCACGATCGGGCCGACGCGCTGGACGCTGAAAGCGACGCAGACCATGGTGCAGAGCCAGCGCTCTTGGACGACCACGATCAGAGCGACAGCAGCGCGGCGCTCTTGGACGCAAAAGATGATGCGCTTTCCCAAGGCGACGCGTCAATTTCGGACGACGGCGAGGCTGCAGAGCCAGCGCTCTTGGATGACCACGATCAGAGCGACAGCAGCGCGGCGCTCTTGGACGCCCAAGATGATGCGCTTTCGCAAGGCGACCCGTCAATCTCGGACGACGGCGAGGCTGCAGAGCCAGCGCTCTCGGATGACAACGATCAGAGCGACAGCAGCGCGGCGCGCTTGGACGCTCAAGATGATGCGCTTTCGCAAGGCGACCCGTCAATCTCGGACGACGGCGAGGTTGCAGAGGCAGCGCTCATGGATAACCACAATCAGAGCGACAGCAGCGCGGCGCTCTTGGACGTCCAAGATCATGCGCTTTCCCAAGACGCGTCGCTTTCAGACGACGGCAGCGCTTTGGCCGCGCTTTGTAACGACAGCGCCGAGGATGCAGAGCTACTTGATTCGCGCGACGGCAGCGCGGCGCTCTTGGATAATGCGCGTTCCCAAGGCGTCGCGTCGCTTTCAGACGACGGCAGCGCGTTCGCAGAGCTTCCTGATCATGCGCTTTCCCACGGCGACGCGTCACTTGCAGACGATGGCAGCGCTTTTGCTGAGCTTCCCGACGAGTCAGCACTTGATTCGCGCGACGACAGCGCGCTCTTGGAAGATTATGCGCTTTCCCAAAGCGCAGACGCCAAGGTTGCCGAGCCACTTGATTCGCGCGACGGCAGCGCGTCGCTGTTGGATCAGGCGTTTAATCAAAGCGCAGGGTCCGAGTCTGACGACCGCGTGTTGCTCTTGGAAGTTGGCGCCGTCCAAGATCAAGCGCCTCGGAGCACCAATGCTTTGCCGTCAAGCGGTTCCAGCGAGGCGCCAGCGCTTGGGAGTGACAGCAGCGGCGAGCCCGCGTCTGTTGGCGTTGCAGATCAAGGGCCTGCGCTCGAGCTGCACGAGGCGCAGGACGGTGCGCTGCCGCTGGCCGAGGTGGTTGCACTCACGATGCTCGATGAGCCCGCCGAGCAGCGCGACGTGCGCGCGCAGATTGGCGATTGGATCAAGGCGCGTCCAAAGAGGCTGCCGTTGGTCATCTTGCCGCCCGACGCGCCCGACGCGCCCGACGCGCCTGTCGCTGCTGATCAGAGAGCGCTGGTGCCCGCCGCTCCAAGAGCGCTGGTCCCCGCGTCGCAAGTCATTGATCTGAGCGACTTGCCCGACAACCCGCTGCTTGATTTGTCGGTCGGCGCGCTGGTCAGCGTGCTGCAGGGCAACGCGACGTGGTTTGGCCGCGTCGAGAACCGCTACCTCTGGGTGCGCTGGTTTGTCGAGCGCCCCAGCGCCGAGGGCACCGAGGGCACCGAGCGCATCCATGATCTCGCCTCCGCGACCGCGCGCCTGCCGCTCGACGCGGCGCTGCGCAGTGTCGAGGCGACGCGCTCGCGCCTCCCAGTCGACGCGCCGCTGCGCAGCGTCGAGGCGGCGCGCTCGCGCGCGCTGCGCAGCTGGCGCGTCGGCGCCGAGCGCGAGCAGCTCGACCTGCGCATCGGGCACTGCGTCGCTGTGCGCCAGGGCGCGACGCTGCGCTACGCCAAGATTGCCAAGCTCAGGCTCGACGTGCGCTGTCTCTTGGACGAGCGCCTCCGCGTTTACAATGTCGACCTCGCCGCGCTGCAGAGCAACGTCAGCGACCGCGAGGTGGCTGATCGGCGCGACGCGCTCGACGTGATCGAGGTGCGCGCGCGCCCTGCGCCGCGCCCGCCCGAGGCGCCGCGCACCGTCTACCAGCTCAAGCGCCGCACGTTTGTCGCCGTCTGGAACGCCGATCGCAGCGACTATCGCATCGCCTACGTCGACCTCGGCAAACGCCGCCGCACGGGCAAGCTGATTTTCTACAATGCACTTGGCAACGACGTCTTTGCGCCCAGCGAAGCCAAGCATCGCTTTGTCAACGCCAAGTACCAGGTGATTGCCGACGTCGGCCTAATCAGGGGCGGCCTCTTGGTCGACGAGCTCAGCCAGCGGCCCTACCGCATCCGCCTGCCCGAGCAGACCGTCGCCGAGATCCGCGCCGTCATGCTGCGTCAAACACAGTGAAACGTTTTGTTTTTACTTGCACTTGCTCACATTTTGATAAATGCGAAAATCACGAGCCATCCAAAAAGCAAACCTGTTGCTAGCAGACGATCTGACATGGAAAAGCATCCAACAAAGGGCACTGGAAGACAATATGCATTCATCGGGTCGGGCAGTGTTTCATTGTGCAGCAATGGCAACCAAAGTAGCACATCGATACTATCTTTCACTTCACGGTCTTGCATTTTTGCGAGATTTGTGGCAGCGCGCGTCTAGTTTACTGGCTGGTATTGTGCGTCGCAGAGCAAGTGGCTATAGTACTTAAAGGCAGGGGCGCTGCCCAGGACTGATCCACCGAGCCAAACCAGCTGTACGATGCCCATTGTCCAAACCGAATCACAGCGATTCGTCAGAATCAACACAATCCCATCAACAAACCAAATCACTTTGAACAGCACTGTGATAAAGTGGATGGGCACCAAGGCACGCGTCACGCGCTCTGCCTTGGTGCGCACAGCCCGCACGACAAGCCACAGCAGCGCTGCGGTGGTGGCGAGGTTGGTGCTTCCCGAGAGAATCAGCCAATTCGACAAACTGAACGAGATCCGAGCCGAGGGGCAGCTGCGCCAGCTCTGCACACCGACAATGATCGCAGCCAAGTCGATTGACGAAAACAACAGCGCACCGCAGTAGAGCAAGCACACGCTGTCGTCCATGGTGTTGATTTGCGTCAAGTGGAAAAAGTTGATGGGCGCCAGGATCTGATCTGCAAAAACCGCGCCGCGTGATCTGGTGTCGCCGAGTTTACTCACACTGGATTGTACGACTCGCAGAGCCAGTGGGGATAATATCGGAACGCGCCGACGCTGCCCAGGATCTGCAGGCCGAGCCAGACCAGCTGCACGATGCTCATGGTGCAAACAGCGTCGCACGGATGCGGCGAGATCAACACAATGCCAACGACAAACCACGCTGCCTTGAGGAGCACCGCGACGCAGTGCACTGGCACCACGGCGCACATCACCTGCTCCGACTCGGTCTGGACAAGCCGCACGATTAGCCACAACAAGACCGCGTGCATGACGAGATCTGTGCTTCCCGAGACAAAAAGCCACGACGCCAAATCAAACGTGCGACTGTTGTGTTGTGCACCAACAACCACGGCAGCCACGTCGATTGAGGAAAACACCAGCGCCGAGCAGTAGAGCAAGCACAGGACGAGGCGCTTGTCGTCCATATGTCTTTGTTTTACTGGCGAGCGTTGGCAAAGGCGCGCAAGCGCGGCGGATAGCAAAAAAAGTTGACGGGCGTGCGCGTCTCGCGCATAGTGTGCAGCTCGCCGTTGGCAATCGCAAGGGCCAAGATCTGATCGACAAACACGGCGCCGCACAATCTTTCGTCGGTCAGCTCGATCACCTCGTGGCGCTGCGGGCCCGACGGCAGGCAGTCGGACAACCACGCCGCCTCGACGGGGTGCTCGTATGCATCGACGAGCTCGTCGGCGCGCGCCACAAACGTCCACGTCCAACGGCGCAGGCGCAGATCGGCACCGAGGGTCTCGGCGCGTCTGGTAATTTCAACTGGTATGTCGAGATATTCTTGCCAGCACTCTTGGAGAAGCGGCGGCAGCTCGTTGTACGTGACACGCTGATCACGGGTCTGCAACAACTCGCTCATGTTGCTGTTTTACTGCGCGTCGAGGCGCTCGCGCATCCAGGCAATCTGCTGCTGCGCCAACGCTGCGGGATCTTGGCCAACAACGACCAAGAGGCGACCGTCTGCGCAGGGCTCGTAGTTGCCCAGATCGACTAAATCTATGCGCGCGGGCACGAGGCGACAGGCTGGCTGTGCCATGAGCAGCGTCGCGACGAGGCCCGTGTCGGCATTGACAAACTGGCGCGGGCACGCGGCAATGCTCGCCGCGATCTTGCCGCCATAGCGCTGGGCGTGCTGATTCCACGCTGCAATGGCGCGCAGCACGCCCGCGGGCAGCGCGTCCAAGAGCGTTGGATCGTGCACAGCGCTGTCGCCCACCGCAAACTGCGCTTCATAGTAGAGCACGCGATCAAAGGCGTCGAGCAGCGCCAGCAGCTGCGCGGCGGCGACGCCCTCGTCGAGCAGGCAGCGCAGGTTGAAGCCGCCGTACAGCGCGAGCGCCGAGCCGCGCAGCAGCGCCGCGTCGGTGCGCAGCAGCTCGCGCGGCGGCGCCAGGCAGATTACCAGCGCGTCGCAAAACAGCTCGGGCTGCCAGGGCGGAAACGCGTGCGCGCTAGCGTTGCCGTAGGAGAAATCCAGCGCGCTGGGCAGGCCGACATAGATCTGATCAGCAGCCAGTCTGAGTGTTTTTTGAATAAAGGCAGCTTTCGTCTGTGGATCACGCCATCCGTTGGCAATGATCTGCGCCTTGGCCAGCCAGCCCGCTTGCTGCAACAGCAGCAGCGCAATCAGATCGTCGGGCTCGCCATCCGTCACAATCGTCAGCCGCGCGCGCTCAAACTCGGACAACGGCGGGCGCAGTTGCATTTTTGCGCGCTCGAAAATGAGCGTCGAGCAAGTCGCTGCCAAGCTGACGCCCGTCTCGCCGCGACGCAAGCACTCGCAGCGCGGCCTGCTCACCTGGGCTGGGCTGCAGGCTGAGCGAGATCAGCTGCGGGCGCTCGCCACAATCTACCGCGACGCAGATCTCGCACTCGACGCGGTTTCGCGCAATCCCTTGGACGACACGGTGCGAGCGCTCAAGCAGCCCGACGCACCCAACCTGTTGGAGGCACGCCGCGCCGCGCTGGCGCAGGAGGAGCTGGTCCAATACCACAAGCACCTCGTGCAGAATCTCGGCGTCGACTATCACCTCGCGCGCCGCGAGTGGGCCACAATCCTCAATCCGCACCCCCTCGAGCTGGCGCAGTGCGATCGCAACCTCGAGGACTAGACAACAATAAACCGTTTTTTTTTTGTTTTTAGATCTGCGCGCGGCTCAAGTGCCGCGCAGTGCGCGTTGGCAGAAAAGCACATGCTCGAGTTGAAAAGTGTCGTTGCGCCAGAGCTGGCAGCTCTGGGCGCCGTGCCGTTCTGGGCACCGTTTCTGCTGTCGTCGTATCGGCGCGAAGTCGGTCGAGCCGTCGTGCTGCGCCAGATCTACCGCGGCGCAGCGCCGCTGCTGCTGGGCACGCTGGCCTACGGCCCGATCGCAGCGGCTGCCGACGCGCTGCCAAGGCTGGCGACGCCAGATCCAAGCCTTGCGCAGCGCGCGGGTGCCTGTGCGCTCGTCGGCGTGCTCTCGTCACCGCTCTACACGTTTCTGCGGAGCCGCTCGATTGGCGCGCAGCAGAGCGTCGCCGTGCCGCCGCTGGCTGGCGCCGCGGCGTTTGCGGGCCGCAACGCGCTGTTCGCGCCGCTGCTGCTGGTGCTGCCGCCCGCCTTCCAGCCGAGCCTCGGCGTCGCATCGTTTCCCTGCGCCGCCGCGCTCTCGACGCTGGTCACAATGCCCGCAGACGTGCTGATCAGCCGCAGGATGCTGACGGGCCAGAGCTACGCCGCGCTGATCAGACAGTTTCGCCTGCCCGACTGCGGCCCGCTGCGCGGCTGGACGCTGCGCTTTGTCGCGACCACGATCGAGTTTGCCGCCTTTACTACGCTGCGCGCGTGGCTCGAGTAAAGCAACAGTTGTTTTGTTTGCCAAATGGAAGCCATCTACGCGGAATGCCGCCGACTGCGCGATGCGTTTGAGGCCAGCGAACGCGAAAAGATCCCAAGCTGGCAGTGGCGCAGCGAGGACGGCGAGGCCTACCTGTGCAGAGAGGCGTACGACGAACTCCAGGACAAGACAGCGCGCTACTACCAGCGCCTGCTGGACGAGCGCACGCGGCGTGTGCCCAAGTAAACGATCCAAAACGTGCGCTCTTTATTGGAACCAATGCTTGGCCATGCGTGCCAGCTGATCGTCGTCAACAGCCGCGCTAGGTAGCAGGGCGTCAACATCGCAGCGCGGACAGAGGGCTGTGTTGTCGGCGGTGTAGCGTGTGATTTCCGAAACCTGGCCCCGAGCACAGCAGTGCACACAGGCGTACTGTCCAGAGGCGTCGCTCTCCAAGTGAGCCTTGTTTGCAAAGCAGAGCTGGTGCAGGTGTTCTAGTTTGAGTTCCATTATTTTGTGCCGACGACCGAAAAACGATGCTCTTGAATCACGCCGTTTGGCAGTGTTTAGACCCCTTTCTTGGCCTCGCCGATCGCTGCGCAGTGCGCGCCAGCTGCTGGACAGCGCGCCTCGCCGCGCCGCTCTACGCGCTGCTGCCTGGCGAAATCGTGCACGAGTCGAAACGACGTCTGATCTGGCAGCATAACAATTGTCGTCTTTCGACGCGCGACGGCCTGCTCGACGGCGTGCAAACGCGCAGCGGACATGCTGATCAGCGCTGGCGCCGCGGCTGCCTGCTGAGCGACACGCAGAGCGAATATCGTCGCGGCGTGCGGCACGGCGCGGGCGCGCCGCACGTCGCGGCGTCGGATCACCACTATGCGAGCTACCAACAGCATTGGCGCTACGGCCGCGTCGTGCTCGCGCGCAGCTATGGCTGTGGTGAGCCTAGTGGACACTGCTTTCGATCGCACAGTCGCACCATCCGCGAGCGCAGGATTCCGCGCCGCAGAACCAAAGCAGGCCGTGTCCAACAGTGATCAGCTGAAAAAAAGCACAAAGCAATGCCACGTCCGACAGCGGCCAACCGCTTCCTCGTGGCGCGTTGGCTCGAGCTGCTGTACTGGCTCGCGCTGGCCGTGTGCGCGGCGTACGCGACGAGCCTCGATGCCGAGTGCAGCGAGCTGGTGTGGTGGCTGCACGGCGCGCAGGCGCTGCTCTGGCTGCTGCTCGGCTACCGCGCCTGCGCGCTGCCGCTGCGCCCGCTCTCGCAGCGCACGCTCGGCGCGCGCCGCCACGCGGCGCTCGCCGTCGCCTACTGCCTCGTCGCGCTGCTGATCTTTGTCGCGTGGCCCGCGATCGGCGTGGCGCTCTGGGCCGAGTGCATCAGCAGCGACGACGCCGCGCACTGGCTGCTCGTGCTCGCGGCGGGCAGCTTTGTCGGCGGCGTCGGCGCGACCGCAGCGCTGATCTGCAGCGGCGCACACAGCGACTTGACGCTGCCGCTGGCGCAGTCGCGCGTCTCGCTCGAGCGCTTTGTCGCGCTGCCGCAGCTCGAGTTTGTCGGCGCCAGCTGGACCGCCAGCGCGCCGCAGGGCGTCGCGCGGCCCGTGCTCAACGAGCCGCTCTGCATTGTCTGCCTCGAGCACTATGCCGACGGCGATCTAATCAAGTTTTTGCCCTGTGGGCATCACTACCACGGTGAGTGCCTGCAGAGCTGGCTCTGTCAGCACGACAGCTGTCCAACGTGTCGTCAGCAAGTGTAAAGAGAGTGTTTTAGAGTTTCTGTCGCTTGGCCTTGAAGTTTTTGGCAGTAGATTTGCGCGCTGCTTTGGGTGCTGGCGGATCATCCAGCGCCTGCTGCGGCTGCGCGTCGGGCGTCTGCGGCTGCGGCTGTGCGTCGGGCATCTGATCGCCGAGGGTTTGCCTCCACTGGCGATACTCGTCGCCGTCAATCGGCACAAAGTCCTCTTGGCGCTGCTGGCCGTTGTAAAACATGTAGACGACTTGGATAAAGTGCTTGGGCGTCCAAAGCTGATCTAGCCATGCCTGGATGTCGTCGCCGAGCGCCTCGAGGCGATCGGCTTCAGACAGCTCGACGACTTGGCCAGCAGCGTCGCGGTAGCGGTCGGGGTTCCAGCGCCAGACCGTGGTCGGCTCGATGGTGCCCGAGTTGACGATTTCGCTGAGCCTTGAGTCTTCAGCAAGCCTGAGGCGCTCGCTCAGCGTGACGCGCGACAAGTGCAGCTCGCTCCACTTGGCCTTGATGTCGGCCGCCAAGCAGGCATAGTTGCTTGAGCGGTGCTGGTGCTCATCGCACTCGACAATCGCAGTGCCAAAGAGCGTCAGCAGGCGCACGTCGGGTCGGCGACGGGAGCAGCCCGCTTCGTCGGGATCCTGCTTGTCCAAGTAGACGGTAAGGACATCAGCGTGATTCGAAAATCGCTGCATCAAGTATTGCGCGCAGCGGTACTCGACGCGATAGGCGGCTGCATCGCCGTACTTGAACGTACCGCATTCAAAGCAGAGCTTTTCAGTGGCAAAGAGGCGATGGACAGGTGATCGGTGCTTCTGTGCGGCGCAAGCTTGACAGGCGCCGAGGTGGACGCGCTGTTCGTGTTGAATGCGGCTGCAATTTCTTTTGAAAGACTTAGTGCAGCCCGCTTGACAAACAAATGGTCGGTCTTCGCAGTGCACACTTGCTACGTGTCTTTTCAAGGTGGTATTGGATTTGAAAGGCACTGATTTGCAACCTTCAATCGAGCAAGCGTGGTCTCGAGCGTTGCTGTGCACATACTTCCGATGCGAATAGAGATGTTGAGGCAGCTTGAACGAACGCGGGCAACCCGCCTCGGTGCATCGGTACGGCCTGTCCCCAGCATGCCTTTGTGTGTGCGTCGCAAGGCTTCTGGCTGAGGTGAAAGCCTTGCCGCACATCGGAAACTTGCAGGGGTATGGCAACACGACCAGATGCCGCACTTCGTGATCGGCAAGAGATGTCTTGCGTTTGAAACTTTCAGGGCAGCCAGGATACACACACTTGAAAGGTCGGTCGGTTCTGTGAGACAGCATGTGTGCGGTGAGCTCGGATTTCGCCACAAACGGCTTGCCGCAGTTGGGCTCTTGGCAAACGTGCTTCTTGATGCCCTTGTGTATTTTCAAGTGATGCTGTAGGCCCTCGCGCGAAGCAAAAGGCTTTCCACAATTTTCGACATCACAACGGTAAGTCTTTTCGCCAGTGTGGCGGTGGCTATGCCGCCGCAGCTTGGCAGCCGAGGGAAAGCCGTGCCCACAATCAGGACAATGATGCGATTTCTGCCCTGTGTGGGTTTTCTCATGGGTGGAACGGTTGCCAATACTTGTAAAAGACGAGTCACATCCTGAAAAGCGACAACGGTATGGCTTGTCCCCAGTGTGCGTCCTCAGATGATGCTTCACCTCGTTTTTCGTGACAAACGCCTTGTCACATCCCTCCCACGAACACCTGTAGTTTTTCTCTCCAAGGTGTCGTTTGAGATGAGATTGCAAATCCCAATTGTTTGCATACTTTTTGGTGCAGTTTTCAAACGTGCAGGCAAACTTGGGTTCTTCGTGGCGCATGCGATGGTGCTTGGACAGTTCGCTTGACGTGAAGAATGAGCTCGGACAGTCTCGACAGTGGTGCGTCGGTGGTTGATGCCGCTTCTGATGCGTTAAGAGGTTGGCCTTGTTGCCAAACGTGCGCCCGCATGTGTCGCATGCAAACTCTGCCATGGCGAAAAAAAAAGTGCGCAAGCAAAACCCCGCTCTATTTCAAACCGCGGCTTTTTTTTTCCGCGCGCGTAGGAAAAATAGGGCCGCCCGAACGAAGCAACAATGAGCGAGGCTTGGATCAACTATGACAATCAAAACTTTCGCGCAATCAACAACAGCGAGGCGTTTGGGCGCTGGTGGGGCTCGAGTGGCGGAAGATGGCCTCGTGGCAGTTTCCAAGGTGCAGAGCGCCTTGAGATTGGACAGTGGCCCCGTGTCAGTAACCCGCCACTGAGCAATGCCTGGTATCCCGAGAGTGGCACGTTAAAGTGCAATCGCGAGCGGCCCTGCCCCTGGGGCGGCAAGGACAATGCAGGCGTGCTGGTGCGCCAGGACGGCGTCGAGATGCGGCGGGGCATGTGCCTGCAGAGCGGCCGCTGCGATTGCCCAATCGGGCAGCGCGGCGACTCGTTTTGCGCGGGGCAAGCGCACCGCGACGCGTTTGGCCAGGTCGTGTGGCCAAGCTCGCAGCTCGGCGTCGTGACCTATGATCCGTACCAGGCGAGCAACTTTTGGTAAACGTGCTTTTTTATGCAAGCTCGCGCACGCGCTGCTGGACAAGGCGCTCGAGCAGCGCGTCTTTTTCGTCGGCGGGCAGCTGCTGCAGGCAAAAGAGCAGCAGGATCGGCAGGTACGTGTCGATTGCGAGCGCGTCTTGCAGCGTCGCGCTGGACGGCAGGTGCTGCGCGAGGTGCCAGCGATAGGCGTGCGCCAGGACGCAGTCCTCGTGCGGCAGCGCGGCGGCGGTGCGATCGAGCAGCTCGCCAAACCTGTGCGCGAGGCCCGCGCAGCGCGGCAGCTGCGGCTCGTCGGTCTGGAGCAGCGCGGGCATCAGGTCGAGCGGCGTGCCCTGCGGCACGCAGGAGCTCGTGGCCAGCGCGCCGTCGACGCCGAGCGCGTGATCTGGCACCGCGGCGCACTCGCCCTGCACCACCCACGCCTCGCCTGGCGCCTGACGCAGCGCATACTGCAGCGCGTCTTGATCGTGAAAATCAAACAGGTTAATCTCGCCCGCGGCGCCCTGCGGCGCAAAGCAGAGCAGCTCGGTCATGTGCTTTCTGCGGTGGTTTTGGTTTTGGTTTGTCGGGTTGGCGCAGTGCGGCGCCGAGGCGACGTGTCGGCGCGGGCCTTGGCGCACGTCCTGGCCATGACGAGCATCGGCTCGTCGAGCATCGAGGGGTCCTGCAGCACATCCTCGAGCCTCTCTTGACTGAGCAGAGGATCCGCCTGCGCATAGTTCCCTGTGGTGCCGTCATAGTAGTTCCACTTGTACATCTGCTCAATCAGTGCGCGCTCGTGTGGCTGCGTCAGGTCAAACGCATAGCCATAGTCGCCAATCGCCAGATCAACAACGCGTCTGCCCCGCAGCCGATAGAACACGTTGGCGGGCTGCAGATCGGCATGCACCACATTGTCGGCGCGCATCGCCGCGACCTTGGCCTCGAGCAGGCGCGCCACCTCGGCGCTGCGCTCGGCGCTGTGGCACCACGCCAGCTGGCGCAGCGAGCCGTCCCAGCGCTCCATCGCGATGAGGCCAACCTCGTACGGCACCGCCAGCTCGAGCGCCAACGCCAGCTCGTTGTCGGCGTGGCCCGCGCCGCGGCACGCCAGCAGCACGCGCGGCCCGTAGCCGCCGTCCGAGGCCCGCTTGGCCAACGCCGCCTCGTTGTCAAAGTCGCGAATCAGCTCTTCGTAGGACTGTTTCGAGGCCTTGCTCGGGTCGGGCTGCGACAGCACCTGCACCTTGACCACCACGTTGCAGTCGCCCTCGAGGCACGTCCGATACACCTTGCCATACGTGCCCGCGCCAATCAGCTCGCGCACCACGACAGCATCGATCGGGCACCGCGCGACTTGGAATTCGACGCGCGGCTCCATTGGTTTTAGCATCTAGCGCCACCAGAAAAAAAAGGATGACGTTTGACGCCGACGCCGCCGAGGCGTTTCTGCGCAGGCGCTGGGAGGCGGCCGAGCCCACCTGCGTCACCTGCGTCGTGCTCGACGCAGATCCAGCCGAGCCCTGCGCCGCTGATCCGCCGCTGGCAAGACGCTTGATCGCGCTGCTGGAGGAGACTGCTGTCCCAGGCAAGGTCAAAGCAACCAAGCGCAGCGCCAAAGCCAAGGTTGCCGATCACAAAGCCAAAGCCAAGCAAGAGCAAGAGCTGGCCGATGGCGCCAGCGCGAGCTCCGATCTGCCCGCCAACGTCGAGCTGGTCTACCTGCCCATCGACGCGGGCCGCCTGCTCGTGCTGCTGCCGCGCAGCGGGCTCGAGCAGGGCCGCCTGCAGCGCTACGCGGCGCACCTCGTCGCGTACTGGGCGCGCCGCGCCGACGCGGCCGAGCGCCTGGCGCACGAGCTCGACGCGCTGCTGCGCACACACCGCGGTGTGGTGCCGCCGCGCGAGCTCGTCGCGCAGCTGCGGCCGCGCCTGCCCGCCCGCCTCGAGCAGCACCAGAGCAAGCCGATCTGGGAGCTGATCGAGGTGCGCCGCTACTTTCTCGCCAGCGTCGGCCCCCTGTCTGCCGCCGACGCTGTGTATCCCAACGCTGTCGCCATCGTGCCGAGCGCCGACGGCGGCGCACAGCTGCTCGACTATGATCAACTGCAGGCCATGATGCTCTCAAAAACCTAGCTCTGTTTAAACACTGCTGCCAAAGAGTCTAGCTGTGGACGTGATCATTTTTAAATTTTCAAAGATTATTGGAAGAGGTCAATCTGAAAGCTGAGCATCGGCTCGAGCGCGCCATCGTTCTCCCACTGAATGGCGTCAATGAGGCCAGCTGTGATGAGGAGGCGGCGCTTGGTGGGGCCGTCCTGCCACGGGTACTCGTCGCGCGCAAAGCTGCCGAGGAACCAGCTGTAGGGGACAAACTGCTTCTCGCCTTGCCAGTGCTCTGCGCCGAGGCTGTTCATCCGCGCAAAGCTGGCTCCCTCGGACCAGACAGCGGGATTCGGCACAATCTTTTGCTTATAGTTGCGCACATACGGCAAGAAGGCGTTGATCCAGCCCGAGCAGCCGCTAAAGCCCGAGCCGTCGTCGTGGTTGATAAAATTGCACCAAGTCGACGCCGTGTCCTGCCCGCCAAAGCCAGCCAACACAACGTCGAGCGCCGCGCTGAGCGGCTCGATCCAGCGCTGCAGCTTGCCCGCGCTGATTGCGTTCAGCGCATTGGCGACCAGCTTGAGGGCCTCCCAGTCGTGCTGGCTGCCCTCACAGGTCACGCTGGGGATGCCGCACATTGTGTTGAAGTGGATGTCGACAAACTTGCGATACGCCGAGGCGATCGTGAGCGTGTGGGCGCGGCGCATCTCGGCGGTGGTCGTGGAGAAGCGGGCCAGCAGGATGGCGCGCAGCTCAGCGTTGGCAATGCTCTCGCAGAGCTTGGCCCCGAGCGCATCGATTGCATTGTCCCAGTCGCTGGTGTAGAAATCGACCTGGACGCGCTGGCGCTCGCCGACCAGCCCAGCAGCCTGCAGCGCAGCTGCACCGCCAAACTCGTTCAGCCAGACGTTGAAGCCAGCAATCATCAGCTCAAACGCGTGGTCGGGCTTGATGCGAAACGGCAGATGCTCGGCAAACGCCATGACAGCCGCCTTGACAAAGGCATTGTCGCACTTTTCAATTTGCCACGCAGCCCGCAGGGGCTGGTCGTTCGGGTTGGGGTAGACTTTGAAGAAGTAATGCGAGCCCGCGGGTGCCTCGGCCACGGCACGCAGCGTCGTGAGGCAAGGTGCCGCTGCGTCCAGCTCGGCGCCGCTAAACGGGCGTCCCGTGTCGTCCTCGCCCCACGTGTTGGCGTGGTAGCGCGCTTTGCCCATGTTGCGCAGGCGCTCACTCATCTCTGCGCCGCTCAGCACAGGCAGGCGCGTCTGCGAGTTCTCCACCTTGCCCAGCACGATGGTGCAGCCAGATCCAACCGCGTCAGGCACATCAGGCGCATCTGCCGCGTCAGCCACGTTGCTTTCCACCGCACTCGGCTCGCCTTTGGATAGTTTGTAGGGATCCTGGACAGCTGGAGGCTTGCTTGCATTGCCCTTTTCAGCAGGTATCTTGGCCAAATAGGCAGCGGTCAGCCGTAGAATCTCTTCAACGCTAGACATGGTTCTTTTGATAGTTATTTCAAATGGAGACAGTGGGGTCGCGCGCGCATCAAAAGGCGATCAGCGAGTCGCGGCGCCATGCAGGGTAAACAAGACATCTAGACTCTGTTAGGTTTTATTACACGCACGTGGGTGTTTCGCGTGCTTGGTGCAAAACCACAGCCGACGCTGTCTATCCCAACGCCGTCGCCGTCGTGCCGAGCGCCGACGTCGGCGCCCAGCTGCTCGACTATGATCAGCTGCAGGCCATGCTCTCAAAAGCCAAGGTTAGCTCTGTTTAAACGACTCACTCGTTCCCAACGACAAGCGGCGCTGCTCCGCATAGGCGCGCTCTGCAGAGGCCGAGATCCGATAGCAGCGCGGCGTCTCGCCGCAGATCTGTGCGGGGACGCGGCATCCCAGCGACGTGTAGGCGTCGATTGGCGCGGCAGTCTGCGCCGCCAGAAAGAGGCCATCGCCAATCGGCTCGAAATCCGCGCCAAACACTTGCCAGTAGACGCCGTCGCGGTCCAGGATCACAAAGGGATGCTTTGCGTCGGGCTGCTGCGCGCCTGGCACCTGGATCTCGCCGTCGACAAAGTGCGCATCGATGGTCCAGTTCGCGATCCGCTCTTGTCGCAGCACATGCAGCGCCTGCTGCGGCGGGCACTGGTAGCGCCCCGTGATGGCCGAGCGCACAAGGCGTTTGATCCACATCTCGCTGTAGACAATGCCGTTTGGCAGCACGGCGCGGGCATTGATGGGCGGCTTGTGTGCAGTTCTGACCCTCTTGGACAATGCGTTTAGTGAATTGGCTGCCGTGCGCTTGTTTGACATACAAAAAAAACTGACGCGCTCTGTGCGCACAGAACGATTAGCGCTTTGTCAGCCGCGGCGCGCACAGGGCGATCGGCGCTTTGTCGTCGGGCAGAACGACGCGCACAGAGGCGATCAGCGCTTTGTCAGCTGCAAAAACGCCTGCGGGCAGAGCGCCGCGCTGTGCTTCCATGCGTTGGATCGCGTCGAGTAGCCCGTCCAGCAGGTGCCGCCGCACGCAAAGCAGCGCAGCGTGTCCTCGTACGCTGACGCCCGTGCCCACGCGGTGATGCGCACAGCGCGCGATCGGCAGTAGGGGCAGTGCAGGCGGCGCTCTTGGGGCGCGTTGACGGGCGCGGGCGCGCGCTGCCAGGCGAGCCCGAGCGCCTCGGCCCAGCCGCACAGCTGGCGCCTGTGCGCCGCGTCGCGCGTCGGCACAGCCGCGCTGCGCCGCGGCGACAGCAGCAGCTCAATCAGAAAGCGCGCCTCGCCCAGGCTGCGCCGCTCCGCTGCGGGCGCCCGCGCCTGTGCCTGCTTGATCCTGCGCAGCGTCTGCACGCGCTGGCGCGGCGCGTTGAGCTCGTTCCAGCGCCTGCAGACACTGCGCACCGCGTTGGGCAGCCACTGCGACAAGTGCGCCAGCACATGATCGTCGAGCTCGTGCATTGCGCTTTTTGTTTTTTTACAATTCGCTTTGGTGTAGTAAGAGGCGCGGCGGCAGGTAGCTGGCGAGCTGCGGGTCGAGCGCGTCGAGATTGACTGGATCAAGAAACTCGCTATCGCTCGTGGGCAGCGACTCGAGCGTGCAGGGCTGGCACGACTCGCACACGGTGGCAGACACGGGCGCCCACCACGGTGTTGGCGGCTTGCCAAGCGTGGTAATCAGCCAAAAGCGATCGCGCCACAAAAAGCCCAGCGGCTCGGCCTCGCCTGACGCAGTGCCGTCGAGGATGTAGAAGCGCGTCAGCCAGCGCGTGCCCTGCTCAAAGTCGCCGACCAGCGCCAAATCCGCCCCTCCCATGCCAAAGAGCCCGTCGCTCCTGCGCAGCGCCAGATCGTAGGTGCACTCGCCGTTGGGCAGCACGAGGCGATAGCCGAGCGGCGTGCGCTCTCGGCGCGGCAGCCACGCGTGAAACTCACTGCTGCGCAGGATCTGACAAAAGGCGCGGCAGCACACTTCCAGCGCCCAGCGAGGGGGGGA